>Ga0210396_10001118_pt1 | contig 30158 bp, 28 predicted proteins | sample IncBWH17OmetaG_FD_155466 | JGI IMG/M metagenome (GOLD analysis project Ga0210396, IMG submission 155466) | Forest soil microbial communities from Barre Woods Harvard Forest LTER site, Petersham, Massachusetts, United States - Inc-BW-H-17-O ...
GAGAGACTTAGCGTCGCAAGGCAGTTTGCCGCCGCAATGCTCGACCACCCAGCGAGCGCACTGATGCAGATGCCGAGCTCGGGAATAGTATCCCAGCCCTTGCCACGCATGCAGGACATCGCTTTCATCCGCACGCGCTAGCGACTCCAGAGTTGGAAACAACTGAAACCAGCGATCGTAATAGCGAAGGACGGTGACCACCTGCGTCTGCTGCAGCATCATTTCTGAGACCAGGATGCGGTACGGATCCGCAGTTGTTCTCCAGGGGAGCACCCTGCCGTCGAGCCGGTACCACGCAATCAAGGCGGCGCGAAACCTCGTGCTTTGGAGCCCAACCTGATTCATGCTCAGCAGGTGACTTCGTTTTCGTTGCCTTTGACGGCCGCCCAGGCAGAGAAACTCCGCGAGTTATTGGCAGAGCAAGACTTCGAATTCATCAGCCGCCCATACATGCTCTTTTTCGCCAGGAAAGGCAACCTCTCGCTCGCCGCGTACGAAAAGGGCCCTAAAGTGGTAATTCAAGGTAAAGGAACCGAGGATTTCGTTAAATACGAGCTTGAGCCGAAGATCACCGGAGAGGCCCGGCTTGGGTACGAAGAGGTTTTACAACCCGCGATGTTCGAGCCTCACTTCGGGATCGATGAAAGCGGGAAGGGCGACTTCTTTGGTCCGCTGGTGATAGCCGGAGTCTTTGTTGATCGACCGATTGCGCGGCAATTACTCGATGCCGGCGTTACGGACAGCAAACGAATTTCCTCGGACCAACGAATCATGCAGCTCGCCAACTTGATCCGCGGCACTCCGGGCATCACCACCAATGTAGTACAGATCGGACCCGAGAAATATAACGAATTGTATGACCGTTTTAATAATTTGAACGATCTGCTCGGCTGGGGTCACGCCCGGGTGATCGAAAATCTCTTAGGGGAACGGCCGGATTGCCCTCGGGCGCTGTCCGATAAGTTTGCCAACGAGCGGGTGGTGCAGCGCGCGCTGTTGTCCGCCGGGCAGAAAATCAATGTGGAACAGCGCACCAAGGCCGAGGCGGACATTGCCGTCGCGGGCGCTTCCATTCTGGCTCGGGAAAAGTTTGTGCGCTGGTTAGACCGCAAGGGCAAAGAGCTCGGAATTGCTCTCCCTAAGGGAGTGTCTGCGGCGGTCAAAACCTCCGCCAGAGAGATCGTGACCAAACACGGAGAGGAAGCGTTACGTAAATTTGCCAAGATGCATTTCCGGACTGCCGCGGAGGTGATTGGTGGTTAGCAGTGGGATTCGTACTTCCGCCTTCGCCAACTTCGGCGGCGGACAAGCTGTCCTGGAGAGCGTTCACGACACCGGTTACCTCGTTGGTAATTGCTCACGCAGTCGAATTCGGTTCCAAAGGTGATCCCGAACGTTGAGGACCAACTCGAACGTTTTCGATGTTCTACTAGTCAATCGCTTCGGTTAACCTAAATCGAAGCCAGATTGTCCTCCGAAGCCTGCCTTCTATATTGCTAACCGCTCAAGGTTCGCTTCGCAGGAGAGGCGGGGTCCACAAGAAAGAAGTCGGCGAAAGCGGAAGGCCGAGGACGAGGACGACTAAGAAACGGTCCGGCGACAGGGGGATCGTGTGAAATGCAAAAGTTGTGCCAGATCGTCTCTGATATCACTTAAACCGCGCCCTTCCCCTTAAATACAAGGGTTCCAGGGTTTTGACTTCCCTCAAATCATTGAGGTGAATGCGATAATCCCTTGCCTCACCCCCGGTCTTGTAGATAGATTCAGTTAATTCAGCCCGGAGATAATGGAGTTGAGCCTCTGGGACTGACGGTTGCTGGCCGACCGTTAATGCCAGGATAGTCGAACGTTCGAAAGGAGTTCAAATGCCAAACCTAACGAAGCGGGAGATCGTTGTAAGAATCTCTAACGATACAGGCTTAGTCCAACATCAGGTCTTCGACGTAGTTCAACGCACGCTAGATCTGATTACAGACAGCCTGGCCCGAGGCGAGGATGTAGAATTACGAAATTTTGGGATATTCGAAGTACGACTGACAAAGGAGCGGGTTGGGAGAAACCCGAATCAGCCGGGAAGTAGCTTCAAGATCCCCCCTCGTGCAACGGTGAAGTTCAAAGCTGGAAAAATTATGCGGCAGAAAGTCGCAAAATTGTCACCTGCTCTGCGACAAGCCGAGGCGCTGAAAGGTGCGCCGGTGTAAGCGGTTCTATAGTCCGTCCAAATCCAGTGGATTACTCCTGAGCAGACGTCGCTACGTCTCCTTCGTGCTATCACGCTCAGAGTCGTTGCTGGCATGCCACCGTTTGAGCAGGGTCTCTATTGCTGGGGACACAGTTGGCTCCTTTTCCGGACGCAGATGGAACTGAGATAGACTCCGGTCGATTCCCGGTTTTTTGTTTTTCCCCTTCTTTTCGCGAAGCTGCTCCGCTTTGACTTCATGGCGAGTCTTGTTTTGAACCTGGGCCTCTAACTCTTCCACCAAAAGGCGCCGGGCAAAAAATCGGTTCAACGCCTGGCTTCTCTCCCGGTTACAGCGCACTCTGATACCGGTCGGGCGATGCAGGATCGTGATAGACGTTCCCCGGAAACTCTCCTCGAGGTCCTTTTCGCGGCAACCCAAGGCATCCATCTTGCTTTGTAACGCCTTGGCTTTTCGTTCTGAGACAGGAAAAAGAATCACCAGCTATCCCCTACCCTTAGCGTGACTATGCAAATAGCAAGTCAGATTCACAGTATATGGGCCGACTATTTCGTCTCAAGATCGTCAAAATCCTGTGATGGTGTTTGCGCCATTCTCGACTAAGATTAACGCCGCCATGTCTTCTGAACTTCTCACGACAAATCGTAAGGCACTGACCATCAATCTTGATGAGCCTAAATATGGGACGTTCGCCGAAATCGGAGCCGGCCAGGAGGTCGCTCGCCATTTTTTCCAAGCGGGGGGAGCCGCCGGCACAGTTGCAAAATCGATTTCCGCGTATGACATGAAATTCAGCGACGCGATCTATGGCAAGTCCGCGCGCTACGTCTCCCGGGAACGCCTCGGCTTAATGCTCGAGCACGAGTACGAGTTATTGCTGGAACGTCTGAAAGCCGTCCGAGGCGAGCAGTCGGAATTTTTTGTTTTTGGCAACACGGTGGCGGCTAGAAATTTCAAAGGCACGAACGAATGCCATGGCTGGATGGGAATCCGATTTCAGGGGGAGCCCAATTCGCAGCCGAGCGACATCGTGATGCACGTCCGGATGTGGGACAAAGAAAATGTTCTTCAACAGCAGGCCCTGGGCGTCTGTGGCGTCAATTTGATCTATGGCGCTTTTTATTACCTCACCGATCAGGACAAATTTATCCAATCCTTGGCCGATAATCTTACTCTGGATCGGCTCGAGGTCGACATGATCACGTTCAGCGGACCACTGTTTGGCCATGTCGATAATCGGTTAATGAGTCTGAAGCTGGTTGAGTACGGGCTTACCAATGCCGTGTTGTTCAATCCGGACGGCGCCGTGATGCAACCTTCGGAAGTGCTTCACAAGAAAGCCATCGTCGTTGAACGCGGCAGTTTCCGCCCGGTTACCTTGGTCAACGACGATATGCTCAGGTGCACGCTGGCTCAGTTTTTGCAGGAGCCGTCTGTCGTGGGGAAAGACGTGATCGTTCTGATGGAGTTGACCATGCATAATTTGCTGGCTTCCGGCAATCTCGACCATGAAGACTTCCTGGCGAGAGTAGATACTCTCTCCGCCATAGGATACAGTGTGCTTGTCTCAAATTACTTTGAGTTTTTCCGGCTTACTTCCTACCTGCGGCGTTTTACCAAGGAAATGGTTGGTGTGGTCATGGGTATCAACAACCTCCTGGAGATTTTCAACGAGAAGTACTACGACAGCCTCGAGGGCGGTATTCTCGAAGCCGTCGGCCGTCTCTTCAAAGCGTCTACTAAGCTCTATGTGTACCCCATGAGGAAGAGCGCTTACGACCGCTATTGTCTGAAGGCTGATTGTCCAGTGCCGGACACCAGCCGACCGTCACTCCCTACAGATGTCTGGATCAATGCTACCAATCTGCAAGTCGCGCTTAATTTAAGAAATCTTTACGCGCATCTGATGGAAAACCGTTATATCGCTCCTATCGTGGGCTTCGATCCTTCGATTATGGATATTTTCTCTCGCGATGTCCTGGCTAAGGTTCAGCGCGGCGAGAGCGGTTGGGAGGGCGCTGTACCAGACAAAGTAGCGGCTCTGATCAAAGAGCGGCATCTATTCGGCTACCAAAAACCGTCCGCCGCTGAGCTACATCCGGTTAATCCATAGATGGCGCATCAGTAATAAGAAGTGGATATTTCTTTAGGAAGTTGCAGGTTGAAATCAGTCTTGCTCCGATTGGTCAATCATCATTTCCTAAGTCGTAGCCAGGTCGTCCGACTACGCTTTAGTTAATGAACCCCCTAGAACAACGCATCGGATACAAGTTCCGAAACTCGCTGCTTTTGGCCGAAGCGCTGACTCATCCCAGCCTCGGCCACGAAACCCAGCGACATCATTTCGATAACCAGAGGCTAGAGTTCCTCGGTGATGCAGTGCTCCAACTCATCTTCACCGAGCACCTCTTTCGCCTATTTCCGCATTTCAGCGAGGGACAGCTGACCAAGTTGCGGTCGCGGCTCGTATCGCGCGAAGGCCTTAAGGTCCACGCTACGAGTATCGGCTTAGGCACCTATCTGATGATGGGACGCGGAGAAGAAGCCAGCGGAGGCCGGGAGCGGGCCTCGATTTTAGCAGACGCCTTTGAGGCGCTCGTGGGCGCGATGTATCTGGATAGTAATCTCGAGGTCGTGCGCCGCTTCATACTCGACGAAGCCCACGAAGATATTCAGCACCTGGCCTTACAGCCGCTGGAAGTGAATCCCAAGGGCCAGTTGCAAGAGATCCTGCAAGCAATCTCCGCCAAAAGCCCGGTCTACGAGATTATTTCCCAGACCGGACCCGAGCACCAAAAGCTGTTTATCGCTAAAGTAATTTGGGACAACGCCGAGCTCGGTGCGGGCGAGGGTTCAAGCAAGAAGCAGGCCGAAACCGCTGCCGCTTTGGCCGCTCTTCGATCCCGGTTGTGGGAAAAGGACGCGCCTGCCGCTCCTAGCCCAGAAACGGAATCGGCCGGTTCGTAGAGCGGAGATAAACCAGGGCGACGCCAAGCACGAAGAACACCGCTGCGGGTGTCCAAGCGGCCACCAGAGGCGAAACGCGTGAACCCGCCCCTAAAGCGGCAAAAATCTGCCCAGCCCCGAATAGTCCTAGAAAAAGAAACAAGCCAGCCGCCACGCCTCCGAGCGAGCCGCGCCGGGAAAAAACCACACAAAGCGGGCTGGCCATAAGCACGACCACCAGCACATTGACCGGCACGGCAAAACGATCCCAAAGCTGGGTCCGGTATTCAGCCAGCGTGCTCTTGGGAAAGTCCGAATTGACCTTCAAGTAATGTTGAAGCTCAGGCACGGTCATCATGCGGCCGTTGAGCGCTGAGCTGCCTAGCTGCCAAATCGTTTCTGACCAATCTGTTTCTTCTTTTTTGTCGAAGAACTCTTCATCCGTGACATTCCCATCTGCATCTACGTATGAGACCTTGCCGTCGTACAAGATCCAGTTGCGCCCGCTGTGAACCGCCGATTTGGCGTACGCGATCCATTGAATAACCTCGTTCGCGTCCTGCTGGGTAATCTCCAAGCCTTTAACCTCGCGCGTCTTGGTATTCAGCAATTGGACAAACCAGATTCGATGCTGTCTCCGATTAACATAGACGTGTCCATCCAAATACGTGATCTTGGAATGCCCCTTGGACACCTCGTCCATCCGGTTGTTCATGACGTAATACCCTGTCGGCGCCAACTCGTAATTCAGATATCCACAGACGCCGGTGAGGACCAACCCAAAGACGATCAAAGGCAGTAACACCCTGGGCACGCTTCTCCCGGCTCCCAACATCGCCACTATCTCGTTACGCCGTGACATCCTGGTCAGCACGTAGAGCAAACCGAGCAAGACGGCGAGCGGCATCCAGAGGACCAGCATGTAGGGAACTTGCGCGAGGTAATACAGGGTGATGACCCGCGCTGAGAGGTGCAATTCCAAGAACCTGGGCCCCTCGACGCCGAGCTGGTAAACCAGCCAAATGCCCAGGATCCCGAAGATCGAGTAGAAAAAGAACAATAAAAAGTTCTTGAGCAGATACCGATCTAAGATGCCGAAAAACACGGGGGTAAAATAAGGAGGAGTTCGAGGAGATCAAGCAAAGGAGCCAGGAGCCAGGAGTCAGGAGGCGCGGCGACGAAAAGGGGCGCGGCGGCCAGGCTCACATCAGTGGGCGAAGTGGACCCAATGGACAAAGTGGACCCTAAAATCGCTAAGTGTCGGGTGTCCATTGGGTCCACTCTGTCTACTATGTCCACTCCGTCCACTACGCCCCTCCCCTCCATTCGCCGTTTCGCCCATGCGCCGACACGCTCATGCGCCCTCCTAGCTCCTGGATTCTGGCTCCCGGCTCCTTCCCCTTGAACTCCTCCCCTCTCCACGCGATTGTCTGTTTCTTAGACTAAATTCGCCGGTCGTGATCGCTTTACGGGAAGATTTTGACAATGAATTTGAGGGCTCGATCCGGGAAACGTTCGGCCGCACCGGCGTTTTGTCTCAGCAACCGAAGTTCGAATATCGGCCTGAGCAACAGCAGATGGCCGAGTCGATCGCTCGAGCGCTTCGCGGGAACCAGCATCTAGTGATTGAAGCCGGCACCGGGGTGGGCAAATCATTGGCTTACCTCGTGCCCTCGATAATTTTCGGCCTCGAGAATCGCCGCAAAGTGATCGTTTCAACCCATACAATCAATCTGCAAGAACAGTTGCTCAATAAAGATATCCCCGCGGTTCGCAAATTGATTGACCGGCCTTTCGAGGCAACTCTGATGAAGGGCCGGCAGAATTACCTTTGTCCCAGTCGTCTTCAGCGCGCCCTCCAAAACAGCGGAGACTTATTCACCGCCGGCCAACAAGAAGAGCTGTTGCGAATTAAAGATTGGGCGCGGACCACCAAGGAGGGCACCTTGAGTGAGCTGGACGCAGAACCGGACCCGGAACTATGGCTCCAAATCTGCAGCGAGCCCCACCTATGCACGCCGAAAACCTGCAGCGGAGATGGGAAATGTTTTTATCAGGAAGCCCGGAAAAAGCTGCTCACGGCCGATATTGTCGTCGTTAATCACACGTTATTCTTTCTTTACTTAGAAGCTGTAGGTGACGTGGTGAACCGCGGAAACGGATATCTCTTTGCAAATGACTTCGCCATTTTCGACGAAGCACATACGCTGGAAGCAGTCGCGGCCAAACAAGTTGGCCTGGGTATATCTCAGTACGGCCTCCGCCAGATTCTTTACCGGCTTTATAACCCGAAAACTCGCAAAGGATTGTTTACGGTTTTGCGAGATGGCGACGCGGTCAGAGAGACAACAGAAACCGTCGAAGAGGTAGATCGATTCTTTCAAGCAGTCGATGCCCGCTGTGATTTTGCGAAAGGACGCGAATTCCGAGTACGTAACCCGGAGCTTGTCCCTGACACGATCGGTAACGCTTTAGCTCGAGTTCAAAACGCGGTCGTTTCATCGGTTCGAGCGACGGAAGACGAGATCCTTAAAAGCGAGCTACAAGATATTGGAAGGAAACTCCGGGATATTCGATTTGCGGTCACCGATTTTCTCGAGCAAAAGCCGGAGGAGCATGTCTATTGGGTGGAACGCACTGGTAAGACCGGGCAGTTTCTGTCGCTTAACGCCGCACCAGTCGATATCTCCGCAATCTTGAATCGGCTCCTGTTCGCCGAGGATCGCCTTTGCGTGATGACCAGCGCCACTCTGTCCGTCGGCCGGCCTGACTTGGCTTATTTTCGGAACCGGGTCGGTGCGTTTGACGTGCAGGCCGAGCAAATCGGGAGTCCGTTCGATTACGAGCAGCAAATGCGAATCTACGCGGTCAAAAGGATGCCCGAACCGGGCAACAAAGGTTACGAAGACGCGCTTGAACATTGGATCCGGCATTTTTTGGAGCTGTCTCAAGGACGAGCATTTGTGCTCTTCACCAGTTATCGAACCATGACCTCGCTCGCCGAGCGCATGGAGAGCGAGTTGCAAAGACGTTACACTTTCTTTGTGCAAGGCCAGGGGCTTTCCCGATCACGCATGCTCCAGGAATTTAAACTGTGCGGCAACGGAGTGCTCTTCGGGACCGATAGCTTTTGGACCGGTGTCGATGTGCCGGGTGAAGCATTGTCCAACGTTACTATCACCCGGCTCCCATTCGCAGTTCCCGATCATCCTTTGATCGAAGCGAAATTGGAACATATCCAGGCAAACGGTGGCGACCCTTTCTCCGAATATTCGTTACCGGAAGCGATCTTGAAGTTGCGACAAGGAGTTGGCCGCTTGATTCGGGGAAATTCCGACAAAGGGATCGTGGTGATTTTGGATAATCGGATTTTGACTAGAGCGTATGGTCGATCTTTTCTGCAAGCGCTTCCGAAGTGCCCGTTAGAAGTTTTGCAAGATGACGGATCCGGTTGAACAGCTGGTCACCGCGATTAGGGACTCGATAGATGATCAGACTTTCCAAAAGTTGACCCTGGGAAAATTTCAGACAGGTCCGCCTTCACCCGCAGTCGCGGGACTACGGCGCGACGGCGTTGCCGTTCAACACGTCTATGTTCGAATAGTCGATCTAAGAACGGGGCCTCATTTATCATTCGTTTACCGGTACCCGAATCAAGACATCACGAAGAACAGCCCGATCCCGGAAGGAATTGAGATTTTAGTGGGCTGGCTAGGCTCAACCTTCCGGTCGGCAACGTTACTAACCAGCAAAGGCAGACAACAATTGTTATTCGGCCGGCGCGGCCAGCCGCGTTTGTTTTCACAAGATTCACCTTCAATACCGGGAACAAGCCGTGCCCATGATCGGGAAAAGACGCGTCTGCTAAGCGACGAACGAGTGCTGGAATTGCTTGGTGTCATTGATTCCCAAGGCCGTCCCCGGGCGCAAATGGGGAACAAATACCGTCAGGTACATCATTTCATCGAAGCATTGGCGCCGATCTTGAAAGGGACCAGTCCGGGCGAAACCCTCCGCATCGTCGATATGGGCTGCGGAAAAGGTTATCTCACCTTTGCGTTTCACCAATTTCTTAGCGAAAACGGCAAAAATCCGGTGACGGTAGGGGTGGAGAAACGCGGCTCCTTAGTAGAGTCGGCAAACGCCATCGCCGGCCAACTTGGAGACAACAGCATCCGTTTTATCCAAGGTGAGATTAACCATGTTGAGGTAAAGCCGATCGATATTTTGATCGCTTTACACGCCTGCGATACTGCTACCGATGACGCTATCTACCGCGGGATCCGGGAGGAATGCCGTTGGATCGTGGTTTCGCCCTGTTGCCAACACGAGCTCCGGCCCCAGTTAACCGCGCCGGCCGGCTTGGAACCATTGTTTCGGCACGGTGTTCAGGTCGATCGAATGACCGAGACCGTGACCGATACGCTTCGCTGCCTTTACTTGGAAGCGTGGGGTTACCAAACCCGGATCCAAGAATTTGTCGGGACAGAGCACACCGCCAAGAATTTGCTAATTGTGGCGTCCAGAACTCGCAAACCTGGTCCTAGCCAGGATCTCGTGGAACGGGCCCTCGACTTTCAAAACGGGTTCGGAATTCAGAGTCAACGTTTGGGGGCGCTACTGAACGGGGCAGGCGGATCTACGCTCCGGTAAGCAGTTGGCGGCTGCTAATGTGGCTCTACTTAAGCGACCCAGCAGCAGTTGACGCGCACGCACCACCCATGGCGGAGGGGAGCCGCATTAGACAAGTTCCGTCCTTGGACCAAGAACAGCTTTATCGTGAGGCGGACCCAAGGGTGTGGACTGCCGCGGCTCCCTGGGCGCGTGGAAAAATCTAGAAGCGTTTTCGCCTCCAACGCTTGAACGAGCGTTGAGCCCGGGGCGTCGCATCTTATTAAACGTCACACCAGCAACCAATCTATCTGCGCCGACAAGTGGTAGACCTGAAAACGCGGAATGCAACGCCCCTCCGACCTGGGGTCGCGGTTACGCGCCACCTCTTGCGTCGTCGCTTACCTTGATGCCTATGCACCGCTGCCGACGCAACGTATCGCAGGTTCCACGTTAGGTTGACGAGCCTGTGTAGAAGCAGGACGAATATAAACCGACCGAATGAAACTTTCTGGCCATCAATGGCAAAAGCTGCGGGAGCTACGGCAGTTTTTCCTCAGCGCTCAACCCAATCACGCGAGCTATTGGGATTCAGAGCAAACCGTAGAGTTATACGATCAAACCCTGGCGGTACGGATCGGCTGGCGCTGGGATGCGGTAATTTCTCAGTTGCGCTCGTTACATTGGCAACCGCGAGAAAAGCTGTTTCTAGATTGGGGCTGCGGTTCTGGTGTGGCTTCGCGAAAAATCCTCGAAACTTTCCCTAATCTTGAATGCGCCTACTTAGCTGATTTATCCCCACACGCCGAACGTTATGCCGCTAAGACCGTCCGCACCAAATTCCCATCCGTCTCGGTCCGGAGCGGCATACCCGAAGGCGAACCGTTTTGCCTGCTCCTTAGCCATGTTGTGGGTGAGCTCGATGACAGATCGGAAGAACTACTGGCCACGATCATCGGTCGCGCATCGAGTGTTATTTGGGTGGAAGGCGGCAGCGCGGCGTTGAGTAAGAAACTCGTGCTCTGGCGGGAGCGATTAGATTGGCCAGTGATAGCCCCATGTACCCACCGGCAACATTGCGGCATGTTGGCGCCGGAGAATCACCTTCACTGGTGCCACTTTTTCACCCGTCCACCCGGCGAAACGTTCATGAGTGCAGAGTGGGCCGAGTTCGCTAAGCAACTTGAGATCGATCATCGCTCAGTAGCGTTTTCCTATCTGGTCCTGGATCGCGCCGCTACCAATCAACCTCCCGGGCTCGCCCGGAGCATTGGTTCGACCCGGGTCTACAAGGCGTCAGCAAAGCTCCAACTCTGCGACGAACATGGTCTCCATGATGTTGAACTAATGAAACGCGATTTCCCCGAAGTCTGGCGCGCCCTCAAAAAAGGTTGGTCGCCGGCCTTAACAAAGGTCGAGACCAACGGCGACCGAATCTCTCAATGGTCGCAGCCAGAAGTGGAGAAATCGGAATAGCCGCAAAAGAGCACAAAGAACGCAAAGAAAAGTGACGGTAAGCCGTTCTTTGGGTGTGTTTCGTTCCTTTTGGTTACTGAAACCGGTTTCATTTTTCTTTGCGATCCTTGCGTTCTTTTGCGGCTATTCCGGTTTCATCGCCGGTATTGATCTCACCTTTTCTTGCAAGTTGACACCGAGCGATTAAAGGCGATGCTGGAAATTCTCTCTCCGGCGGGGTAGCCAAGTGGTAAGGCCGAGGTCTGCAAAACCTCTATTCGCGGGTTCGATTCCCGCCCCCGCCTCCAATCGGCTCTGATAGAGGACCCGTCAGCTCATGACCGAGTCGGGAAAATAGCTTAAGTCATAACAATGGTCGTGATTCGCGCAGAATTTCGACTATGCCGCAGACGATTCTAGGATGCCACGCGAGGGCATGGTTCGCGATGGATCTCGTAAGGAATCAACGCCGAAGCGAAGCTGTATCCGTCATATGCTGTCTACGATCGGTCCGTCTTCAATGCGCTGAAATCTGGCCTTCCCGCCGCAATTTCCTTGTAGAGGAGAGCTCAACTTAATTACTCTTTGAGTTCGCAGGACGCTCCCGTCTTCGGGGGTACAAGAAAAGGCTCAACCTTCTTCTTATGAACTCTCAAGACATTTCCAGCGTCTCGAGGATCCGAGGCAGAACCTGGCACATGTCCATTCGACTTGGGTCTGCTACCCCAACAGCCAAGCACAAGTTCTTCATCTGCACGCTAACCCCCAGACAAACCATGAAAACAAGTACGACACCAAATTGGAGGCCGCTTTTGCGCGCCGTATACACATTCCTTATCGGGATCGCCGCGCTTTGGGCGACGCCAAGAAACGCCTACGCACAGCTCTATGTCACCCAGTCAACTTTACCCGGCCAAGAGGTTGGTGGCGTGAGCGAATATGACGCCAACACGGGAGTTTTGATGAACGCTAGCTTTATCACGGGGCTAAACGACCCCGTGTTTCTTGCGCTGTTGGACAACGTCCTCTTCGTGGCGAACTTCAACGACAACACCGTTGGCCAATACGACGCCACCTCGGGGCGGCCAATGAGACCTAACTTCATTCCAGGGCTGACTGCCCCCGAAGGACTCGCGGTGGCGGGCCCCAGTGCCTTCTCCCCGTCGCCCCTCCTCTACGTAGCGGTAGTGAATTCTGGCATCGAAGGGATTAGCGGCGCGATTAACAAATACAACGCCAACACGGGGGCCGTCATTAGCCCTCGCTTCATCTTTATAGACGGCGAGCCCACCGGACTCGCCGTGATGGGCCCCTCTTCATTCTTCCCGTCGGGCTTCCTCTTCGTCGCGAATTTTAGCAGCGGCACGGTCGGCAAATATGACGCAACCACGGGAGCCCCGATTAACACCAGCTTCATCACGGGCCTCAAGGGCCCCACGGGACTCGTGTTACAGGGCAGATCCCTCTTGGTGGCGAACTTTTTCGGAAACACGGTTAGCAAATACGACGCCATCACGGGAGCGAGGATTAAGGCTAGATTTATCACTGGTCTGCACTTCCCCGCCGGACTCGCGTTGAATGGTAATAACCTCTACGTGACGAATGATAATGATCCCGGCACGGTCGGCGAATATAACGCCATCACCGGAGCCAGGATTAAGGCTAAGTTTATCACCGGGCTGAGCTTTCCCGTGGGAGTCGCTGTCAAGTGACATCATTACGGAATTACGGGACTGACCGACTTCAGCTCAATAGCCGTTAAGCGAGGCCGCCGAGCGTGGACTGGTTACAAACGCGCCGCCCCTGGGCAACGAAGCTGCTCCAACGAAGACCTTATGTTCGCGGTTCTCTGATGCCATTGGCGCACGGCCAAGCTCGAACGCGAATACTGGAGCTGCGTTGACAGAATTCCCGTTTCACCATCAAACCCCATCGAGTCCGCCAAAAATCCTTGATGAATTGCTCGGCGGTTTCGTTTGCTTTCTCGACGGCTTCTTGCCGGAGTGGTGCACCTTCCAGGCTCCAGCAACCCTGCGGTCCCAACAAATCCCTTGCGCCCGGCAAATGCGAACCTTTTGAGAAGGACACGAACCAATGAAATCGGGGTATCCACATTTTCACCTCTATACATGGATCGAAGACACTCAGACTTGGATAACGGAAGAAGGTCGAGGCAAACAACTGCGCCGAATTCCGAAAAGCGTCCGTTCTGACCTGAAACGCGGGAAATGCAGGGTGTTCTCGGATGTGAACGGGAATGACTGTTACGCAAAGGTTGACCGCGGGGCGGGGCAACATCCTCATCGTTCCTGGCTGGAAATTCTGGGCCTAGAATAAGCACCGCTTAAACCGGACAAAAAGAGGCTGGCACTTATCAGTTAGTCGATACTAACACTGACACGAGAATAACCGCAAAAGATCGCAAAAAAAGAAGGTGACAACGATTCACGTGCGTTGAAGCCTCCCCTTTACTAGATGGGTTTCTCTTTGCGCTCTTTGCGTTCTTTCGCGGCTAATTCCGGTTTTCTCGTCTGGTCTCGAGCTAATCGCGCTCACGAGAATCATTCAACGGCGGATTTCCTTACTGGCTTTTGGGTGTCCGGCAAATTCTCGCTTGGACGTTCGTCCGGACGAGCGGGTATTTGTTCCGGCAGACTTTCTGGAGCGGGACTTATCGGCGGTGCTTCGCCACCGATTTTCGGCTCAACTGCCTCCGCTGATTCCTTCGCTTCCGCATCTTCTTTAGAAGGCTCGCGCTCAACCGGCGTTAGACGCACAGAGCCGGGAGCCTCAGCTTCGACTTTCGATACCTTCTTTGACTCGAATAGGCCCAATGCTTCACGAACAATGCCGGCATCCGGGAAGTCCATCTCGACTTCGAGATCAGGGGTAATGATCTGCATGGTGAAACGCTGTTTGTCAGGTAATACCTGCACTTTCGTCACGTCGTCATAAAAGATCAGTCCCTCGTCCGCTGTCTCGGTAATGGAATTTTTACCGTTTACGGAGAACTCTTGTGCGGGAGCTTCGGCGACAGTTAGTCGAGTCATATCAGGCGGTTACCCAATATTCGCTGCGCGAGCATCCGCCGGTTGTGCCGGGTTAAGCGCCATTTCGTCCGGTCTCTTCCGGTCCAACGCGACACAACGAATACATTCGAGCACGAACTGTCCGAAATAGCCGTTTCAATAGCGCTCGCAGAACGGCTCAAAACCGGCGCGATTTTGCTTCATGAGAAACGAGCATCATGGGCGCGCCGAGTTCTTCGCCCTACCGGTCTCACGCAAAAGGTCACTGCGCATCTTCGCGAACTGTACCCGTGTCGAGCTGGGTGCCTGTCTTTCGCTGTTGATTCAAAGTCATGGCCAGCCGGGCGCGCTGCACGCCGCGCGTTTCGATCTCGGGAAGGAGACTTTGCATCTTTGCCGGTATCTCGTCCTTAGATACCACCGCCAGAACGTTGTCTTCCCGGATTGGTTGCAACTCGTTGGCGACGAGCAGCGTATAAATCTGCTGTCGATTTAGGCCTACGGTCTCTAAGGCGTTGAATAGGGCGGGTGTGTCCAATAGCAGAAATTCCATGGCATATAGCGGCGACTTGGTTTTGGCGGCTGTCACCGGAACCAGCTTTATCCCTATGACGAGCGACGCGCTGCCCGGACCGTTTAGCACCGTCACATCTTTCGATTTAGCTAACGCAGTTCGCAGTGAGTTTTCGACCAAGGCTCGAATAGCAGCATCATCACTGCGAACCACAATTCTTATTCTTACAACAGGCGTCGCCGCTGGCGATGGAATGCCCGCTGCCACTGGTTTCGGAGTGGCTACGACAACCGGCTTAGCGCTGATCGAAGGCGATGCACTCTGTCCGGGTGCGCCGGATACGAATAACATCAATAAGAGAAAGTTGAGTCCAAAAATTTTCTTATTCATCTGAACGAGCGGAAACGTAGTAGGTTAGCCGGATGTTCCTACGGAGCTAGTCATCCGTGTCCGTATCGAGTTCGCCGAAAAAGCAGGGACACCGCAGTTCCACTGATTTTTGACCAAGAACAGCCTCACGCTTTCAACGGCCTATCACGGTGCAGTGCCAGAAGTCGATTTTGAGGCGCTGCCTCTCGGCTCGACAAAGCCAGACTGAATACAAACGGATACCCCACCGTCCAAATACTCAGTTAACCAAATAGGTATATTATGCTCTTGGACTCGGGTCCAATGAGCGAACCGAATCATTTAGCACAAATTCCGAAAGGTCCTTATGAAAACGTTATCGCCTACAGGGCGCGTACGCTCTGCCGGCAATGTTCGACGGTGGACCGTCCTCATCGCAGTTGCGAGCATCGGCTGCTTACCTCTGCTCTCCGCATTGGCCGAAGAGCCTAATCATAATAATAAAGGCGGCGGCAACAAAGCTCCTAGTTCGCACCAAAGCGGTTCACACGGAGGCGGTGTTAGCAAAGCCCCGACTGTGCACCAAGGCGGGAACCATGTAGCAAGCGCACCCAAGAACATCAGCTCCCATCAAGCCGGACAGAGCTCTCACCAAAACGCGTACCATGCGAGCGCGAACAAAACCGCGGTTTCTCATCAGAACGCAGTTTCGCATCATGACGTCGTTTCTCATCATGATGCCGTTTCCCATCATGACGTGGTTTCGCATCAAACCAGTAAGTCGCATAATACTTCCACCAAGACTGCGACTTCACACCGGGCGGAGTCCCGCACTAATGCAGCCGCGAAGACGGAACATACGCGCGTAAGCAGCGCCGAAACGCGAAACGGCTCACCCGAGGTAAGGAAAGGCGCTTCCCCTGATACGCATACTAGCCTCTACGAACGGAACAACACTTCCCGGGAGGCGCGCAATCATGAAACGGCAAAGACTCAAGAGCGAAATAATACTCGGGAGCCGGGCAAGCGGAACCTGCAGACTAGAATAAACAGTGCAGCGAAAGCCACCGCATTTAATCATTCTCTGACTAGATCTTCTGCGCAGGGATTGATGAGTCACAGACTTACCGAGATTACTAACCGCCAGTGGTCGACACACGGAGCAGTATTTTCAGCCCAGTCTGACCCGCATCGAGGATACTGGTTTCAACACAGTGGTTATTACTGGCGTGGCAACTTCTGGGGCGCTCACTCTTATTGTGATCGCCTCATCGTTCTAGGCTGGCCAGCCGGCCTTTGCTGGGCGTGGTACGACGACATTTGCGGGGGCAACATCGTCGTAGGAATGCCGCTAGACCTGGTGGGCTACTACTATCCGACACCGGTCTCTACGCAAGATACGGATTATGATGGCGAACCGGCCACAGTGTACTACTACGCAACCTACGACGGGCAGTACAGACAGGTCACGGTTGTCGATGGTGACGTTGTGGACGTCGAAATCGTCGATCAGATTTCTTAGTCAGTAAGTCCGAAAACGTTGGGAATGGCTGAACGCCGGAGCGGGCCGACTGGTCCTGTTCCGGCGTTCTCCTTTTGTGCGCACCGAGCAGTAGTTCAGGGTTAATCAGCAACTTACACCGCTGACGTGTAGATTACAGATTCGTAATTAAGGAATTGTAATTACAGAATTGTAATTGACCAATTGCAAACCTTGGCTACCTCCACGCGTCACTAGTGCTATGGGTATGTATGGATTGGGCTCGTAAAGCCGATACAATGAGTACCCTATATTTCGAGAGGTTACTTTATGAAAAAGTTGTTGCCTTTAGAGCGAATCAGTTCTGTGGGCAGAGTACATAAACTGGCTGCCATTGTTGTAGCCGCGAGTGTCAGTTGTTTACCGCTTGCTGCGCTCGCTAACCACACAGGCGGCGGTGGCGGCGGACACGGAGGCGGTGGTGGACATCCGGGTGGTGGAGGTCATCCGGTCGGAGCTAACCGCGGCGGCTCTTCTCATGCGGCGCCTTCCTATCACCCAAGCGCGCCCAGCTATCACGCCAGCTCCAGAACCGCTTCTTCCGGTTTTGGAAGGAGCGCCACGCACACCTATCACGCAAATCTGTACGCGCAGAACAACAGTGCGTCCAACGTCTCCAACCATCATGAGACTGCGACGATGCCTCGCGACGCCGCCACCACCCAACATCATGATGCAACCGTAAATCGAGCGGCCACTGTCAATCGAGCAGCCGACAAGAATCACAACCTAGGCCAGGCCAATAGAGCCGATGCCACTAAAAATACCTCACGCCTACACGACCCGGCACGTACGCCAAAGGTTGAGGCGCTTCGCGCGAGAACTTCGTTTGACCATTCGATGACCGCTGGTTCGGCTCATGGCATGATGAATCAACGGCTTAACCAGATCTCTAACCGTCAATGGGCAGGCCACGGCGCCTTCTTCGCGGATAGTTGGGGTCGTGGGTGCTGGTTTAACCACGGCGGATACTGGTGGCGGTGTAACTACTGGGGCGCAAACTGGTATTGCAATAATTTGATCGCGCTGGGTTTCGCCCCAGGACTTTGCTGGGCATGGTATGACGATATTTGCTGGGGTAACATCGTCGTAGGGATGCCGCTGGATCTAGTCGATTACTATTATCCAGACCCGGATTATTCGGACTATACGACCTATGACGGAGACGATGCGACCGTATATTACTACGCGATGGATGACGGCCAATACAGGCAGGTGACCGTGGTCGATGGCAACGTCGTTGATGTCGAAATAGTCGATCAAGTTTCCTAAGTAGTATCGGAGCATTAATCAGTTATATCGGAGCATTAGTGAAAAGCCCGGGCGACTAAGCGTCCGGGCTTCTTTTTTTCATTGGCTTTCTAGCCATAAGAAACGCGGACGAGCAGGAGCTCGTCTCTACCGTTTGTTTACGGAAGATAGGTCATCGTTTTTGATTTGTAACCAATGCTCATGCTCGGCATAGATAGTCGCGCTTTTTAAGAACCACTTCGCTCCAGACAAACGATGCCCTCCAATCGTCTTTCGGAAATCGATATAACCAGAGGATTGGTGATGGTTCTTATGGCTCTGGATCATACCCGCGATTTCTTCGGCGATCATTCCATCGATGCTCTAGATGTCGTTCATACCAGCGTACCGCTCTTTTTCGCGCGTTGGTTAACGCACTTGTGTGCTCCGACCTTCGTATTCTTAGCTGGGATCAGCGTTGCATTGGCTGGATCTAAGCAGCCCGGCCTTCCGCTTTCTCAACTCGCTTTGCGTGGTCTTTGGTTAGTGGTCTTAGAGCAGACTTTTCTCCGCTGCTTTGGTTGGTACTTTAACTTTGATTACCGTTTTATGAATGCCGGTATCCTTTGGGGAACCGGCTGGGCGATGGTTCTGTTAGCGGGCGTTTTGGCTTTGCGGCTTCCTGCGTACCTGATTGGGGTCCTAGGCCTCGCGTTGATGGCAACTCATTCTTTCCTGGCGGTCGCAGTAGACTCAACCTGGTGGGGAACTCTCATATTCCGGTCAGACGAACTTTTGCCCGCTCCCGGTTGGCATTTCTACGTTTCGTATCCAGTCCTGCCCTGGTTTGGCGTGATGGCATTTGGCTACGGCGCCGGCGGTTTCATTCAAAAAGCCGGGTTTAATCCGCCGACACGCCGAGCTCTCCTCTGGAGCGGAATTGGTATGACTCTGCTTTTTATCCTGCTCAGGATCCCGAACCTTCTTGATCCGGACCCCTGGTCGATACAGCCCCGTACCGGTTTTACGATGCTGTCCTTTATCAACACCGAGAAATATCCGCCTTCGTTTCTCTACCTGTTGATGACCTTAGGACCGATGGTCTGTTTCCTGGCGTTGGCCAGTTATCTGCCGAAGCTTATTCAGCAGCTTTTGATCGTGCTGGGAAGAGTACCGCTGTTCTTTTACTTGGCTCACATTGTTTTAATTCACCTGTTAGCGGTGCTTCTCGCCTTCCTCCGATTTGGCCATGCCGAGTGGCTATCTCAGGGGCCCGGGATTTTCTGGTCGGAAACCTTGCCTGGCCACCCACCAGGGTATGGCCTGGGGCTTGGCTGGGTTGTAGCAATTTGGTTGCTGGTGATCGCGCTCTTGTGGCCGGTTTGCCGGTCGTACGGCCAATATAAGCAGAGGCATTCCGCGTGGTGGCTGCGGTACTTGTGAGTCGCACTCACTCGTTCTCGTACTCGTCGTCGTTCTCGTCCTCGATTCGGTGTGGCTGCGGGCGACGTGAAGGTAATTCATATAAGTCCCGCTGGTCCCACAGGTCCTATCCGTGGCCACGGTCTATCGCGGCTCCCGTCCAGTGACCACCGCCACACCTGAACACCCAATCGAGGACGAGGACGACGACGAGTACGAGAACGAGGATGACCTACCCGTAAACCTGACCATAGAGGTCAGCGATCTCTGGTCCGGTAGGCACGCGGGGATTATTTGCCGGAGAGCCGGAAGCGATGGCTTGCTCGACCATCGTTGGGACCGCGTCAAACCATTGCTTCCTATCGATCCCAAGTTTTTGCGGGGTCGGAACCTCGAGTTGCAAATTCAACTGTCTGAGCGCCTCCACCAGCGCTGCTGCCGCAGCCTCGTCGCTGGCATCGCTTTTGGCGATACCCATGATTCGCGCGCAGTCGGCATAACGCCGCTCGTTTCCAGGCACCGAGAAAGTCGTGATTGCCGGCAGCAACATCGCGTTCGACATCCCATGGGGCACATGGAAATGCGCGCCGATAGGCCGGCTCATGCCGTGCACCAAGGCAACGCTGGAATTCGAGAAAGCAATTCCGGCCTGCGTTGCCGCTAACATCATGCGCTCCCGTGCCGCCCGATTACTGGGCTCAACATAGGCCACCGGTAAAGACTTCCAGATCGCTTCCATTGCGGTCAGCGCGAAACCATCCGCAAATGGATTGGCCCGGCGACTAACGTAGGCTTCAATCGCGTGAGTCAACGAATCAACGCCGGTATCGCCAGTAAGCCGTTTCGGTTTTTCCAGGGTCAACTCGTAGTCCACAATAGCCGCAGTTGGTACATAGCCGACCCCAGTGCAGAGCATTTTTTCGCCCGAAGGATCATCGGTAACCACCGTGAAACGGGTCGTCTCCGAACCGGTTCCAGCCGTGGTCGGAATAGCGATGATAGGCAATCCGGGCGCATTTTGCAGGAATGGTGTCTTATACTTTCGCATCGGGCCGCCATGCACTGCTAATACGGCGACAGCTTTTGCCGTGTCGATCGAACTACCACCACCCAACCCGATAACACAATCGTGATCGTGCTCCTTAATGTAGGCCAAGCCGGCGTCGATTGAACCACTCGTCGGATCTGGAACCGCACCTGAAAAAATCCGGACTCCATCCCCAAGCTTTAAAAGATCGACCAAGCGATCAGCCAAGCCTTGCTTGGATAAGAATGAGTCGGTGATGATAAGAGGACGTTTCAGTCCGAGGTCGGACAGCACCTTTGAGGTCTCGGCAAAGGCTCCACCTCCGATTCGCAAAAGACGCGGGAGAGCAATTTGAGCGGGCATATGCTACCCGACGACTCTGCGGCGTCACCGGGCCATGCGCAAGCGCGGTAACGGTAGGGATGAGCTCCTGCTCATCCGGGAATCGCGCTAGGAATAGATCAGAGGCCCGAACGCCGGACGAGCTGGAGCTCGTCCCTACCGCTTGGCCTTGACAGTCCCCACGCTTCGGCTCATGAAAAGGAGAGGCGCAAGACGCAAATCCCATGTACAAGTTCTTCAGCTCACCGCTCCCCCCTTCGGAACTAATCTCCAAACTGCCGGAATTCACCGACGCAAAGAAAATAGACCCGAGTAAGAGCTCTCTTTACGAAGGCGAAAAAGAGATCATCGCCCAGGTTAAAGGGACCCGCTTTACCGCAGAAAAACGGCAGAGAATCGGATGGGGATCAGCTTGGTTTTCGCCGGGGTTTTGGTTCAAACCGGTTCTCACCGGATCAGTCACCCCGCTGAAAGAAGGCAGCGCTGTCATCTTCGAGGGCGGCACTCCGGTTCGAATGAAAGTCTTATGGGCCGTTGTCTTTATTATTATCGCGCAAGCGGGCGCTATTTTCTTGATCTTAGATTATCCGGTGAACATCAGTTTCGACGGACTACACGCCGATTCGATCATGTTCGCCACGATCACAGCGATTAACTTCGCCGTCGGGATCCTCTTATTGATCCCCTTTATCGGCTGGTGGTTGACCCGAAACGATCTGGCGTTTGTCGCAGCCGCCGTCGAACGTCGTCTGCAGCTCCAACCCGCGCAAAAATCGAGCGTCGACTGGTTGTTGGGCGTGTAGCGCCAAACGGACTTCGTACTCCTCCTCGTCGTCGTCCTCGTCCTCGAATTTGGCAGTTCGGCGTGATGGAATATTGCGCTCTGCCGTCGGGACACACGCAACTCATAAGTCCCATCCGGAGCGTGTCCTTGTCGTCTATCCAGCTCGCCACTAGGCGCCAGCACCCACTTGATCGAGAACGAGGACGACGACGAGGACGAGAACGAACAAATCACCTATCACCTATCCTCCCCCCGGCTCCCATCCCAAAGCGATCCGATGCAGATCGCGAGATAACCGCAGGCGATGCCTATTCCCAATTCGCCCGTCAGCCATGGACGATGCGATTGGCTAAGCGCGACGGGATTAAACACCAAAAAATTGTGAACGGCGTGAAACAGCAGCGGTGGCCATAAATTGCCGGTTCTCATCCGCAACCACACCAGCAACACATTGAGGCCGAACATCAGGGCGGCGAGAGTTAGCATCTGCAGCCCGAACGCTGGCTTGGAATACGATCCGGCCAAGAAAAACAACCAGAGATAGAATAGGAACCACGGTAACCAACTACACCAGACTAGAGCGGTAAAGCCTAGGCGGCCTGCAAGGAAAGGAGCTAAAAAGCCGCGCCAACCGATCTCCTCTCCCAACGCGCCAAGAACAGAAAACAGAAATCCGAGTGCGAGCAATGAGATCGAGCCGGCTCCGATTTCTCGAAGATCGTTCTGGAACGTCTCTAATCCCGATAGCCAAAGGGCGCCCCGGATAATCCCGCAGACGCCCAGCGGAGCGATCACCGCCAAAGCCAGGAACCGAATCCTCGGCCGCTTCGTACCTCGAAGCCTGACCTTCGAGTACCGCGCCGCAACTATTCCGGCAATTCCCGGGATCCACATCGCCACAAACACTGCGACTGCCGGATACAATCTAAAAAAGCCGGTGAAGAAGTTCAGCCCAGTGAGGGCAGCCATCGACAAAAGAAGCACTGCAAAGAAAATCAGTGCCGGCCAGCCGGCCGTTGGGCCTATCCCGTTTAATTCAGATTCGGAAGCAGAGGTTAAGATCCGCAGATTGTTCAGATTACGCAGATCGGAAGTCAGCGAAAGGTGAGAAAGCGTTGCGCATCCCAAATCGGAGATGCATTGCATTGAAGCCCCGGTAGGGATGAGCTCCCGCTCATCCGTAAAAAGCTCGGCAACAAAGCGGCCGTCGAAACAAAAAAGCGGATGAGCAGGAGCTCATCCCTACCGATTTTCCTCTTTCCGCTCTACACCGTTAGATGCTGCTTAACGACTTGGTCGGTCAGCTCTGCGACCGGGCCTTGGGCCACCACGCTACCCCGGTCCAGAATCGCGAAGTTATCCGCTAGCTCTTTACAGAACTCCAGGTATTGCTCCACCAACAGGATGGTAATGGACTCTTTTCTGAGGAGCTTAATTGACTCGCCGATCTGGTCGATGATGTTGGGCTGGATTCCCTCAGTCGGTTCGTCAAGGATCAGGAGCTTCGGTTCTGTCAAAAGCGCACGGGCAATCGCAAGCTGTTGTTGCTGGCCGCCGGACAGCATCCCGCCTTTGCGTGCCAAAAAATCTTTAATGATTGGAAACAACGAATAAACGCGTTCCAGCGCCTCTTTCGATTTTTTCCGTTTGGCCACGGCGCCAATAGAGATGTTTTCGGCAACCGTGAGATGCGGGAAAATCCCTCGACCCTGAGGAACGTATCCTATGCCAGCTCGAGCTCGCTCCTCGGGGGGCATCCGGGAAATATCGTGCCCGTCGAAAACTACCCGGCCACTGTTCGGTTTGTAAAGGCCAACGACACTCTTCAAAGTCGTGGTTTTTCCCACCCCATTACGCCCCATCAAGCAAAATACATGATTGGCGCCGACCTCGAGACTCACGTCGCGCAGAATCCGGGAACCGCCCAGCGAGATACTGACTTTGTCAATGCTCAGCATGGATGGCGTCATGTTTTTTCTTTCTTCCCAGATAGACCTCGATGACCCGTTCATCGCTTTGGATTTCGTCCAGCGATCCCTCGCAAAGAACGCTCCCCTGGTGAAGCACAGTCACCTTACTGGCGAGCTGCCGGACAAAGACCATGTCATGCTCGATAACGATGATCGTGTGCCTGCCGGCTAAGCTTAAGAGCAGTTCACCTGTCCGCGCCGTCTCTTCATCCGTCATGCCGGCCGCCGGTTCATCCACCAGCATCAATTCGGGATCTTGAGCGATCAGCATCCCGATTTCGAGCCATTGCTTTTGACCATGCGCCAGAGCGCCCGCTCTAACCTGAGCCTTGTCCTTCAGGTTGATGATCTCGAGCACCTCAAAGATCCGCTCATTCTGGGCCGGAGTGACCTTGCCAAAAATCGCGCTCCATACTCCCCGGCTGCCCCTGAGGCCTAACAGGATGTTCTCGTAAACGGTGTGATCCGAGTAGACGCTTGGAGTCTGAAATTTGCGCCCGATGCCCATCCGATAAATTTGGTATTCGCTCTTCTTGGTAACCGGCGTGTCCTTGAATTCAATCTGCCCTTCGTCGGGCCGGGTCCTGCCGGTGATCAAGTCGAGAAAAGTGCTTTTGCCGGCTCCATTAGGTCCGATGATGGTGCGAAGTTCGCCTTCATCGAGATAAAAGTTCAAATCGTTGATCGCCTTGAAGCCGTCGAAGCTTTTCGTCACGCCCTCGGCGGTGAGGATGAATTTTTTATTCATCGTGCTCGTCCTTCCGCCTTCTTGCTGTGAAGCGCGCCTCGCTTGCGAGGCCGACCTTGAGCATAAAGCGAAAGCTTCGGCGGACAGGCTGGGCTCGAAACCGGAGCGCTGCAGTCGCGGAGTGTTGGAGTATGGGAGTGTCGTCCTGTTTTTTGTTATTCATACAACTCACTCAATCTGCGCGCCCTGTTCGGATTACGTCGCCTGGCGAAGTTGATGTTTCCTTGACCGGCAATTGCGCCTCATTGCCGCGCTGCGCCGAGATCCCTTTCAAAAATGTGGAGCTGCGCTGGAACAAAGAGTAAAGCTGCTTCGGCAACCCAACCAACCCCTTGGGCATAAAGAGCACAACGATCGCGAACATGGCTCCCAGAATAATGAGCCAGAGATCCGGAAAGGCGCGCGTAGCCCAGCTCTTGAGTGCGTTCACGACAATCGCGCCGACGATCGGGCCGATCAGCGTGCCTCGTCCGCCAACCGCCACCCAGACCACAGCTTCCAAAGATTTGTCAGGCGCCATCTCGCTAGGATTGATGATCCCAACCTGAGGGACATACAGCGCACCCGCCAAGCTGGCGATGATGGCGCTCACTACAAAAACGAACAATTTGAAATTGGCTGCCGCGTAGCCCGAAAACAAAACCCGATTTTCACTGTCTCGGACCGCTCTCTGGATTTTCCCGAACTTCGTCATCGTTAGCCACCGGCAAAAGACATAGGTTAAGATGAGAAGAATACCGGTGGCGATGAACAAGCAGCGTTGAGTGGCGGCACTCCGGATATCGTACCCGAGAATGAACTTAAAGTCGGTCAGGCCGTTATTGCCGCCGAAGGTGAAATCATTCCGGAAAAACATCAGGCAAGCGCCATACGTGAGCGCCTGGGTCAGAATCGAAAAGTAAACGCCGCGGATCCTGGAGCGAAACGCCAGAAATCCGAACACCAAGGCTACCAGGCCGGGCACTAGAACGACAGCAGCCACCGAGAACCAGAAACTCCGGAAGGGTACCCAGTGGAGCGGCAGCGCGGGGTAACCGAGGAAGACCATGAAGTCAGGAAGATCGCTATGGTATTGGCCGAGCTTTCCAATCAACAACATGAGATGCATGCCGAAAGCGTAGCCGCCCAGAGCGAAAAACAGACATTGACCCAGACTTAGCAACCCGGTGTAACCCCAGAGCAAATCCACGCTCATAGCCAGCACGGCATAACTGAGGTATTTGCCGTACAGATTGATGGTGAAATCGCTGAGATGGAAAACGCTGGTCTCGGGAACAAAAGCGTTGAGCGCCGGCAGAATACCCAGGATAAGAATTGCCCCTATTCCGATGCCCCACAGTTCGGCTTTACGAAAGCTATTTTGCATTGCGGTGGCGAGGGAAAGTTAGCTGTCCAAGGTGCGGCTTCGAGTTGGGAAAAACCCTCCTGGTTTCCATTGCAAAAAAAGGATGATGGCAGTCAGGACCATGATCTTGCCAAGCACTGGTGATCCCAGGACCTGTTGGAGAACCTGATCCGAACAGCCGATGCCAAGGGCTGAAACCACCGTGCCGGCAATACTCCCGACTCCGCCGACCACGACTGTCATAAAGCTGTCGATGATATAGCTCTGGCCTAAGCTGGGACCGACGTTCCCGATCTGGGAGAGAAACGCTCCCGCTAATCCGGCGAGACCGGATCCGAAAGCGAAGGTGAGCATGTTGACCCGCTGGGTAGGCACCCCCATACAAGCAGCCATGTCTCGATCCTGAATTACAGCTCGAATGAAGAGACCGAGCGGTGTCTTGGTCAACAGCAACCAGGTGCCGACGACAATCAGGACCGCGAACACAATGACGAAGATCCGGTTATAGCCCAGAACTACATCGCTGATCGTGAAATTGCCGAGCAGCCACGAAGGCGAGTTTACCTGCACGTTGTTCGCCCCGAACACCAGGCGGAATAGCTGCTGCATGATGAGCGAAACACCCCAGGTCGCCAGCAACGATTCCAGCACCCGACGGTAAAGAAACCGGATCACCAAACGCTCGAGTGCGAGTCCAGCGAGCGCGGCCACCAAAAATGACAACGGGATAGCGAAAAGGAAGTAGGTCTGAAAAGGCCAGCCGGTAAGGTGCATGCCCGGAAGGACGATCCGGATACCGAGAGGTGAAAGCGGCAGGCCATCACGGAAAACGTTTTCCACGACGTAGGTCGTGTAGGCGCCTACGGCGATCATCTCACCATGCGCCATGTTGATCACACCCATCAGCCCGAAGGTGATGGCCAACCCGAGCGCGGAAACTAAAAGAATCGATCCCAAACTGACGCCGTGAAAAATCGTACCGAAGAAGTTCACAACGGCGAGGTAACTCTGGATGGCTTGCGTAGCCTTGGTTGCTGCCAGCTTGGTCTCGGCAGATGCGCTCTTGCTTTCGCTTAAGCTCCTAAGGGCATCCAGCGCACCGATACAGTTCAGCTTGGCCAGCGAGTCAGCCGCCGCGACCTGCCGTTCCGGGTGCGCGGTATCCGCGAGCTGTATGAGAGCCTCAGCTTCATACAGCGTCTTTTTTACCCCAGGATCCGTTTCCAATTTCAGTCGCGTCTCCAATAGCGGTAGATTTTCCGCCTTCTGCGAAGACCCGAGTTTGAACGCCATCCCTCGCCGGACTTCCGGATTCGAATCGGACAGGCTTAAAAGATCCAACGTTCGCTGTATTTTTTTACGCAGGATGGCGTTTACGTCTGATGAAGTCGCGTCAGTCGGGTCGATCATGATCGCCGCCCCGTTCGAATCCTTCAGCAATTGGCCGGTATCCACCCGAAATGCTCGCGTCTTATCGGTCGTATCGGATTGCTCAAGAATAATGGGAATAACCTGGCCGCCAGCGTCGGTGTACAGGTAGATTTCACCATTGCTCCACGACGTCAGCAGATCGTGCTCAGTCTTCGAGATTCCACTCGAGACAACGATCTGATCGAGGATCGAATCTTGATCGGCCGCCGAGCTGGTAACAGCCCGCGCAATGGACTCCCGGATGGACGAGTCCGGGCTGGTCTCGGCATGGAGAAGGAGCGGCGCCAGCATGGCCGCAAGGCAAAAAAACTTCAGTCGGGGCATGGCAAGTGTCTATAAGCAGCATCCTTGCCAAAAATAAGACAGTTGCGTCCCTTCGTTCTCGTCCTCGTCGTCGTCCTCGTCCTCGATTCCTAGCGAACGGAGTGATGGAGTTTTGGAGTCTTGGAGTACTAGGCGCTCTGCTAATCGACGTCGCATACAACTCGTTCATCGCGTTCCCATAAGGCACAGCTCCTGCTTGCACGGCCAACGGTCTCGAACGCAACGTTGTCCGGTTTTCAGGCTCATCTCGAACCTCCCCCAACGGCGCGAAGATCAAGACGCAAATAACAAGAGCACTAAAAGAAGATGAAATTCCCTCGTAACACCAAAGCTGCTCTGGCGGGCGCGTTTACCCTATCCCTAGCCTGCGCAGCACCCCTAATAGCCAACGAAGTCGATGTCAGCAGCGGCAAGGTTAAAGTGGGCGTCTTACATTCGCTGTCGGGCACGATGGCGATCAGTGAAACCTCGTTGCGCGATGTGTTGTTATTCGCCTTCGATGAAATCAACAAGAGCGGCGGGGTTCTCGGAAAACAGATTGAACCCGTCGTGGTAGATGGCGCTTCCAACTGGCCATTGTTCGCGGAAAAAGCCAAGCAGCTGCTCCAGCAGGATAAGGTCGCCGTAGTTTTCGGCTGTTGGACCTCCGTTAGCCGCAAGTCGGTACTTCCTGTCTTCGAGCAAGATGACGGTATGCTGTTCTATCCGGTGCAGTACGAAGGCGAAGAACTATCGAAAAACATCTTTTACACGGCAGAAGCAGTGAACCAGCAAGCAACGCCCGCCGTCGACTATCTGTTGGCTCAGGGTAAGAAGAAGTTTTACCTGGTGGGCAGCGATTACGTTTATCCGCAGACCACCAACCTCATTCTCTTCAAATATCTCCAGACCAAAGGTGTTCCGGTCGAGAACATCGGGGGCGGCCTGCGCAAAGACAGCTCCGGAAAAGTTATTTCGGCTGGAAAATACGTGCCATTCGGCCACACGGATTTTCAGCAAATCGTCTCTGAAATCAAACAGTTCGCGGCCGGCGGGGATGCTTGCGTCATCAACACAATCAACGGTGACTCTAACGTGCCGTTCTTCAAAGAAATCGCATCCGCCGGGCTGAGTCCGGCGGATTGCCCCGTCGTTTCCTTTAGTTTAGCCGAAGACGAGCTGCGCAGTTTGCCGACCAAGGACCTGGTGGGCGAGCTAGGATGCTGGACTTATTTCATGTCGCTGAAAACGCCGGAAAACAAAGATTTCCTCGAGCGCTGGAACAGCTGGTTAAAAACCGAGAGTAATGCCGGTGTAGTGAAAGAAAAACGCGCAGTGGATAGCCCGATGGTGCTTTCCTACGACGGAGTTTATCTATGGAAAAAGGCGGTCGAAAAAGCCGGTACGTTCGATGTGGACAAGGTACGCGTGGTGTTGGAGAACGATGCCATCAGCTTTGATGGTCCTGGCGGCAAGATCACGATGCAAACCAACCACCATGCAACGAAAAACGTTTACATGGGGGAAACGACTGCCAACGGGCAATTCAAGATTCTGAGCACCTTTCAACAGGTTAAGGCCGAACCTTTCCTATTGAAGGGTCTGGACGAAGAACTCGAGAAAAAGACCGCGCAGAAATAGCGGCGAACTCCCGTAATCTACCACGCTCCAATCCGGTTGATTCTGGATTGGAGCGACGCTGTGACCTTGAACTAATCGCTGCGTGAACCAATAAAGAAGGAAAAAAATCACGCAAAGACACAAAGGTTGAGACACATGCAAATGTCGCGCAAAGTACGAGGACAGCGGGGAGGTCACAATTCTTAACGAGCGCGTTTATTGGTGATTCGTTTTATCTTCAATCACCAACCCCCGAACCACCGCTTCGAAAATCTTGAGACGCTCTACCCTGCATGGTTTTAACCTTTGCGCCTTTGCGTCTTTGCGTGAGATTTCGGTTTGAGCTTGCAACGCCCTCTTCAGAATTGGACCGCAGATTTGCAGTTACGATTTCAGTATGAAGAGGATCGTACGGTCATGACGGAACGACGCCACACCGGTCCGTTACAAGTACAGAAGCCGCTTTATCCGGAAGGTCGTTCGGTTTGTCACACGGTGATTCTTCATCCTCCTGGCGGCATGGCAGAAGGTGATACTACGAAGATTGATGTAACTCAGGGACCCGATTCGAAGACAGTTCTAACCAGTCCGGCAGCAGCGAAATGGTATAAATCGAGAGACAAGTTTTCGTCCCAGGAAGTACGGATTCGACTCGGTGAACGTGCGCAGCTTGATTGGTTGCCCCCGGAAAATATTCTCTTCGAGCACGCCCGCGCTGACTTCCGTTTTCAACTCGAACTAGGGCAAGACGCCAGCGCCATCGGTTGGGAAGCATTTGTTTTCGGTAGACGGGCGATGGGCGAGAGTTGGGATGCAGGCGTGCTTCGGATCAATTCTCAGTTCATCGATATCAATGGCCTGCTCTGGGGTGAGCGAGCCAACTTCAACGCGGTATCACGAATACGGAACGCTGCTCAAGGATTGGGGGCGTTTCCTATCGCCGGAATGGTATGGGCTACCGGTCCAAGCTGTGATCAATTACTCGCCGAAAACCTGTCACCCTCTCTTCCCTTTGGCGACACCTTACGCGCAGGCGTGACCTGCCTGAACCACCGACTACTAGTCGTCCGAGGCGTGGCGCAGAAAATGGAACCGTTGCGCGAGCTCATGGTCCGATGCTGGAGCTTCCTCCGCCCGGCTATCCACGGAAGGCAATCCCAACCATTGCGCTTATGGAGCGTGTGATGAACGTGATCGAATGCTCAACCCTGGCGATCGCGGATCCTCGGTCAGACGGCTCGGCGGTCTTTCGGCCTAACAAACCAGTCGGCAGACAACACAAATTGACTTCG
>Ga0210396_10001120_pt1 | contig 30150 bp, 28 predicted proteins | sample IncBWH17OmetaG_FD_155466 | JGI IMG/M metagenome (GOLD analysis project Ga0210396, IMG submission 155466) | Forest soil microbial communities from Barre Woods Harvard Forest LTER site, Petersham, Massachusetts, United States - Inc-BW-H-17-O ...
GTGTTGCCGTAGGAATCGGTGTAGCTGCTGCTCGTACTCTGGCCGAGGGCCATCGGCAGCAACCCGACGACAAGGCCGAGAGCGGCCAGCACCGCGGCGTAGCCGAAGACCGGAACGATCAGCGTTACGGCATTCTGGGTGAACTTGTTCCACGCCCAGCTCACCGCCTCGCCAACGTTGAACTGCGGTGGCATCGGGCCCCCGGGCGGGGCAGCGTAGCCCGGTTGGGGCGGGTAGCCGGCCGGGGGTGCGCCGTAGCCCGCGGGGGGTGGCGGTGGGGGCGGCGTGCCGTAACCGGGCGGTGGGGCCTCGCCCGGGGGCGGGCCCGGGGGTGGCCCGTATCCGCCGGGCGGTCCGGGCGGGGGGCCGGCATGCCGGCCATAGCCCGGTGCCGGGGGAGGCGCGCCGTAACCGGGTGGTGGCGGTGGCGGTGGTGTGCCGTAACCGGGCGGCGGCGGCGGGTAGCCGGGAGGGCCCTGGTTGCCGCGTTGCGGGTCGGCCGGGTTGCCTGGGTATTCCGGGGGCTGGCTCATTGCCGTCCTATGGTTTCTAGTTCGCTTTGAATCGGTAAAACGCGCGGAACTAAGCAAACCGGAACTTAGCAGCTATGCCGCGCAGGCGCGCGGATACCCGTGCTGGAACTTGGCCGGTCGGCTCCGGCGAGGGCATGTGAGGGCGCTCCGTGAGGAGGGCATGGTATGCCTGAAGCCGTGTCCGACGGTCTGTTTGACCTGCCCGGCGCGGCGCAGCCGGCCGACCTTGGCCTGGGCGGGTCGGCCGGTGCGCCGCTACCGGTGCGGATGCGTCCAGCATCGCTGGACGAAGTGGTCGGCCAGGCCCACCTGCTTGCGCCCGGGTCACCGCTGCGCAGGATGGTCGAAGGCTCCGGAGTGGCATCGGTAATCCTCTACGGCCCACCGGGAAGCGGCAAGACGACGCTGGCGGCGTTGATCTCACAGGCGACCGGCCGCCGTTTCGAGGCGCTCTCAGCGTTGTCGGCCGGTGTCAAGGATGTGCGGGCCGTCATAGACAGCGCCCGAAGTGCTCTCATACGCGGTGAACAGACAGTGCTGTTCATTGACGAGGTGCACCGCTTCTCCAAGACCCAGCAGGACGCGCTGCTGTCCGCGGTGGAGAACCGGGTGGTGTTGCTGGTGGCGGCGACTACCGAGAACCCGTCGTTTTCTGTGGTCGCGCCGCTGCTCTCACGATCGCTGATCCTCCAGTTGCGGCCGCTGACGGCCGATGACATCCGAACGGTGGTGCAGCGCGCGATTGAGGACCCCCGCGGCCTGGGTGGGCGGGTCGCGGTGCAGCCGGAGGCCGTCGACCTGCTGGTGCAATTGGCGGCCGGCGACGCGCGGCGAGCCCTGACCGCGTTGGAGGTGGCTGTTGAATCTGCTGAAGAGGCCGGCGAGGTCGTCAGCGTCGAGACGATCGAGCAGTCGCTGGACAAGGCCGCCGTCCGCTACGACCGCGACGGCGACCAGCACTACGACGTCATCAGCGCCTTCATCAAATCGGTGCGTGGCTCCGACGTCGACGCCGCGCTGCACTATCTGGCCCGCATGCTGGTCGCGGGGGAGGACCCACGGTTCATCGCCCGCCGACTGGTGATTCTGGCCAGCGAGGACATCGGAATGGCCGACCCGACCGCGCTGCAGACCGCGGTCGCCGCCGCGCAGACCGTGCAGCTGATCGGCATGCCCGAAGCCCAGCTGACGCTGGCGCATGCCACCGTTCACCTGGCCACCGCGCCGAAGTCCAACGCGGTCACCACTGCGCTGGGCGCGGCGATGGACGACATCAAGGCGGGCAAGGCCGGTACGGTGCCGGTGCATCTGCGCGACGGGCACTACTCCGGTGCGGCGGCGCTGGGCAACGCGCAGGGCTACAAGTACTCCCACGACGACCCGGACGGCGTTGTCACCCAACAATATCCGCCTGATGAGCTAGTGGGCGTGGACTATTACCGGCCCACCGCTCACGGCGCGGAGAGTCCGATTGTGAAACGGTTGGAACGTTTGCGGGCGATCATCCGCAGCAAATCTCGACGAGCACCCGGCGATGCCCGCAGTTAGAGTCACACACTAGGATTCCGGGTCTCTTGTGAGCAGGGAGCGAATCGTGAATTCGGAATGTTTCGAAACGGTCTTCGAAGCGGTCATCGTGGCCATCGAGGTGATCGGCCGCCCGGGCCGCAACTTGGGAAAGTGGTGGCGCGAGAATAGGTTTCAGGCTTACCAGGGCTCTTCAACAAGATCGAATATCAGATGCGACACATGGATCGGCCGCTCGGCGAGGTCAAGCGCAGGGGCGCAACCAACTGTGCCACGTCGCGGTCGTACTACTTCAACCCCAGCGTTCAACCCCAGCGGTGAAGCAACGCTGCTGCGGCCGACGTCCACACGAAACGCGGTGCGGGAAGCCTCGACCTTCCCGCTACGCGACTACACGATCGCCCAATGCGGCCGCGCTGTCGCGGCAGTATCGGCCGGATGAGCTGGGAGCGTGACCATGGCCAACAAGGAACGCCGATGAGAACCTTCACCGACGAGGAGATGGGCGAACTGCTGGCCAACGCCAGGCCCTACAGCGTCGTCATCCTCAAGCAGGGCCCCAACTTCCGCGACGACACGGCACCGGCGGTCATCTGGGAGCACGGGCGCCGCAACTTCGGGCTGCGCGACGACGGTGTACTGGCGGTGGTGCTGCCGGTCACCGACGGGTTCAACGTATGCGGCGTCGCGGTGTTCGCGGCAACCATCGACGACACCACCGCGATCATGAACGACGACCCCGGGGTGGCGGCCGGAGTGTTCACCTATGAGGTGCACCCCTGCCGCGGATTCCCCGGGGACTCGCTGCCCTGACTTCGGGGCGTCTGCGTCCCGCCGTCACGCTAGCGTGCCCCCAGCTCGTCGGGGAGCGAACCGGCTCAGACCAGCTCGGGCACCCGCAGGTGGGCGATCGCCAGCTCGAACTCGACCACGTCGAGCACCTCGGCCCCCAAGTCCCGCACGCGCCTGCTGCGCAGCTCGGTCGCCCGGTCGCGGTTTCGGGCCATCGCGTCCATGCTGTCGAACGTCGAGCACGACACCGCACGCCGGCATGCGGGGTGGTCGACCATCAGGCTGGCGCTGCAGAACCCGTCCAGATTTTCCAATTCCGGAAGCACCGACGTCCGGTAGAAGTCCAGGGATCGGCTGAGCTGATCGGGCACCACCTTGAGCCAGGTGGCCCGCACGCATGCCCCCTCGTGCGATGGGTGGTCGCGGTGCAGCAGAGCGATGTCCCATTCTTCGACCCGCGCGCTGCCGTCGAACATCATCGCGGCCCGGTCACGAACGGGAGCCACCGGCTCGGCGCTGGCGCGCATCCTCTCCAAGCTCGTCCAGGAGCTGGTGGCGATGCATGTGCCGGACTGCCGGTCGACCAACAGCGACAGCCCGACATACCCGTCAATCCCCTGGAGGGCGGGCATGACGACATCGCGAACATGCGCAACTCCGATGTCGACCGACAAGGGTTGTGCCTGGATGGTAGTAGAACGCGCGTACACGATCACCCCTCCTGTTTCGGAGCAGCGCCCCGGTGGCGCCACCGGTCCCACCATTTACCTTCCTCCTGCCAGTTACCCGTCGCAATGGTGTGGCTGCGCTCACAATCAGTTGACTTGTCCTGGGCCGTCACCGGCGCCCCGCCGTAGGCTTAGCCCGATGCAGACCGATGTGCTGGATGTGGACACCGCGACTCGTCGCGTCGTGGACCTCACCGATGTGGTGCGCAGGTTCTGCTTCAGCTACGGCGACGGCCTGTGCAACGTGTTCGTCCCGCATGCGACGGCCGGGGTCGCGATCATCGAGACGGGTGCCGGCTCCGACGACGATCTGGTCGATACACTGGAACGGCTGTTGCCGCGTGATGAACGGTACCGGCATGCGCACGGCTCGCAAGGCCACGGCGCCGACCATCTGTTGCCGGCGATCATCGCGCCGTCGGTGACGGTGCCGGTCTTGGGTGGTGAGCCGCAGCTCGGGACCTGGCAAAGCATCGTGCTGGTCGACCTCAACCGGGACAATCCGCGGCGGTCGGTGCGGTTGACCTTTCTGGAGGGTTAGCGTCTCGGTGCTTCGAATAACCCGGCGAATAGGCTGGGATGGACGTCGACCGAAATAGGGAGAAGCGGACTCAAGTGCAGACACACGAGATCAGGAAGCGGTTCCTTGATCATTTCGTGAAGACGGGTCACACCGAGGTGCCCAGCGCCTCGGTGATCCTGGACGACCCTAACCTGCTGTTCGTCAACGCCGGCATGGTCCAGTTCGTGCCGTTCTTCCTTGGGCAGCGCACACCGCCGTACTCGACGGCCACCAGCATCCAGAAGTGCATCCGCACCCCCGATATCGACGAGGTTGGCATCACCACCCGGCACAACACGTTCTTTCAAATGGCCGGCAATTTCTCGTTCGGCGACTACTTCAAGCGCGGGGCGATCGAGCTGGCCTGGGCACTGCTGACGAACAGCATCGACGACGGCGGATATGGGCTGGACCCGGAAAGACTCTGGGCCACGGTGTATCTGGATGACGACGAGGCCGCGCAGCTGTGGCAGGAGATCGCCGGTCTGCCGCCCGAGCGGATCCAGCGCCGCGGCAAGGCGGACAACTACTGGTCGATGGGCATCCCCGGGCCGTGCGGACCGTCATCGGAGATCTACTACGACCGCGGGCCCGAGTTCGGGCCCGAGGGCGGTCCCATCGTCAACGAGGACCGGTACCTCGAGGTCTGGAACCTCGTGTTCATGCAGAACGAGCGCGGCGAGGGAACGACCAAGGAAGACTACGAGATTCTCGGGCCGCTGCCCCGCAAGAACATCGACACCGGCATGGGTGTGGAGCGGGTCGCGCTGGTGCTGCAAGGGGTGCACAACGTCTACGAGACGGACCTGGTCCGGCCGGTCATCGATCTCGTCGCCACCCGGGCGCCTCGCCCCTATGACGTCGGTAACCACGAAGATGACGTGCGCTACCGCATCATCGCCGACCACAGCCGCACCGCCGCGATCCTGATCGCCGACGGGGTCAGCCCCGGTAACGACGGCCGCGGTTATGTCTTGCGCCGGTTGCTGCGCCGGGTCATCCGGTCGGCCAAGCTGCTCGGCATCGATACCCCGATCGTCGGCGACCTGATGGCCACCGTGTGCGACGAGATGGGCCCGTCGTATCCCGAGCTGGTCAGCGACTTCGCCCGGATCAGCCGCATCGCAGTTGCCGAGGAGACCGCGTTCAATCGCACGCTGACATCGGGCTCGAAGCTGTTCGACGAGGTGGCCGGCGCTACCAAAGCGTCAGGCTCCACGGTCGTTTCCGGCTCTGATGCCTTCACCCTGCACGACACCTATGGGTTCCCGATCGAGCTCACTCTCGAGATGGCGTCGGAAGCCGGTCTGACGGTCGACGAGGCGGGTTTCCGCGAGCTGATGGCCGAACAACGCAAGCGCGCCAAGGACGACGCCGCCGCGCGCAAACACGCGCATGCCGACCTGACCGCCTACCGCGAGCTGGTCGACGCCGGCCCCACCGAGTTCACCGGATTCGACGAGTTGACTTCCGAGGCAAGGATTCTGGGGATCTTTGTCGACGGCAAACGCGTCCCGGTGGTGACGCACGGGGAGACCCCCGACGGGGATCGCGGAGATCGAGTCGAACTGGTTCTGGACCGCACACCGCTTTACGCCGAGGCCGGCGGGCAGCTCGCCGATGCCGGCAGCATCAGCGGAACCGGCGCGGGCGAGAATGCCCGGGCGGCGGTCACCGATGTGCAGAAGATCGCTAAAACCCTTTGGGTGCATCGTGTTAACGTGGAATCCGGGGAATTCGTCGAAGGCGACACCGTCGTCGCCGCGGTGGACCCGCAATGGCGCCGGGGCGCCACGCAAGGCCACTCGGGTACCCACATGGTGCACGCTGCGCTACGACAAGTACTGGGGCCCAATGCAGTTCAGGCGGGATCGCTGAACCGGCCGGGCTACTTGCGCTTCGACTTCAACTGGCAAGGGTCGTTGAACGAAGACCAGCGCACCCAAATCGAGGAGGTTACCAACGAGGCCGTGCAGGCCGACTTCGAGGTGCACACCTTCACCGAGCAGCTCGACAAGGCCAAGGCGATGGGAGCGATGGCGCTCTTCGGCGAGGCCTACCCCGACGAAGTGCGGGTGGTGGAGATCGGCGGACCGTTCTCGCTGGAGCTGTGTGGTGGAACCCACGTGCACAACTCGGCGCAGATCGGCCCGGTGACGATCCTGGGCGAATCGTCGATCGGCTCCGGGGTGCGCCGGGTTGAGGCCTACGTTGGGCTGGACTCCTTCCGTCACCTGGCCAAGGAGCGCGCATTGATGGCCGGGCTGGCCTCGTCGCTGAAGGTGCCGTCCGAAGAGGTGCCCGCCCGGGTGGCCAATTTGGTGGAGCGGCTCAAGGCCGCGGAGAAGGAACTCGAACGCGCCCGGGTGGCGAGCGCCCGCGCGGCTGCGACCAACGCCGCGGCGGGTGCGGAGCGGATCGGTAACGTGCGTGTCGTGGTGCAACGGATGTCCAGCGGTATGACGGCGGCCGACCTGCGGTCCCTGGTCGGCGACATCCGGGGCAAGCTCGGCAGCGACCCGGCGGTGGTCGTGCTGATCGCGGTGAACTCCGAGGGCGACGGCGACACCGTGCCGTATGCGGTCGCCGCTAATCCCGCCGCCCAAGATATCGGCATCCGCGCCAACGACCTGGTCAAAAAGCTTGCCGTGGCCGTCGACGGCCGCGGCGGCGGTAAGGCCGACCTGGCGCAGGGCTCAGGAAAGGATCCGACCGGCATCGACGCGGCGCTCGACGCGGTACGCTCCGACATCGCCGTGATAGCGCGGGACGGTTGAGTGGTTTCGCCACAGCACCGCCCACCCGACCGGCCCGGCGATTCCAACCTGTTCAAAGGCCAGGATCCCGGACGCGGACGACGGCTAGGCATAGACGTGGGCAGTGTGCGCATCGGCGTGGCTGCCAGCGACCCCGACGGCATCCTGGCGACCCCGGTGGAAACGGTGCGCCGCGACCGCACCGGTAAGCACCTGCGCCGGCTCGCTGCGCTCGCCACCGAGCTGGAGGTGGTCGAGGTGATCGTCGGATTCCCGCGGACACTAGCCGACCGCACCGGGCCCTCGGCGCAAGACGCGATCGAGCTGGCCGGCAAACTGGCCGAAGTGCTGGCACGTCGAGTTCCGCCCACACCCGTGCGGCTCGCCGATGAGCGGCTGACCACCGTCAGCGCGCAGCGATCCCTGCGCGCGGCGGGCGTGCGCGCCAAAGATCAACGGGCGGTGATCGACCAGGCGGCGGCGGTGGCGATCCTGCAGAGTTGGCTCGATCAGCGCCGTGCCGCCCTAGCGGGGTCGGAATCAGCTTGGCGGGCGGGGGAAACCGCCGATGGTTGACAGCGTACGGCCGGAACGGGCCGAGCCCGAGGCGGTCGGGCCGCCGCGGCACAAGATGAGCCGCCTTGCCCGGAAGCGGGCCGAACGCGGCCATCGCCGTCGGCGCTTTGCCAGCAAATTTGCCCTGGGCCTGCTCATCGTGGTGGTGGTGGCGGCTGTCGCCGTCGGCTTCAGGCTCTGGCACACGGTGTTCGGGACCGGTGACGATTACCCGGGACCCGGCAAGCACGACATCATGATTCAGATACACGCCGGTGACTCCACCACCGCGATCGGGGAGACGCTGCACGACCACGGCGTGGTCGCCACCGTCCGGGCATTCGTCAACGCCGCGCACGGCGTCACAGGGATTTCGTCGATTCAGCCGGGGTTCTACCGAACCCGAACCGAAATCCCGGCTGCTTCCGCGGTTGCGCGGCTGGTCGATCCGAACAACAGGGTGGGGAAGTTGGTCATCCCGGAAGGACGACAGCTCGACGACACCACCGACATGAAGACCAATAAGGTGAATCCAGGCATATTCACCCTGATCTCCCTCGCCACCTGTGTGGACCTCGACGGTGACCGACACTGCGTGTCGGTGGACGACCTCCGCACGGCCGCGACCAAAAGCAGTCTGATCGCGCTGGCGGTGCCGCCCTGGGCGATTGAGCCGGCAAACGAGCTGGGAAGTGACCATCGCCGGATCGAGGGTCTGATCGCGCCGGGGACCTTCAATGTCGACCCGTCGGCATCGGCCGAGAACATCCTGTCGAGCCTGATCGGCGCCGGCGCCGAGGAGTACACGAGATCCGGGTTGGTCGACAACGCCCAGTCCCTGCACCTGTCGCCCTACGACATCCTGGTGGTGGCGTCGCTGGTGCAGCAGGAAGCCAACTCGCAGGACTTCCCGAAGGTCGCGCAAGTCATCTACAACCGCCTGCACGCTCACCACACGCTGGAGTTCGACTCGACGGTGAACTATCCGTTGGACCGCCGGGAGGTGGCCACCAGCGACGCCGACCGAGCCCAGCGGACGCCCTGGAACACCTACGTGTCGCAAGGACTGCCGGCCACGGCGATCTGCTCCCCCGGCGTCGATGCCCTGCGCGCGGCTGAGCATCCCGAGCCGGGCGACTGGTTGTACTTCGTCACCATCGACGCCCAGGGGACGACGCTGTTCACCAAGGATTATCAACAGCATTTGGCCAATATCGAGCTGGCTAAGCGCAACGGTGTCCTCGACAGCGCGCGCTAGCTCGGCGCCCCCTAGAAGCGCGGCCGTTCTCGGCTCGCCGGTCGCCCATTCGAAGTCCCCGGAACTGCACCTGGCCGCCTACCGCGCGCTCGGCCTGCACGACTGGACCTACGAGCGCATCGAGTGCGACGCCGAGCAGCTGCCGGTCGTGGTCGGCGGGTTCGGGCCGCAGTGGGTCGGCGTGTCGGTGACCAAGCCGGGCAAGTTCGCCGCCCTGCGGTTCGCCGACGAGCACACCGCCCGGGCGGGCCAGGTTGGATCGGCGAACACCCTGGTGCGCACACCGCGCGGCTGGCGGGCCGACAACACCGATATCGACGGCGTGGCCGGGGCGCTGGGGTCGGTATCCGGGTGGGCATCCAGACGCGCGCTGGTTTGCGGATCGGGCGGCACCGGGCCGGCGGCGGTCGTGGCGCTGGCCGAACTCGGTGTCGCCGGCATCACCGTCGTGGCGCGCAACCCCGACAAGGCGGCCGTGTTGGTGGACCTGGGAACGCGGATCGGCGCCGCGACGCGGTTCTGCGGCCTGGACAGCGGCAAGCTCGCCGACGAGGTGGCAGCGGCGGAGGTATTGATCAACACCATCCCGGCGGACGTGGCTGCGCGGTATGCCGGCACGTTCGCCCCGATCCCGGTGCTGCTGGATGCCGTCTACGACCCCTGGCCGACGCCGCTGGCCGCCGCGGTCACCGCCAAGGGCGGCCGGGTGATCAGCGGCTTGCAGATGCTGTTGCACCAGGCGTTTGCGCAGGTGGAGCAATTTACCGGACTGCCCGCGCCGCGAGAGGCGATGACTTGCGCGTTGGAGGCTTTGGACTAGCGTGCCGCGGCATGCGGATCGGTATAGCGGCCCTGGTGGTTGCCTGGCTGGCGGTGTTGAGCCGCTACGACATCAGGGAAGGCCGGTTGCCCAATGCGCTGACGCTGCCCGGTGCGGGTGTGATTCTGCTGGCCGGCGCCGTGGCCGGCCGTGGCGTGCCGGCGCTGGCCGGGGCTGCTGCTTTGACCGGGGTGTATCTGTTGGTGCACCTGATCGCACCGGCGGCGCTGGGGGCCGGCGACGTCAAGCTGGCGATCGGCCTGGGTGGGCTGGCCGGCTGCTTTGGAGTCGAGGTGTGGTTTCTGGCCGCGCTGGCCGCGCCCCTGCTGACTGCGCTTTGCGCCGTGAGTATGAGAGCCACCGGGCTTTTTGGCGGCGCTGGCGGTGCCGGCACCGTCCCGCACGGCCCCTCGATGTGCGTGGCCACCGCTGCCGCGACGGGGCTAGCCCTGCTCGGCTAGAGCGCATGGGACCCCGTGGTTGGTTGAGCACATGGGAAGATAGTCGGGTGTTGCGCTGGATCACGGCCGGGGAGTCGCATGGTCGCGCATTGGTGGCCGTGCTCGAAGGCATGGTGGCCGGCGTGGAGGTCACCTCGACCGACATCGCCGATCAGTTGGCCCGTCGCCGGCTCGGCTACGGCCGCGGCGCCCGGATGGCGTTCGAGCGCGACGCGGTGACCGTGCTGTCCGGGGTGCGCCACGGCATCACCCTGGGCGGGCCCATCGCCATAGAGATCGGCAACACCGAATGGCCGAAGTGGGAGACCGTGATGGCCACCGACCCGCTCGACCCGGCGCGAGTCGAGGACCTGGAAAACGCGGCGAGAAATGCCCCGCTCACCCGGCCGCGGCCGGGCCACGCCGACTACGCGGGCATGCTGAAATTCGGCTTCGACGACGCCAGGCCGGTACTGGAGCGGGCCAGCGCGCGGGAGACCGCCGCCCGGGTTGCCGCGGGGACGGTCGCACGGGCGTTCTTGCGCCAGGCGCTGGGTGTCGAGGTGCTCTCCCACGTCATCGCGATCGGCGCGTCGGCGCCCTACGACGGTCCGCCGCCGCGGCCCGAAGACCTACCCGCGATCGACGCCAGCCCGGTTCGCGCATTTGACGAGCAGGCTGAAAAGTCGATGATTGCCGAGATCGAAGCGGCCAAGAAAGATGGCGACACCCTCGGCGGCGTCGTGGAGGCCGTGGTGCTGGGCCTGCCGGTCGGGCTGGGATCTTTCACCAGCGGTGAGAACCGGCTCGACAGCCAGCTGGCCGGCGCCGTGATGGGCATCCAGGCGATCAAGGGTGTGGAGATCGGCGACGGTTTCGAGACCGCGCGCCGGCGCGGCAGCCGCGCCCACGACGAGATGTACCCAGGCGCCGACGGTGTCGTGCGGTCGACCAACCGGGCGGGTGGGCTGGAAGGCGGCATGACCAACGGCCAGCCGCTGCGGGTGCGCGCGGCGATGAAGCCGATCTCCACCGTGCCACGGGCGCTGGCCACCGTCGACATGGCAACCGGTGACGAGGCCGTCGCAATCCACCAGCGCTCGGATGTGTGCGCGGTGCCGGCCGCCGGCGTCGTGGTAGAAACCATGGTTGCCCTGGTGCTGGCACGTGCGGCGCTGCAGAAGTTCGGCGGCGATTCGCTGACCGAAACCCGCCGCAACATCGAGGCGTACCAGCGTGCGGTCGCCGAGCGGGAAGCGCCGGCCGCCCGGGTCTCGGGTCAGTGATGGCACCCATGGCGGTACTCGTCGGGCTGCCGGGCTCCGGCAAGTCCACCATCGGACGGCGGCTGTCCAAGGCACTCGGGATGGACCTGCTCGACACCGACGTGGCCATCGAGCAGCAGACCGGCCGGACCATCGCCGAGATCTTCGCCACCGATGGGGAACCGGAGTTCCGTCGCATCGAGGAGGGCGTGGTCCGTGCGGCGCTGGCCGAGCACGACGGTGTGGTGTCGCTCGGCGGTGGCGCCGTCACCAGCCCAGGGGTGCGCGAGGCGCTCGTCGGCCACACGGTCATCTACCTGGAGATCAACGCCAACGAGGGCGTGCGGCGTACCGGCGGTGCCGCCGTGCGACCGTTGCTGGCCGGAGGAGACCGCGCCGCGAAATTCCGCGCCCTGATGGCAACACGGGTTCCGCTGTACCGGCGGGTCGCGACCATCCGGGTTGACACCAACCGCCGCAGTCCCGGGGCCGTGGTTCGCCACATCGTGTCGCAGCTGCCGGCCCCTGCCGGCGCCCCGGATCCCGGCAAGGCCGCCACATGACCGATACCACCGCACCGGTCACCGTGCAGGTGGCCGTCGATCCGCCGTACCCGGTGGTGATCGGCACCGGTTTGAGCAACGAACTGGACGAAGTGCTTTCGAGTCGACATCGGGTGGCGATCTTGCATCAACCGGTGCTGGCGGAGACCGCGGAGGCAATTCGAAGCCACTTGGCCGGCCGGGGTGTTGACGCCCACCGCATCGAAATCCCGGACGCTGAGGCGGGCAAGGACCTGCCCGTCGTGGGATTCATCTGGGAAGTGTTGGGCCGCATCGGAATTGGCCGCAAAGACGCCCTGGTCAGCCTGGGCGGCGGGGCCGCCACCGACGTCGCAGGTTTCGCGGCCGCCACCTGGCTGCGCGGCGTCCCGATCGTGCACGTGCCCACCACGTTGCTCGGCATGGTCGACGCCGCCATCGGCGGCAAGACCGGTATCAACACCGAAGCCGGCAAGAACCTGGTCGGCGCGTTTCATCAGCCGCGCGCCGTCCTGGTTGACCTGGCGACTCTGGAAACGTTGCCGCGCAACGAAATCGTGGCCGGGATGGCCGAAGTGGTCAAGGCCGGATTCATCGCCGACCCGGTGATCCTGGACCTCATCGAAGCCGACCCACAGGCCGCCTTGGACCCGAAAGGTGAGGTGCTGCGGGAGCTGATCCGGCGCGCGGTCGTCGTCAAGGCCGAGGTCGTCGCCGCCGACGAGAAGGAGGCGGAACTGCGCGAAATCCTGAACTACGGACACACTTTGGGGCACGCGATCGAGCGCCGCGAGCGCTACCAGTGGCGGCACGGTGCCGCCGTGTCGGTGGGCCTGGTGTTCGCGGCCGAGCTCGCCAGACTTGCCGGGCGGCTCGACGACGCCACGGCAGATAGGCACCGCACCATCCTGGCGTCGCTTGGCCTGCCGGTCAGCTACGAAGCCGACGCATTGCCGCAGTTACTGGAATACATGGCCGGGGACAAGAAAACCCGCGCCGGGGTACTTCGGTTCGTGGTCCTCGACGGGCTGGCCAAGCCGGGTCGGTTAGCGGGACCGGACCCGTCACTGCTGGCGGCGGCCTATGGAGGGCTAGTGGCATGACCGTCACCGTCAATGTCATCAATGGCCCGAACCTGGGCCGGCTGGGCCGGCGCGAGCCGGATGTCTATGGCAGCACCACCCACGACGAGCTGGCGGCCATCATCGAGCGCGAAGCCGCCGAGCTGGGGCTCAAAGCCGTTGTGCGGCAGAGTGATAGCGAAGCCGAACTGCTGGAATGGATCCATCTGGCCGCCGATGCCGGGCAGCCGGTGATACTCAACGCCGGCGGCTTTACCCACACATCGGTGGCGCTGCGCGATGCCTGCGCCGAACTGAGCGCACCCCTGATCGAGGTGCACATCTCCAATGTGCATGCCCGCGAGGAGTTTCGGCGCCATTCCTACATCAGCCCGGTCGCAACTGGCGTGATCGTCGGGCTGGGAGTCCAGGGCTACCTGCTCGCCCTGCGCTACCTGGCTATCCGCTAATCCCTCTTCGGTGTGTCCGGCCTGGTTTCGTCGGCGTCGTGCGTCCGGATCACCTCGGTCTTGTCCTCGCCGCCGGGCAGTCTGAACGATTCGGTGGGCGCCTCACTCTCGCTGCCGGCGGGAGTTTGGGTGCGTGCCCAGCGTCCCCGCGGCCTGGTGGGGATTGTTTCGGTGGGTGACTCGCGTTCGGCCGTTGCCACGCCCGTCCGTTGCTCGGTCCGGGCCACCGGCATCTCACCGGTCGGCGAGTCGTCGCCGCGCACGGCCGAGAACACGTCGGTGTCGGCTCCGCGTTCCTGCTTGACACCCAGGCCGTGGTGTCTCTCCGGCACTTTCTCGTATTGCCGGTCCACCCGCCACCTGCCGATAGTGACACCGACGATCCCGGGCAGGAAAACAAGGAGCGCGGTGAAGGCCGCGAACGTAGTCACCTCGTTGAGCAGACCGCCGGTGTAGATCGCCTTGTATACCAGCGAGATGAGCCAGGACACCGCGCCACTGAGGACCCCCGCGAGCAGGCCGGCGAGCAACCAGGTCATCGCCAGATCTTGGCGGCGGTCCGGATCCCGACTCGCGTTGGCGTCGGCCCGGCCGTCGATCACCCCCCACGCGGCTACGGCGATGGCGAAGAGTATTAGCAGCACCACGCTGATCAACGCGGACTGGGTCTGCCATGCATTGATCGCCGCTCCCTGAACCAATCGGAGGACAACCATCACGGCAGCGAACACCAATCCGCGCAGCATCCAGTCTCTCATGGGCTAACAGCGTAGCGAGTAGCGTCAAGTGTCGTGACACATTCCCAGCGTCGACACAATCTCAAAACGGTAATCGCTGCCACCGAGCTGGACGCGATGCTGGTCACGGACCTGATCAACGTGCGTTATCTGTCGGGTTTCACCGGGTCTAACGGCGCGTTATTGGTGTTCGCCGATGATCGCGAGCCTGTGCTGGCCACCGACGGCCGGTACCGCACCCAGGCCGCGCAGCAGGCACCGGGGCTCGAGGTCGTCATCGAACGGGCCTGTGCCCGCTACCTGGCCGGTCGGGCCGCCGACGAAGGCGTGCGCAGGCTGGGCTTCGAAAGCCATGTGGTCACGGTGGACGGCTTGGATGCGCTTCGGAATGAGCTGGACGAGCGGACGTCCGCCCAGTCAAGCCCGAAGTCGAGCGGAGCGACCGAGCTGGTGCGTGCCTCCGGAACCGTGGAGGCGCTGCGCGAGGTCAAAGACGCCGGCGAGCTGGCGTTGCTGCGGCTGGCCTGTGAGGCGGCCGACGCCGCATTGGCCGACCTGGTGGATCGCGGCGGTCTGCGGCCCGGGCGCACCGAACGTGAGGTGGGTCGCGAGCTGGAAGCCCTGATGCTCGACCACGGCGCTGACGCGGTGTCTTTCGAAACGATCGTGGCGGCCGGGCCCAATTCGGCGATCCCGCACCACCGGCCAACCGACGCCGTGCTGGCGACGGGCGATTTCGTCAAGATTGACTTCGGCGCGCTGGTCGCGGGCTATCACTCCGACATGACCCGCACCTTCGTGCTGGGCAAAGCCGCTGACTGGCAGCTGGAGATCTATCAGCTGGTCGCCGACGCGCAGCGGGCCGGCCGGGAGGCGCTGCGGCCGGGCACCGGCCTGCGCGACGTGGACGGCGCGGCGCGCCAGCTGATCGCCGACGCCGGCTACGCCGAGCAGTTCGGGCACGGTCTGGGACACGGCGTGGGCCTGCAGATCCACGAAGCGCCGGGAATTGGAGCCACGTCCGCCGGGACACTGCTTGCGGGCTCAGTGGTGACGGTGGAGCCCGGCGTCTACTTGCCCGGCCGCGGCGGTGTCCGCATCGAGGACACCTTGGTAGTGGCCGATGGGACGTCGGAGAGCGCCGGGCATACCCCGGAATTGTTGACCCGGTTCCCCAAAGAACTGGTCATTCTCATTTAGCTTCTGAGCGAGAAATCGCCAGGGGCGGATAGACGGACCGACTTACGCCGGATCAGCTCGGAGGTGCATTGCTGAACTTGGCCACGGGTAAGCTCCATCGGATGCCCGTGCTCCTCGCACCAGCTCTCGGAGATCGGGCAAGAGCAACGGGTAGAGTGCTGTGGGTTAGGGATATCTTGGGGACGCTCGTTAAACCGCAGGTAGACCCGCTAAGGTCCCGAAACCGATCCCCAAAGAACCGGCCATCCTCGAGGAGATTCACCGATCGTGGCGACCACTGCCGACTTCAAGAACGGGCTTGTCCTGGTAATCGACGGACAGCTGTGGACCATCACCGAGTTCCAGCACGTCAAACCCGGCAAGGGCCCCGCGTTCGTGCGCACCAAGCTGAAGAACGTGCTTTCGGGCAAGGTCGTCGATAAGACGTACAACGCCGGCGTCAAGGTGGACACCGCCACGGTCGACCGCCGTGACACCACCTACCTGTACCGCGACGGCTCGGACTTCGTGTTCATGGACAGCCAGGATTACGAGCAGCACCCGCTGCCGGAGTCCCTGGTCGCCGACGCCGCGCGGTTTCTGCTGGAGGGCATGCCGGTGCAGGTGGCGTTCCACAACGGAGCGCCGCTGTACCTCGAACTGCCGGTGAGCGTCGAGCTGGAGGTCACCCACACCGAGCCGGGTCTGCAGGGCGACCGGTCCAGTGCGGGCACCAAGCCGGCCACACTGGAGACCGGTGCGCAGATCCAAGTGCCGTTGTTCATCAACACCGGGGACAAGTTGAAGGTGGATTCGCGCGACGGCAGCTACTTGGGACGTGTGAACGCCTGACTATGCCTGACGATAAGCCCGCCAGGGCTGTTAAAGGGCGTCATCAGGCGCGCAAACGCGCCGTCGACCTGTTGTTCGAAGCCGAGGCTCGCAGTCTGAGCCCGCTCGAGGTGGTAGACGTCCGTACCGCGTTGGCGGAAGCGAACCCCGATGTGGCGCCGCTGCACCCGTACACGGTCGCGGTGGCGCGTGGGGTCGGTGCCCACGCCGCACATATCGACGACCTGATCACCTCGCATCTGCAGGGCTGGACGCTCGATCGGCTGCCTGCGGTGGATCGCGCCATTTTGCGGGTCGCGGTGTGGGAGCTGCTATACGCCGACGATGTGCCGGAGCCGGTGGCCGTGGACGAGGCCGTAGAGCTGGCCAAGGGGCTGTCCACCGACGACTCGCCAGGCTTCGTCAACGGAGTACTGGGTCAGGTGATGCTGGTGACGCCGCAGATACGCGCGGCCGCTCAGGCGATCCAAGGGTCGGTGGGCGCCGGCATACCGCAGGATCACGGACCCGATTCATGAGCCGCCTGGAGCTACGCGTCTCCATCGCCGCTTTCCTGGCTGGGACTGTGGTGATTGGCGCGGTCGTGTGCGCTGCCTACGGGCTGGCCATCGTCGCCTCGGCGATGTCGATATTCGCGCTGGGGGTCGGCGCTTGGCTGTATCACTGCATCGAACGCCTGGTGGTGGCCAACCGGATCAGCACCGTTCGAACGGCGGCCAAGCCGCTGCAGCCGCTGCTACCGGTGATGGCCGCGATCATGGGCCTGACGCAGGGCGTGGTGAGGTCGCTTACCGACGTCACCGACTTGCCCGCGCGCCGCCGGGAGCTTCCGGTGCTGCGGTGGGTGGAGAACCCGCTCGGTCTTCGGGGCAATCGGCGGGTGCTGGACAGCGAAGGCAGTGACGACGAGCTGGATGGCTGATCGACTGAGCGAAATGATCGCGCGCTGAGCGCGGGCGGGACACAATAGCTGCTGTCCCATGATGGAAATGCGGTATCAACCTCCAGCGACGGTGGCGGCCTGCCGGCACTCGCCACGATGGCTCCGCAACTTATGGAGTCATCGCCAGCGATTGCGCGCGCGGATGCGGACTAAGGTGACGAGATGAACCGAAACGGTGCCCACCCGCGACGACTTCGGGTCTCCGCGCTGGCGGCCGTAGCTAACCCGTCGTACACGCGCATCGACACGTGGAACCTGCTCGACGACGCGTGCCGTCATCTCGCCGAGGTCGACCTCGCCGGGGCGGACATGGCCCACGACCTGGCCCGGGTGAAGCGCCTGATGGACCGCATCGGCGCCTACGAGCGGTACTGGCTGTATCCGGGTGCGGAGAATCTGGCGACGTTCCGCGCTCACCTCGAGAGTCTTTCCACGGTGCGGCTCAGCGAAGAGGTGTCGCTGGCCGTGCGCCTGCTGAGTGAATACGGCGACCGCACAGCGCTTTTCGACATTTCCGCGCCGCTGGCTGACCAAGAGTTGGTGGCCCAAGCCAAACAGCAGCAGTTCTACACCGTGTTGCTCGCCGACGATGCGCCGGCCACCGCTCCGGACTGTCTGGCCGAAAATCTGCGGGCGCTGCGCAACCCGTCCGACGACGTCCAGTTCGAGGTCCTGGTGGCCCCCAGCGTCGAGGACGCCATTACCGCGGTTGCACTCAACGGCGAGATCCAGGCCGCGATCATCCGCCACGACCTGCCGCTGCGGTCCCGCGACCGGGTGCCGCTGATGAACACATTGCTGGGGCCCAACGACTCGGAGGTCGGGGTGGTCGTCCGCGATTGTTCCGGCGACTGGGTCGAATGCGGCGAGTGGATCAGGGAGCTGCGGCCACATATCGACCTCTATCTGCTCACCGACGAGTCGATCGCGGCGGGCAGCGACGACGAGCCGGACGTCTACGACAGGACGTTTTACCGGCTCAACGACGTCACCGATCTGCACAGCACGGTGCTCGCGGGCTTGCGGAACCGGTTCTCCACACCATTTTTCGACGCCCTGCGCGCCTACGCGTGCGCGCCGGTGGGCCAATTTCACGCTCTGCCGATCGCGCGTGGTGCCAGCATCTTCAACTCCAAGTCGCTGCAGGACATGGGAGAGTTCTACGGCCGCAACATCTTCATGGCCGAGACCTCGACTACCTCGGGTGGCCTTGACTCACTGCTGGACCCGCACGGCAACATCAAGAAAGCGATGGACAAGGCCGCGCGCACATGGAACTCCAACCACACCTACTTCGTCACCAACGGAACGTCGACCGCCAACAAAATCGTCGTCCAGTCCCTGACCCGGCCGGGCGACATCGTGCTGATCGACCGCAACTGCCACAAGTCGCACCACTACGGTCTGGTGTTGGCCGGCGCGTACCCGCTGTACCTGGATGCGTATCCGTTGCCGCAGTTCGCGATCTACGGGGCGGTGCCGCTGCGCACCATCAAGAAGGCGCTGCTGGACCTCGAGGCGGCCGGGCAGCTGCACCGGGTACGCATGCTGCTACTGACCAACTGCATCTTCGACGGCGTGGTCTACAACCCCCGTCGCGTCATGGAGGAAGTGCTGGCGATCAAGCCGGACATCTGCTTCCTGTGGGACGAGGCGTGGTACGCGTTTGCCACCGCGGTGCCATGGGCCCGGCAACGCACCGCCATGGTGTCGGCGGAGCGTCTCGAGCAGACGTTGGCGTCGCCGCAATACGCCGAGGAATACCGGAATTGGGCCGCGTCGATGGACAGGATTCCCCGGTCGGAGTGGGCTGATCACCGGCTGCTGCCCGACCCCAGTCGGGCGCGGGTGCGCGTCTACGCGACACACTCCACTCACAAGTCGTTGTCTGCGTTTCGACAGGCATCGATGATCCATGTCCGCGACCAGGATTTCAATTCGCGCGCGCGGGACGCGTTCACTGAGGCGTTTTTGACGCACACGTCGACATCTCCGAACCAGCAGCTGCTCGCCTCGCTCGACCTGGCGCGCCGGCAGGTCGACATCGAGGGATTCCAACTGGTCCGGCAGGTCTATGACATGGCGCTGGTTTTCCGGCACCGCGTCCGCAAAGACCGGCTGATCAGCAGGTGGTTCCGCATCCTCGACGAGTCCGACCTGGTGCCCGAGGAGTTCCGGGCCTCCGCGGTCAGCTCCTACCGTCAGGTCAGGCAGGGCGCGCTGGCGGAGTGGAACGAGGCCTGGCGCTCCGATCAGTTCGTGCTGGACGCGACGCGGGTCACCCTGTTCCTCGGCAACACCGGAATGAACGGGTACGACTTCCGCGAGAAGATCCTGATGGACCGATTCGGCATCCAGATCAACAAGACCTCGATTAACAGCGTGCTGTTGATCTTTACCATCGGCGTCACTTGGTCGAGCGTGCACTATCTGCTCGACGTGCTGCGGCGGGTGGCCACCGATTTCGACCGGGAGAAGCAGGCGGCCAGCGCGGCCGACTGGGCACTGCACGAGCGCCGGGTCGAGGAGATCACCCAGGACCTGCCGCACTTGCCCGACTTCAGCGAGTTCGACATGGCCTTCCGTCCTGTCGACGCCTGCTCGTTCGGCGACATGCGGGCGGCCTTCTACGCCGGGTACGACGAGGCCGACCGCGAGTATGTGCTGATCGGCACTGCTGGGCGACGGCTTGCCGAAGGGAAGAGGCTGGTGTCCACCACCTTCGTGGTGCCTTACCCGCCCGGCTTCCCGGTGCTGGTCCCGGGTCAGGTGGTCTCCAAAGAGATCGTCTATTTCCTCGCCCAGCTCGACGTCAAAGAAATCCACGGATACAACCACGACCTCGGGTTGTCGGTGTTCACCCCAGAGGCGCTGGCCCGGATGGAGGCTCAACGCAGTGCGGCAACGGCCGCGGTGGGTGCTGCGGTCCCGGTCTTACTCAGATCGGATGCTTCTACCTTGACGGCGGTGAATGGCGACAGGGCAGTGCAGGCGGTTGCCGGAGACACCTGACCGGCGGGCGCTCATCCGGGCCGGCCGTTGAGGGCGCGGTAGACGAAGTCGGTCAACGCGTCGATCGCCTCGTCTTCGTCGACGCGGCGATCGCCGAACCGGCCGCCGGACATCTGCCACTGTGACCCGAATCCATCCAGCAGCCCGGCCAACATCGCCAAAACCACCTCCGGGCGGCCGGGCAGCGTACGACCGGCCGCGGTGATGGGATCTAGGTGATCGCGAATGTGGCTGATGTCTCGGTTCATCAAGGCCTGGATCTGGGCGCCGAACTCGGCATTCACCAATGCCGCCTCACGCAGGGCGGTCAGCTCCACCCGGTGGCGGGCGTAGAAGCGCCAGTACGCCGCGATGTGCCAGCGCACCGCGGCGCGATCGGTGAAGTCGGCGCTGTGCTGTGAATCCGCCGCGATGACATTGCGATCGCTTTCGGCGAGCAGGTCCGCCAGCAGGCCCTTGAGCAGGTCCTCCTTGCTGGTGAAGTGGTTGTAAAACGACCCCGCCGCGCGGCTGGCCTCGGTGGTGATGTCGGTGATCTTGGCGTTCAGGTAGCCCTTTTGCGCGAACACGCGCCGGGCGGCGTCCTTGAGCGCGGCCTCGGTGCCGGCGGCCTGTTCCGCGCGTTTCACGCCTCACCTCCTTGACAGGAAAGTTAGCACCCGGACATACTGAATCTGAATTCACTGAATTATAATTCATCTAAAGAGGTGCCGATGGAGACGCAGGTTTTGATCGCCGGGGCCGGACCGACCGGGCTCACACTGGCAATCGAGCTGGCCCGCCGAGGAATCGAGGTGCGGATCGTCGACAAGGCCGAGCGGTTCGCGGTGGGCTCGCGCGGTGACGGGCTGCAGCCACGCACGCTGGAGGTCTTCGAGGATCTTGGTGTTCTGGGCGAGGTGTTCGCCGCCGGGATCGGCGCACCGCTGATGCGCATTTATGACGGGAATTCGGTGGTGTGGGAGGACCGGATGGCCAAGCCGGAGCCGCCGCGGCCCGATAGGCCCTATCCGAACCTGTGGTTCGTGCCGCAATGGCGTACCGAGGAAATCCTGCGCGCGCGGCTGTCGAGTTACGGCGTCGAGGTGCAGCTGAGCACCGAGGTGGTGCGGGTCGAGCAGGAGCACGACGTGGTGACGGTTCGCCTGCAGACCGGCGAAACCGTGCGGAGCGCCCGTCTGGTTGGCGCCGACGGCGGACACAGCACCGTGCGAAAACTGCTCGCGATCCCTTTCCTCGGGACGACCGATGATGGGGTGCAGATGCTGCAGGCCGACGTGCGCGTTAAGGGCCTGGACCACGACTACGGGCACGGCTGGATGCTGGACGGCCGCAGCTTTTTCGGCTTCACCCCACTTGCCGGTGGCGCCGACACCTTTGTCGTCAACACGACGGCAACCGGTGTGGAGCCGACGCTGCCCGATTTGCAGGCCGCCGTCGACGCCGCATCGGGGCGGACCGACATTCGGTTGTCCGAGTTGACCTGGGCCAGCGTGTGGCGATCGAATGTGCGCCTGGCGCAGCGCTTCCGCGCCGGACGGGTATTTTTGGCCGGCGACTCGGCCCACGTGCACCCGCCCACCGGGGGACAGGGGCTCAATGCCGGCGTGCAGGACGCCTACAACCTCGGCTGGAAATTCGCCGCTGTGCTTTGTGGAGCACCGGACGAACTGCTCGACAGTTACCAGGCGGAGCGACTGCCCATCGCTTCGCGCATGCTCGGCATCAGCACCGAGCTGCTGGAAAAAACCTTGCGCGGCAGCGACGATGCGCTCGAGCGCGGTGAACAAACCCGCCAGCTCGACTTGGGCTACCGGACCGGGCCGCTCACTCTCGACGACGGCTGCAGCGCCCTGCTGGGCGCCGGCGACCGCGCACCCGACGCGCCATGCATGCACGGCAACGGTGCCCCGGCTCGGCTGTTCACGCTTTTCGCCGGCCCGCACTGGACGCTGCTGCGCTTCGGGCCGGACGCACCGCGTCTGGACCACGAATGGGTCCGCTCGCTCCAGATCGGCACCGACATCCTCGACGCTCGTCGGCTCATCCGCCAGGCCTATGACGTCAACGACGACGGGGCCGTCCTCATCCGGCCCGACGGCTATATCGGCGCCGTCACCCCGCAACCAGCCACGCTGGCGGCCTACGCAAGTCGTGTGCTACCCGATCTAGGTTCTGCTCACCGGGATCGGAAAGGCGGCGTGGCCGCGGGGGTGGCGCAATAGCCGACCGAACCCCGGTTTTAGCTGGTCGAAGCCAAATCCCAGCTGGCGCAATACTCTCGGCTGCCGTTGTAGTCCCGCGTCGCCCGGCCTGAACATGCCGCTGAGCCGCACTAACGTGACGGCGTGGCTGTAGCCGTACCGCTCCCGGAACCCCGCGCCGACCGTGCGCGCCGGGCCGCCGACGTTTTGCGGCAACAGATCCACGCCGGCGCCTACCCCGACGGGCTGCCGCCAGAAAACGAGTTGGCGGCCGAATTCTTCGTGTCACGCAACGCCATTCGCGAGGCGCTCACCGTTCTGAAAAACGAAGGGCTCATCGACCGCGGACCCAAAGTCGGCACCCACATCGCACAACGCAAATACGAGCACGGGCTCAATGCGCTGCTCGGGCTGAAGGAAACCTTCAAAGACCTCGGAGAAGTCCGCAACGAGGTGCGGGCAGCCATGCCGGTGGCCGCCCCGCCGGCGGTGGCTCGCCGATTGCAGCTGGAACCCGGTGAGCAGGTGGTGTTCATCGAAAGGCTGCGTTACCTCGGCGACCTGCCGCTCAGCCTTGACCTGACCTACCTGTCCCCGGACATCGGAACCCGGATCCTGGACCACCCGCTGGAAACCAACGATCTCTTCGCGCTCATCGAGCAGGTGAGCGGACACCGGCTGGGCTCGGCGTCGCTGGCGCTGGAAGCCATCCCCGCCGACGCGCACTCGGCGGCCACACTGCAGGTGCCCGACGGGGCGTCATTGCTCATGTTGGAGCGGCTCACCAGCCTCGACGACGGCAGACCCGTTGACCTGGAATATATCCGGATGCGGGGCGATCGAATCACCATGCGCGGCAACCTGATAAGGAGCAAGCCATGACGCTGGTCAACCACCGCGCCGATGTACCGGTGACCATCGACGAGTCCCTGTGTATCGAGGGTTGCACCCTGTGCGTTGAGATTTGTCCGCTGGACGCGCTGGCCATCAACCCCGATACCGGGAAAGCCTTCATGCATGTCGACGAGTGCTGGTATTGCGGCCCCTGCGCGGCCCGCTGCCCAACGGGCGCCGTCACCGTCAACATGCCCTACCTCATACGCTGACATGAAACGACACGTCGCGCGGCTGATCTCGGTCGCGGCAGCGACCATTGAGGTCGCCGCGTCGCTATCCGGGTGCTCGCTGGAATCGTTATCGGAATCTTCCGGTGTCGTCAACGTCGTCATCGGCTACCAGTCCAAGACCATCAACACGGTGACCGCGGGCACGTTGCTGCGCGCTCAGGGTTACCTCGAGCACCGGCTCGCCGACATCACCACCCGCACCGGGACCAAGTACGCGGTCCGGTGGCAGGACTACGACACCGGTGCCCCGATCACCGCGCAGATGCTTGCCGAGAAGATCGACATCGGCTCGATGGGCGACTACCCGATGCTGATCAACGGCTCTAAGACGCAGGCCAACCCGCTGGCCCGCACCGAGATGGTATCGGTCACCGGCTACAACCCCAAGGGCGCGTTGAACATGGTGGTGGTGTCGCCGGATTCGCCCGCGACCGCGCTCACCGACCTGGCCGGAACGAAAGTCTCGGCCAGCGTGGGCTCGGCCGGCCACGGCACGCTGGTGCGCGCCCTGGACAGGGCCGGGATCAATCCCCGCACCGGTGTCGAGGTCCTCAATCAGCAGCCCCAGGTCGGGGCGTCTGCTCTGGAATCCGGTCAGGTGCAAGCTCTTTCGCAGTTTGTTGCCTGGCCCGGGCTGTTGGTCTATCAAGGCAACGCCAAACTGCTATACGACGGCGCCGAGCTGAACGTGCCCACCCTGCACGGTGTGGTGGTACGGCGTTCGTACGTGGCCGCGCACCCGGAGGTGCTCCCGGCGTTCCTGCAGGCGCAACTGGACGCGACGGATTTCCTCAACGCAAAGCCGCTGGAGGCGGCCCGTATCGTCGCCCAGGCAAGCGGGCTGCCGCAGGAGGTCGTTTACCTCTACAACGGTCCCGGTGGTACGTCGTTCGACCCGACGCTCAAGCCGTCACTGGTGGACGCGCTGAAAAACGATGTGCCGTACCTGAAGTCGATCGGTGACTTCGCCGACCTCGACGTCGGCGGGTTCGTGCAGGACGAGCCGCTGCGCGCGGTGTTCGGTGGCCGCGGGTTGAACTACGACGCGGCCCGGGCCGCCACCGCCAACCCGTCTCGGCTCGGCGGCGACCCCGCCCTGGCGAGTGAGCTGTGGCTGGACGGATCCGATACGACTCAAACGCTTGCGAGCCCGACCAGCCTGCTGCAAGCCGTCAGGGATGCGACCGCCCACGGTGCCAAAGTCCGTGCGGCTTATGTTCCCGATGCGGAGCTGGGCACCCGATGGTTCGCCGACAAGGCGTTCTGGGTGCAAGACGGCCAGTACTACCGCCCGTTCGGAACTTCGGCCGGGGCACATCGCTACCTCGCTGCGCACCCGGGCAGCGTCGCCGTGAATTACCAACAGGCACTGGGAGGTTCGGCATGACTGCCCAAGTGATCGACCAAACCATATCGGCGCCCGCCCTCGGCACGCCGCGACGAGGTGCGTCGCCCTGGCGGTGGCGGCTGCTGCGGCTGGCGTCGCTGGCCGCCGCGATCGGGCTGTGGCAGTTGCTCACCGCCGACAAGGTGCGGCTGTGGCTGCGATTCGACACATTGCCGACCGTCACCGAGATCGCCACCGCGCTGACTCGCCGGCTCGGCACCTACCAGTACTGGCTTGACCTGGCGCAGTCATTGCTACGAATTCTGACGGGCTTCGGGCTGGCCGCGGCGGTCGGCATCGCGACGGGTGTGCTGCTGGGCCGTTCCCGATTGTTCGCCAACATATTCGGTCCGCTGACGGAGCTGGCCAGGCCCATCCCCGCCATCGCGATGGTGCCGGTGGCGATCCTGCTGTTTCCGACCGACGAGGCCGGCATCGTGTTCATCACCTTCCTGGCGGCCTACTTCCCGATCATGGTCAGCACCCGGCACGCGGTGCGCGCGCTGCCCACCCTGTGGGAGGACTCGGTGCGCACACTGGGCGGCGGTCGGTGGGAAGTGCTCACCCAGGTGGTGCTGCCGGGCATCCTGCCGGGAGTGTTCGGCGGTCTGTCGGTTGGCATGGGGGTGGCGTGGATCTGCGTCATCTCGGCCGAGATGATCTCCGGCCGACTCGGGATCGGGTACCGCACCTGGCAGGACTACACCGTGCTGGCCTATCCGCAGGTGTTCGTCGGCATCATCACCATCGGCGTGCTGGGATTCGCCACGTCCGCCGCGGTCGAACTGGTGGGCCGCCGGGCAACCCGGTGGCTGCCCCGAGCCCAGGAGAACCTGCGATGAACGCGATGAGCCTCGAACTGGATCGGGCTCGATTGTCCTACACCGGTGTTCCGGTCATCGACGGCTTGAGCCTGACGGTGCGCCCGGGGGAGATCCTGGTGCTCACCGGGCCCTCGGGTTGCGGCAAGTCGACGGTGCTGCGTGCCCTGGCGGGGCTGCTGCCGCCCGACGAGGGCCGAGTGCTGGCCGACGGCGCCGAAGTCACCACGACCTCGGGCGACCGCGGCATGGTGTTCCAGGACAACGCGCTGCTGCCGTGGCGCACGGTGCGATCCAACATCGATCTGGCGCTACGGCTGCGCGGCGAGCCGCGCGCCACCCGGCGCGCGCGGGCCGAGCGCTGGATCGAGGAGCTGGGGCTCACCGGTTTCGGCCAGTACCTGCCCAAGAGCCTGTCCGGCGGGATGCGCCAACGGGTCCAGCTGGCCCGCGGTCTGGCCGGAGCGCCGCGCGCGGTGCTGATGGACGAGCCCTTCGGCGCGCTGGACACCCAAACCCGCGCCGCCATGCAACGGCTGCTCATCGACACCTGGCGTGCCCATCCGACCACGATCGTCTTCGTCACGCACGACGTGGACGAGGGCCTGCTGCTCGGTGACCGGATCGCGGTGCTGGGCCAGGCCGGCCGGCCGCTGCGCGCGGTGCTTGACGTGCCGGAGCCGCGCGCCGACCTCCCGCGTGCCGGTTTGCGGGCTGAAATCATTGCCGCACTGGATCATTCGGTGGCGGCATGATGCAGCTTCCCGATCCGAAGGCGCCGGCGCGCCTGGACTGCGACGTGCTGGTCATCGGCGGTGGCACCGCGGGCACCATGGCGGCACTGTCCGCCGCCGAGCACGGCGCCCAGGTGCTGCTGCTGGAGAAGGCTCACGTGCGCCACTCCGGCGCGCTGGCGATGGGCATGGACGGGGTGAACAACGCCGTCATCCCGGGCAAGGCCGAACCGGAGGACTACGTCGCCGAGATCACCCGCGCCAACGACGGAATCGTCAACCAGCGCACGGTGTATCAGACCGCCACCCGTGGGTTCGCGATGGTGCAGCGGCTGGAGCGCTACGGCGTGAAATTCGAGAAGGACGAGCACGGCGAGTACGCGGTACGCCGGGTGCACCGGTCGGGCTCCTACGTGCTGCCCATGCCGGAAGGCAAGGACGTCAAAAAGGCGCTGTACCGGGTGCTGCGGCAACGCTCGATGCGGGAAAAGATCCGCATCGAAAACCGGCTGATGCCGGTGCGAGTGCTCACCGACGGGGGCCACGCCGTCGGTGCCGCGGCGTTGCACACCCGCACCGGCGAATTCGTCGCCGTCGGCGCCAAGGCGGTCGTCCTGGCGACCGGGGCCTGCGGGCGACTTGGCCTGCCCGCGTCGGGCTATTTGTACGGCACCTACGAGAACCCGACCAACGCCGGCGACGGGTACGCGATGGCCTACCACGCGGGCGCGGAGTTGTCCGGCATCGAGTGTTTCCAGGTCAATCCGCTGATCAAGGACTACAACGGCCCGGCGTGTGCCTATGTGGCCAACCCGTTCGGTGGCTACCAGGTGAACTCGCACGGCGAGCGGTTCGTCGACTCCGATTACTGGTCGGGGCAGATGATGGCCGAGGTCAAAAGTGAGATCGACTCCGCCCGCGGACCGATTTATCTCAAGGTGTCTCACCTGTCCGACGAGACGCTGACCGCGCTGGAGAACATCCTGCACACCACCGAAAGGCCCACCCGGAGCACATTCCACGCCAACCGAGGTCACGACTACCGCACGCATGACGTGGAGATGCATATCTCCGAAATCGGTTTGTGCAGTGGCCATTCCGCTTCAGGAGTATGGGTCGACGAGCATGCCCGCACCACGGTGCCCGGACTCTATGCTGCCGGGGATCTGGCCTGTGTCCCGCACAATTACATGATCGGGGCCTTTGTCTTCGGTGACCTTGCCGGCACGCACGCCGCCTCTACCCTGGTAGAAGTTCCAGCGCCAAAACAACTTCCGGAAGATCAGCTGCGCGCGGCACATGAGCTGATCTATCGACCGCTGCTGCACCCGGACGGGCCGCCGCAGCCGCAGGTCGAATACAAGCTGCGGCGGTTCGTCAATGACTATGTGGCGCCGCCGAAGACGGCGGCCAAACTGTCGATCGCGGTGCGCACCTTCGACCGGATGCGCGGCGAGATCGCCGACATGGGGGCACGCACCCCGCACGAGCTGATGCGTACCGTGGAGGTGTCGTTCATCCGGGACTGCGCCGAGATGGCCGCCCGGTCCTCGCTCACCCGAACCGAATCGCGCTGGGGCCTTTACCACGACCGCGCCGACTTGCCCGGCCGGGACGACAGCCAGTGGGGCTATCACCTCAACCTGCGCAAGGGACCCGAGGGTCAGATGGTCTTCCTGAAGCGACCCGTAGCCCCGTATTTCGTGCCGGTCCCGGAGCTGGACGGCCTACCGCCGGTGGACCAGACGGTGCAGGAGGTTCAGCAGCCGGCGCTGGTCGGCGGTAAAGCCCCGGCCACCGCGGGATCCCGAATTGCTCCGGCTGCAACGTCGTTCGATCCGCCGTCACCGCGCATCGCCGAGGTCCTCGCACTTGAGGAGCCGACGATTGCCGCCCTCGAGCCGTATCTGTCCGACCCCGATGCCGGGGTGCGGCGAACCGCGGTGGCAACGCTCACCGAGCACACTCCCGACGGATATGCGACCGCCTTGTTCGCCGCGTTGGACGATGCCGACGCCGCGGTGCGCCACACCAGCGCCGACGGGATCCGCGAGTTGGTCGAAGTGCTGCCAGACCCGTCCGCCGCCCGGGCATATCTGGACTCGCGCGACACGGTGGTGCGCGCGGCCGCCGTCTATCTGCTCTCCGCGCGGCGGGCCGGTGACGCCGGCCAATACCGCGGCGCGCTGACCGATCCCGACCACCGGGTGCGCATCGAGGCGGTGCGGGCGCTGGTGTCGGTCGACGACGCGGCCGGGGTCGTGGCCGCCACCGATGACGAGAACCGGGAGGTTCGCATCGCGGCGGTCGCCGGTCTGGCCACCCTGCGTGGCGGCCTCCAAGGTAACCGGGCAGTCAGCGCGCTGGTCGCCGACCCCGATCCGCTGGTACGCGCCGCCGCGCTCGCCGCGTTAGGCGAATTAGGTTGCAGTCCAGAAGATTTTGTTGCTGTCGAAAAGGCGTTGCGGGCACCGGCCTGGCAGGTGCGGGAGGGCGCGGCGCGCGCGCTGTCGGGTGCCGAGGCCGAACTTGCGGTCCCGCAGCTGGCCGGGGCGCTGGCCGACGCGCACCTCGACGTGCGCAAGGCGGCGGTGCTCAGCCTGACCCGGTGGGCCGGCGAACCCGCCGCCCGTGACGCACTCGGAATCGCGCTCAAGGACAGCGACGCCGACGTGCGGGCCTACGCCCGTCGGGCGCTGGAGCGGGGAGACAGGTAGTCGGGCAACTCGATGGGGTCGGCGGTGGTGAACCACTTCCGTTCGGGCTCAGACTACGCAAATCACCGCACGGCCTTGGCGTAGAGCAGGCTGTCGCACGGTTCGGGCCCAAGAGTCGGGTAGACGGCGTGGCGCACCAGCCGGCCCTCCAACACGAACCCGGCCCGCTCGAGGAGCCGCGTGGACCGCCCGTTGTCGACATTGCAGGTAGCCCAGACGCGGTACACGTCGCGGTCGGCTTCCAGTGCGGTCATCAGCATGGTGAGCGCCTCGGACATCAACCCCTTGCCCCACCATCGCCGTCCGAGGCAGTACCCGATTTCGACGGAGTGCCGCATGCGGCGCCGGCAGCTGGTCAGTCCGATGACGTCGTCGCTGTGCCGCAGCGCGATGGCCCAGGTCCGCTCTTCGCCGCCGGCGTTGAGCTTTTCGGTGATCACTCGCCGCGTTGCGGCGACGTCGGGGTGCGGTGTCCACAGCAGATACTTAGTGACCTCGGGATCGCGGGCCACCCTTTGGAAGAGCGCGCCGGCGTCCTCGAGTACGGGCGGGCGCAGCGTCAGCCGTGGTCCGGCGATGCGGTCAGGTGGGTAGTCGACCATGAGTTGGATCCGAGGGTTATAAGCCGAGCGCGCGATAGGTACGGCGGACGAATTTCGGTTGCGCCGTCCGCAGTGTCGCAAGCGAGGTGTTACCCGCGACGGCCGTAGCCGCGTCCACGGTCAGATCGGGACAATTCTGAATCATGTACAGCAGGATCAGGTCCGCGGACGGGTCAGCCTGCCACCAGGTCCCGTAGGCGCCGGGCCAGCTGAACGTTCCCAGCCCGCCCGGCCCGAACAGCGGGGCGGACTTCGCCGGATCGGTGACCACCGACAGGTTCAACCCGAATCCGCGGCCAACCCAGTACGGCGCACCCAGGAATTTATGCCGCTTCTGTTCGTCGGTGAGCCGGTCGGTGCGCATGAGGCGCGCCGACTCCGGGGACAGCACCCGTACGCCGTCGATAATCCCGTCGCCGAGCACCATCCGCACGAAGCGCAGGTAGTCGTCGGCGGTCGATAACAACCCGCCACCGGCGTTGGGAAAAGCGGGCGGCTTGATGTGCGGCGGGCCCATGACGTCGTG
>Ga0210396_10001124_pt1 | contig 30046 bp, 28 predicted proteins | sample IncBWH17OmetaG_FD_155466 | JGI IMG/M metagenome (GOLD analysis project Ga0210396, IMG submission 155466) | Forest soil microbial communities from Barre Woods Harvard Forest LTER site, Petersham, Massachusetts, United States - Inc-BW-H-17-O ...
TATCGTCCTGGTCCTGCCTGTCCTTTAGCAGGGTGGCGACACGGCTTAGCGCCCGTTCGATCGATTTATAACCGGTGCAGCGGCAGATGTTGCCGTCCACCGCCGCTACGGCGTTGGCGTGGGTCGGCGCCTTATCGCCGAGACAGAAGCCTGCCAGGGAGACGATAAAACCGGGAGTACAGAATCCGCATTGGCTTCCGCCTTCTTCGCAGACCGTCTGTTGCAGAAAATTGAGTCCCTCACCGTTGAGCCCTTCGATGGTAACCACATGTTTTTGATGTGCATTCCCCAGCGGAGTAAGACAGGAAGTCACTTGCCGGTAGACGAGCCCGTGTTTGTTCCATTCCCCCAGTAATACAGTGCAAGCACCGCAATCCCCTTCGCGACAGCCGATCTTGGTACCGGTGAGGTGTTCGCGGTAACGAATGAGATCGAGCAACAACATGCCGGGGGGATCATCCGTCTGAACGAGCTTGTTATTGAGTATAAACCGTATCATGAGAGGATCAGTACAATTGTTTGTCCCCTTTCTCTTTCCAGAGCGCGAACAAGGCGGCAGCTTCTTCCAGACACTCGTGGTCGAAAGGTATCCTGCGTTCATTGGTAGGAACGTTGATCTCTTCATAGATGACAGCATCGTCGAACCCCGCATTGGACGCTTCATGCCGGGTGCAGGCGTAGACGACGCGGCGAGGTCGCGACCAATAAATCGCCCCGAGACACATGGGGCAGGGCTCGCAGGAAGTATAAAGATCACAATCCGTGAGCTGATAGGAACCTAGTTCACGACAGGCATCCCGGATGGCCACCACCTCCGCATGCGCCGTAGGATCGTTGGTAGAGGTCACCTGGTTATGGCCTTTCCCGACGATCACGCCATCTTTCACGATCACACAGCCAAAAGGGCCGCCCGCCCCCCGTTCAACACCTTTTTTTGCCAGTTCTATTGCTTCCAGTAAAAATTTTCTATCGTTAACCGCCGTCATATCCTCAATTTACAAAAAATAGAGGAGAAATCCGGCCTCAGGGCAAACTATCCGATGACGGCACCAGCCGCGCAGAGAGGTCCGGGTCGGGCATCGTTTTATCGAAAGGGAACATGGGGCGTTGGATGCGTTTATAGTCCAGATGTTCAATATCCTGATCGACGCCGCCGGGCGTCAGCGCCATGATCCAATCCGCGCGCATGTTATATAGTTCAGGTTCGAGATAACCGATCTTCACCACGACGATATCCGTTTTCCGCGGCGCCAGTCCCAGCCGGGTAAAGTCGATCTCTTTATGATAGGGTTTGCGTTTTTGCGTTACGATGACGTGGAGGCTTCCTACGCGGATGACGGCTTCGACTTCCGCATCTTTATCGCCTTTTACAATGGATTCGACCGTCCCTACCAGGTGGGCAGGCGGCGAGTAGCGGTGGTCCACCCTGGCGCCGGCGTAGCCATCGATCTTGCCGTCGACCCCGGCTGCTATGGCCTGTTTTATCAACTCGGGTCCAGGGATAGAGGCATAGATCAGCGAGGGGCCGCCCGTGGCTTTGAATTTGGGGTTGGCGAGCAATTGATTCAGCGTCCAGGTGACATCGCCGGCGCCACCGGCGGTGGGGTTATCGCCCATATCGCTGATAAAAAAGGGATGTTTGTGACTGGCCAGCGCACTATCCAGGCATTCGTTCCAGGGTTTTGTCGGCGCTACGAACGCATAGCCTTTCCTTGCATCCCAGAAGCTGCGAGCCAGTTTTTCGGCAGCAGCAGTGACCGCTTGCTTGTCGTCGCCCGTGACCACGACGACCGCATGATTCCGCGGCTCATCGGCCCAGGGGTAGCCGACCCAGATACCGCCGTCGATGATGCCGGGTTGGGCCAGCGTGGGGTCGATGGCCTTGAAAACGCTTTTGGCGGGTTCGATCCGCGTGCTGGTCTTTTCACCGGGCAGCAGCACAGGGATCGGTATCCAGGCTTTATAGGCCGGTTTGCCTTTCCCGCTGTCTAATCTGTGGAGCAGATCGGTCACCGCCCGTTGCTTGGTCTGCATCGCATCCTCATGCGGCGCCAGCCGGTAGTCGGTGATCAGGTCGGTATTGGCCGCCAGGTCCATCGAGACGTTGCCATGGAGATCCATGGAGGTGGAGATAATCGTCCCTTTGCCGACTACTTTTCGGATACGTTTGATAAAATCCCCTTCCGGGTCGTCGAGACCAACGACGCTCATGGCGCCGTGGATGTCGAAATAAAGACCGTCATAGGGCGCATATTTTTTTAGTGAGTCGAGGGTCTTATTTACCAACGATTCGTAGGCATCCCGCGTGACCGCGCCGCCCGGCAGGGAATGGCCGACGATCGTCGGTATCCAGACGGCGCGTTGGCGCAGGGGAGAATCCGCGTCCATAAAGGGATAGGTAGAGAACACCGCCGTGCCGTATTTGGCGTGGAAGGCAGCCTCTTCCGTCAATGCCGGAGAGAATGTGCTCGATTCGATCCCCAGGCCTGCGACGGCGATACGGGGCAATTTTTTTTGAGGGGTCTGGCAGGCGAGGGCCGCGCAGACAGCGACGAGTGGGAACAGGCGTTTCATCTTTAAATATACTAAAGATTCTCTCGCGCGCGCTTATGCACAGGCTGTTCATAAGTCCTGGCTTTTACTGCAGGGAAAAAGGGTATCTTGATTCCATGAAATTTTCTCCAGGTCAACAAGTCATTGTGCTGGACACTAACCATAAGCCAGCGGGTTCCGCGATCGTACAGGTTTACCATCCTGAAGCGCATCGTTGTATCGTGCTCTTTCAATATCCGGGTTGTCCAGCCCCGGAGAGCATACCGATCCCGGAATACCGACTGGTTACCCTTCCTCTTACCGTAACCGCCTAGCTTACCGCAACCGCCTGGTCGTGATCAGCAGGATCACCGACAACATGATCAGCAGCAGGCAAAGTGTAAAACAAAGCCCGATCCGAAGACCGTAGGCATCGCCCAGATAGCCGATGACAGGCGGTCCGATAAAAAATCCGCTGTAGCCGATCGTGCTTGCAAAGGCGATCCCGGAGGCCGGCGTCACACCTTTGATATTACCCGCCATGGAATAAGTCATCGGTACGACGTTGGACAGCCCCGCTCCTACCAGGAAGAATCCGGCGATGGCGGCGGGCGCCGAGATCACGAGTAAAGCCAGGGCGAGCCCGGCGATAGCGAAAAAACAGCTGCAGAATAGAACCGTTTGTTTCCCGGCCTTATCGATCCACCGATCCCCAAATAACCGCCCTATGGTCATAGCCGTGGCAAAAGCGCCTACCGCCAATGCGCTGAAGGCCTTGGTGCTTCCGACTACAGTATTGGTGTAAATGGCCGACCAGTCTACCATCGAGCCCTCGCCGGTCATCCCGCAAAAACCTACGATGGCGAGGAGCCATATCGTGAGGGGTATCTTCTTCCTGTGGTTCATTTCCTTTTCTATAGGTGGCTGTTCCCGCTGGTTACGTTTCAGGGCCGGCACCACGCTCACCAGGACGAGTACGCTGAAGACCGCCATATACACCAGGTGGCGTTGCAGCGGATAATGATAATCGGCAAACAAAGCGCCTGTTGCGGCACCCAGGGCCATGCCAATGCTAAACGCCGCATGGAAGGACGACATGATCGTCTTTTTAAAGATCCGTTCTACGAGCACCGCCTGGGCATTCATCGTAATATCCATGGCGCCGGAGAAAAAGCCGGTCATAAAAAAGCTCACCCGGCCCAGCCAGATATAGGGGGAAAAGGCGATACAGGGAACGGCGCAGCAGAACAGAAAGCCTGCGTAGATCACCAGTTGTCCGCTGTTGAAACGCGTAGAAAGCCAGCCGGTGAGCGGCATGGCGACCAGAGCCCCGATGGCCGTCGTAAACAACATGGTCCCCAATACGCTGTTAGATACCCCGAAATGCGCCTTTAATTCAGGTAAGCGGGAAGTGCAGTTAGTATATAGGAAGCCGTTGATAAAAAAAACCAGGATCACGGCTATGCGATAGGAAAGGTCCTTTTGGGTGGTCATCATCGTTTTCGGAGCCGGGCATTTTTGATCACAAGAAAGATAATCCCGGCGAGCAATCCGATCGCTCCGCCAAGGTAGCTGGCATTGTGGATGGTGCCAGCGGTGATAAAGGCGGCCCGGTTGACCACGTTTGGCGGGATCCACCAGTGGACACCCCGTTTAGCGAGGGTTTGGTGGCCGTATAACCAGCCGATGGCGCCGCTGAGGATCGCGACGAACAGGGCCAGACCCACAGCCTGCATAGCGGACTGGAACATCCTATCCGCGTTGCGGAAGATCAGCGCGACCAGCCCCAGGACCGCTCCGATGATCAGGCCCATCCACCACGTGGCCTTGACTCCGACCATGACCACGGCGCTGCGTGGCTGGGTCATGTGTTGGGCCGCCCCCGAATCGGCCAGATTGAATTGGATGAATTTGTACTTCGTGTAATATTCGGGGCTGATGCTATAGGTCACCTGATCGTGGCCTACGCCGTATATGGCGGCGATCACGACCGCGACTCCAACGATCAGCAGGAACATTGCAAATTTTCGCATGGTGAAACGATTTAAGATAGCTGGCGAAACTGGAATTTAACGAAAAATCGATTATCGCGGCCACCCGGGGGTATGCGTTTTGACAATTTTTTCCTTATTATTACTTAGCGATGATCACGGGCCGACAATTTGCGGAGATGGCGCTTTCCTTTTCCGGTACGGAACAGGTGCCTCACTTTGAACGACTGGGTTTTAAAGTGATCGGGCGGCGTATGTTCAGCACCTACCTGGAGAAAGACAACACCGCCAATATTTTTCTCACGCCCAAAGAACAGGCTGTGTTTTGTCAGATGGACAAGGCGATCCATCCCGTTCCGAACAAATGGGGCGAAAAAGGAGCGACCACATTCGAACTTGACCGCGTTCCACAACATATCGTCATGGAAGCCTTGTTGTCGGCTTATAATGAGGTGATCAATTCGAAGGGAGGGAAAGCAAAACGATCATATTTATGACCATCGACATCATCATTGCGTACGTCAAGAGGTATGAATTCGGGCATGAAAAGGACTTCGTGCCACCTATCACGGGCATTCATCTAGCCGCCATCACGCCCAGGGAACATATGGTCCGGGTATTTCACCAGCAGGTGGATCGGATAGACTTCGACACGAAGGCAGACCTGATCGCCCTCAGCTTTTTCAGCGGATTTGCGCCCGCGGCTTTCGATCTGGCCCGGGAATTCGGGAAAAGGGGCAAGGACCTCCCGACGCCACGGTATGATCTGTTGTCCAATAAATTCCTTATCCGGAAAGTGATCCAGGCGACGAGAGGATGTCCGTTCACCTGTTCGTTTTGCACCGTGCTGACGTTGAATCCGGGTTTCCGGCTAAGGCCGGTGGAAGACGTTATCAGGGATGCCGCTTACGATGCCTTTCCTCACTGGTGGCAACGAAAGGTCGTCTGGTTCTGGGATGACAATCTCACCATCAACCGGAAGTATATCCATGCCTTGTTGACAGAACTGAAGCCTTTGAAAAAATGGTGGCTTACCCAGGCAAGCATGGACATTGCCAAGGACGACAAGCTCCTCGATCTGATGCGGGAGTCGGGCTGTATCGGCGTCTTCCTGGGCATCGAATCCTTTGACAAGGAAAGCCTGGCGGATGCGCATAAACGGCAGAATAAGATCGAGCATTATAAAACCGCGGTTGCGGCGATCCATAAAAGGGGGATTGCCGTGATGGCGGGATTTATCGCGGGGTTCGATCACGACACCCGGGAAAGTATCGAAGAAATGGCGGACAGGGTCATGGAAATCGGTATCGATGTACCCTTCTTAAGTGTTATGACGCCTTTTCGGGGAACACCGATCTATCATGAGCTGGTAAAAGAGGACCGGATGCTCGTAAAGGGCTGGCAGTTCTACAATGGCTACAACGTGGCCTTCAGGCCTAAAAGAATGCGTCCCAAAGAGCTGCTGCTGGCACACAGGAATCTATGGAAAAAAGCCTTTTCGGTACGCTATTCGGTAAAGCGCATCCTCCGAGGGCTGCTAACCTTGCGGCCGGGTGCCCTATGTCTTTCCCTGTTCATGAATAGCTTTTATATGTACAAGCGGATCAGAAGGAACTATCCCGTGGATGCGCTCTAAATATTAACCTGTATAAAATTATTTTTTTTAAAAAATAAGTAAGTATTACTGGTTACATTTTTCCCTTCTCGATCACTTCGATAATGACTGCCTGCAACTAAAATTTCATGGCGGTAACCTTCCCATATACCCGAAAAGGGTAATGGGATTCTTTTGCTTTTGTCAAAACCACTAATTTCTAACTTCAAAACTTGAACATCTTATGAGAAAAGTTTTAACCGGTCTTTTATTCCTGCTGGTCGCGTATTGCGCAAACGCCCAGGATCATACCCGAAAGCTCACGGGCATGGTCAAGGAAGAGGGGAAAAGCACGGGCATCGCGTCCGTAACAGTAAGTATTAAAGGCAGGGCGAAAGGGGCCGTCACCACAGATGCAAATGGTCAGTTCTCCATTACGGTCCCGGAAGGTATGGTTGTCCTTGAATTCACGTCTGTAGGCTACGGCACAAAGGACGTAATCGTAGAAGAAGGCCGCTCTACGGTAGATGCATCCCTGTCCGTTGAAACCAAGGAGCTAAATAATGTCGTGGTCACAGCCCTTGGGCAAAAAAAATCGGAAAAGTCCATTTCATATGCGACCCAGCAGATCAGTAACTCGGACCTGACAGCTGTAAAGACAGACAATATGATGGATGCGCTCAATGGAAAGGTGGCCGGAGCAACCATATCTCCCAGCGCCTCCGGTATTGGCGGTTCCGCGAAAGTGATCTTACGGGGTAGTCGTTCGGCTGCCGGAGGAAATCAACCTTTGTATGTCATCGACGGGGTACCCATATCCAACACCGGGAATAATATTTCCTCGTCAACCACCAACATGACCGGTGGTCCGAACAGTACCTATGGCGGATCCACCAATGCGGACCAGGGAGATGGGATCTCGAACCTGAACCCGGATGATATTGAAAGCATATCCGTACTGAAAGGTGCTTCCGCTGCCGCTTTATATGGTAGCCAGGCTGCCAATGGCGTGATCGTCATTACCACTAAAAAAGGCAGGGCAGGACGCACAGCCATCAACTTTTCTTCTTCCGCCTCCACGGACCATGTGGCCTATCTGCCCAAATTCCAAAATGAGTACGGCCAAACGGCCGCCGGAGCCACTCAAAGCTGGGGGCCTAAAATTTCCAGCGCTCCCAACAACCTGAACAAGTTCTTTCAAAATGCGGACAATTTTACGAATTCCATCAACTTATCCGGCGGTTCAGACGTAGCCCAGTCCTATTTCTCGTATGCCAATACGGCTGCGAGAGGGGTAGAACCTACCAATACGCTGGCCCGCAACAATTTTGATTTCCGTGAGATCGGACATTTTTTGGATAATAAGCTGACGGTGGATGTCAATGTAAATTACATCACACAGAAAATTCACAACTCTCCCTTTCTAGGTCTTTATTTCAATCCTTTGACCGGGCTTTACCTTTTCCCGAGAGGAATGGATATCACGCCCTATAAAAATAATTACGAAGGCCCCGTGGGGGCCAATGGCGCTCCTACGCAGAACTGGCCTTTTAACGAGGACGTTCAACAGAACCCCTGGTGGATCCTGAACCGTAATCCATTCAATACCAACCGTAATCGTCTATTGATCAACGCCAGTGTCAAATATGATTTCACCGGTTGGCTGAGCCTGCAGGCCCGGGGCAATGAAGATCGTTCAGCGGACGTGATCGAGCAGGACTTGTATGCAGGCACCAACCCTGTTAATTCCCAGCCCAACGGTCAGTTTTATCAGATCAATTCGACACAGACCCAAAAATATGGTGATCTGCTCCTGAACTTTACCGTTCCGAACACTACTAAATTCAAAGTAGACGGTTTGCTGGGGACGAGTATCACGGACAATATCACCTCGGGCACTTCTGTCGGTCCGAATGTGGCCGGCAATTATACCTCCCCGGGTCTTGCCATCCCCAACGAATTTGTGCCGCAGAACCTGGTTGTAGCAGCGGGTTCTACGAATGCACTCGCGCTTCCCGCAAACCACAATCAAATACAATCGGTGTTTGGCAATCTTAACCTGTCCTGGGATAATTGGGCCTACCTTACGCTCACCGGAAGGAACGACTGGTCTTCCAACCTGTCCTATACGCCCAATGACTCTTACTTCTATCCTTCGGCGGGTTTGTCCGTTATTCTAAGCCAATTGGTCCACCTGCCTGACGTGATCACCTATGCAAAATTAAGGGGGTCCTACGCCGAAGTGGGAAACACAGTGCCCAACTATGTGACCGCACCGCTTACCCACTTTGGTATATCAGGAGGGGAAGTCTTAAACTCTACGGCACCTTTTCCAACGCTCAAACCGGAACAAACAAAATCCACCGAAGTGGGGGCCGATCTGCGCTTCATCCAGGATAGGCTGACGGTCAGCTTTACCTTTTATAAGACCAATACCCATAACCAGTTCATACAAGTGACTCCTTCCTACAGTACTACTTTTGCCACCGGGTATGTAAATGCGGGGAATATCCAGAACAAGGGGGTTGAATTTATGGTAGGCTACGACGTCTTTAAACATAAGCGGTTTACCTGGAATACCTCCTTCAATGGTTCTTCCAACAACAATAAGATCATCGACGTGGATTCCAGGGATAATATCAGTACATTGATTTTGACCGGAAACGCTAACAATAATTATGAGTCTGTTCTATCCACCGGCGGATCCTATGGAGATATCTGGGGCCAGACCCTGGTACGCAATGGCAAGGGCCAGATCGAAATGCAGAGTGCCACTACGCCCACCGTCTCCAGTGCGTTTATGAAAATAGGGAACCCAAATCCCAAATTCCAATTGGGCTGGAATAACAGTTTTACGTACAAAAAGCTCCTATTCAGTTTCCTGATCGATGGAAAATTCGGGGGATCGGTATTGTCCATGACCCAGGGTATGCTGGACTCATACGGTGTCTCCAAGGCAAGCGGTGACGCGAGAGATCAGGAAGGTGTAAGGATCAATGGCGTTCTTGCCAACGGTACTGCTGTTAACACTGTAAACGCTCAAACCTGGTATACGATCATCGGAGGCCGTGCGGGTGTAGCCGGAGAATATATTTATAGCGCGACGGTCATTCGTCTGCGTGAAGCTGCGCTGGGGTATAACCTGCCATTCAAAACCCCCTATATCAAGAGTCTGCGGCTTTCCCTCACCGCCAGAAACCTGCTGTATTTCTCCAAGAAAGCACCTTACGATCCTGAGCTGACCATGTCTACGGGGAATGGCCTCAGCGGTGTGGATACATTTACGCAGCCTGCCACCCGCAATTTTGGTCTAAGCTTAAGCGCCAGTCTATAATTTTCACCACAAAAATTCAAAAAAATGAACCTGAAATATAAATCGATGAGGCATTTTCGAAATCAAATCCGCCTCCTGGCTGCAGCTTTCTTGCTGTCCGTTGCAGCGCTGTCGGGCTGTACGAAAAAATACGAGAGTTTTAACCAGGACAATACGGGTCTTCTCGCCAGTGCCGTACAGATCGCTCCGCTATTCCCGCCAATATTCGCCTCCATTTACGGGGAAGAGGGCAATTATCAGCTGGACCAAAATCTGAATGCGGACTGTTACTCAGGATATATGATGTCCCCGGATCCTTTTAAGGGTAATATCAATAACCTGAGCTATTTCCTTATCGATGGATGGAATCAGCAGGCTTTTATCGATGCCTATACCCTGACGGTGGGGCCCGTCAACTTTCTGGCCCAAAAAGGTGTACCCACTACGAACCCGGACCTGTGGGCTGTCGCATTGATCCTGAAAGTCGAAGTAATGGACCGGATAACCGATAAATGGGGTGCACTTCCGTATAGCAAGGCCGGCACATCCCTTACCTCCACTCCATATGATTCCCAACAGAGTATTTATAACCAATTCTTCGCGGAGCTGGATAGCGCCACCAGCAATTTACAGGCATATACAGCCGCCAATCCGGGTTCAAAGCCTCTTGGGGCCAACGATTGGGTATTTGGAGGAGACTATACGGAATGGATAAAATTTGCCAATTCCCTGCGTCTTCGCCTGGCCATGCATATCGTAAAAATCGATCCGGCCACGGCACAAGTACAGGCCGTAAAAGCCTTGGGTGCGGCCGGCGGACTGATGACCACTCCTGCGGACGATGCCGGTATCTCCAATTCAGGATATCATAATCCTATAGGTTTCATTGCAACTAATTGGACCGATATATCCATTGGCGCTTCCCTGGAGTCGATCCTGTCCGGCTATAATGATCCCCGCCTTCCGGTTTACTGTTCCCCGACCACGGACCCTACCATCGGCAGGACGTATGCCGGCATCCGTGTAGGAGCTGCGGTAACGGCAAAACCGGGATATGGAGGGTTTTCAATCGTAAATGTAAATACAGGCGGTGCTTGTGCTCCTACGGCACCAATGGTTATGATGACTGCCGCGGAAGTTTATTTTCTCAAGGCCGAAGCGGCGTTAAGGGGCTGGCCCGGATTCGGAACCGCCCAGGCGAATTATGTGCAGGGTATTCAAACTTCATTCACCCAATGGGGTGTTTCCGGTGCAGCAGCAGCCTATATTGCAAACAATACAAACATTCCGGCCGCTTATACAGATCCTAAAAATTCAGCCAATAGTTCTCCTGCAGTTGAGTCGATTACGGTTGCCTGGGATCCCAGCGCTACGCAGGAACAAGCCCTGGAACGAATCATTACGCAAAAATGGATCGCCATGTTCCCCGAAGGGCAGGAGGCCTGGACGGAATTCAGGCGGACAGGCTACCCACACCTCTTTACTGTTGCCAATAACAATAGCGGAGGATTGATCAGTTCGCAGACCCAGATCCGGCGCCTGGCTTATCCGCTGAATGAATATACCACGAATACCGCGGCTGTGAATGCTGCCGTATCTGCGATGGGTGGACCGGATAACGGGGGGACCCGGATCTGGTGGGATGTAAACGCAGGAAATTTCTGATTTATACTTTTATACGAGCAGTTGGTTCATAGTGAATCGGGTAGTTTATACTACCCGATTTTTTTATTGCCGTCGGCGCGCGGAGCAAATTTTGCGTTGAGTCTGGCGTTGGCGGCGCTTGTCATTGGGCGGCCGTGGCCGAAAACAGCCTGGTCGAAGTCGAAAGCGGCAGCTTTCAGGATACTTTGGCGGCCAAGTTCGCGGTCTTCGTAGACGGTGCTCCAACCGAGGCCTGCGGCGTTGGCGCATATATCCGCGGCGATGAGGACACGGTCCGCCTGTAGGTAAAAGGCAAGATGACCGGCGCTATGGCCGGGGGTATAGATAACCTTAACTCCACCGGGGCCGCCGATGGGAAGGATCTCCCCGTCGATGAGCCGGCGAGCGATGCTAAAGGGATCGATACTGCCACCGCGACGAATAAACAGTTGATAGATAAGTTGGTTCAGGGCGCCGGGGCTTACGTGCAGCGGTGCTTCGCCCGGACATCCCTGCTCAACGAGCCGGGCAGTGTCGGCATGGGCCCACACCGGAATATTAAGTTCACTGCTAATAGCAGCGGCGCTCCCGGAGTGGTCGGTGTGGGCATGGGTAATGATAATACGGCGGATGTCGCGGGGATCTTTGCCGGCCTTTTTTAGTTGGGCGAAGATCTTGGAAAGATTGCCAGGCATTCCGGTGTCGACCAGGGTGAGACCGGATACGAGGCCATCGGCCGGGTCAGGACGGGGTACGCTATCCTCGATGAGGAAGGCGTTAACGAAACCGAGATTTAGCTGATAGAAGTGTTGCGTGATCTTTTTCATAAATGAATTTATTTTCATTTTTGATACAAAAAAATTTCAAACCCGGATCGCATCCCAGAAGAACCGGAATGAGGTATCTAAATAGGCTTTGGTGAGCCGTGCAGGCTGGTGGTGGATATGGGCGGCAATCTGCGCGACAAAGCCAAAGAGCAGATTTGGAATAAGGAATTCTGTATCCGGCTTTAGCAGTCCCTGGCTTTGCCCGCGTTCGAGCAGTTGGACGAGGGGGGCCATGACGGGCCTGGCAATGGCCATGGCCTGGTCTTCGCTTTTGTAGGGAGAGGCAATAAACTGCTGCAGGAACACTTGCTCGGAAAAGTTGGAGACTGTATAGCGGAGGCTGTTCTCCCAGATGACCTGAAAACCCTCTTCGACGGAGAGCTCAGGGCTGAAGCCGATGAAAATAGTCGCGCCAAAACGCTTTTTTACTTGTTTGTAAAGGGCATGAATAAGGTCGTCCTTGTTCTTAAAATAAATATACAGGGTCCCGATCGCAACGCCGGATTGTTTTGCGATGAGGGGCATGGTTAGCCCCACGAGGCCGACCTGGCCCACGAGTGTAAGGGTGCTGGCCAAAAAAAGTCGATCTTTTGCTCGTCTTTGAGGCGCATGGGGTAAAGATAGGAATTAATGAATAAATATTCATTATTAATTTGCCACGGGCGGACAGCTTTCGCGGGAAAGGCCGCATTTTTGACGAATTGTCCTCCGCTGAGAAAGTAATTCCGCTAATGGGAATCGGGATGTTGGTTCTTACCGCTCATTTTCTTTACAAAAACACATAACTCACTGTTTACCATATGCGAATTTAGTCTGGATAAAATTGGCACGTCAATTGGATTTCTATCTTCGGTTTTTCATAGGATATTGGATTTAAAAACGGGCTGGATTTCTATCCGGGCCTTTTTTTTTAATTACGTCCCCGATGAACCCGGTGAGGAGCCTTAGATCGGAATGAGTTTGATAATAAGATAGGAAACCCCTAAATTACTATTTTATCAAAACTACTGGAATGAGAAGGCTTGTACTGTCTTTTGTAACGTCCTTGAACGTTTGCTTTCTGAATGCGCAAACTGCGACCAACGACGCGGCGGGCTATGATCCGCATGGTCTTTTTACGCAAACCTTTACTATGCCGGCGGGAAACCGGTTTCGGTCGGCAAAGGGGATTCCCGGACCCGATTACTGGCAGAATACGGCGAGTTACCTGATACACGCCAACTTCAGCGAGCGGGATACTTCCGTCACCGGTGATGTGACGATCACCTATATCAATAACAGTCCCGATCCGCTGGACTACCTTTGGCTGCAGCTGGATCAGAATATTTTCAGGAATTCGTCCAGAGGTGTTGCGGCTACCAAATATCCCGGCGATTATTTCGAGCTCCTGGGCGGCACTGTTAATGGAGGCTACGAGATAACAGCTATCACAATCACGCAGGGGGAGCAGATTTACCCGGTAACTCCCATCGTCTCGGATACAAGAATGCAGCTTCGCCTGGACAGGCCCGTATCTCCCAAAGGTGGTAAAGTATCCGTCAAAATGCATTTCCATTTCAATATTCCACTCGACGGAGCTGGACGCTTTGGGAGGCAATACACCAAAAACGGAGTTGTTTATCAAATCGGGCAGTGGTATCCGCGCATGTGCGTTTTTGATGAGGTCGAAGGATGGAATACCCTGCCCTATATGGGATTGGGTGAGTTCTATTGCGACTATGGCGATTATGAATACTTTGTTACCGCCCCGGCGGAGATGATCGTGTATGGCTCAGGCGATCTGCAAAATCCGGCCGAAGTGCTGACGGCCACGGAAATAAAAAGACTGGCTGCGGCGGCCGCCAGTGATAGGACGGTCACCATTATCAGCGCTGAAGAAGCAGGCAAGGCCAGTACCCGGCCCGTTGCGAAGGGAAATCTCACCTGGCATTTTTCCATGAAGCATACCAGGGATGTGGCGTGGGCTGTCGGCAAGGCCATGATATGGGATGCCGCCAGGGTAAATCTGCCGTCGGGCCGAAAAGCCATTGCCATGTCCTGTTACCCGGTGGAAAGCGCCGGGGATACCGCCTGGACGCGGTCGACCGAATACTTAAAGGCCAGCATGGAAACCTATTCCAAAAATCTCTTTGAATATCCCTGGAACGTGGCAGTCAGCAGTGCCGGCATCACGCCGGGCATGGAATATCCGGGAATGATCTTCAATAATTATAGCGAGGTGAAAGCCCGCTTATGGTTTTTGATCGCCCATGAGATTGGTCATAACTGGTACCCGATGATCGTGGGAAGTAATGAAAGAAGATACATGTGGCAGGACGAAGGCTTTAACACGTATATCAATTATATCGCGACCGATGTGTTCAACCATGGGGAATACGTGAATGCTCCGGCTTATTTCGATAAGGCCTTTTTTGCATCCCGTGATTACAGGCAGTTTATGCAATACAAAGACCCGTTAATGACCGTTTCGGATGCGATGACGGAAGATCAGCACTATCAATTCTATGGGAAGACGGCTTATGGTCTCAACCTGCTACGCACGGTTGTCGTAGGTAAAGAACGTTTTGACTATGCCTTTAGGAAGTATACGGAGGCATGGGCCTTCAAACACCCTACTCCCTATGACTTTTTCCATTGCATTAACAATGCGACGGGCGAGGACCTGAACTGGTTCTGGAAAGAATGGTTTTTTACTACCTGGAAACTTGACCAGGCCGTGACGGGCGTAGCCTATATTGATGGAGACCCGGCAAAAGGCGCTTTAATCTCTATCGAAAACAAGGGTCAAATGATCCTGCCTGTTATCGTGGCCATTACGCAAAGCAATGGCAGGACTGAAACCCTGCAATTACCGGTGAATATCTGGTATAGGGGCGGTAGCTGGACCTTCAAATATGGCTCGGAGACGAAAATCGATAAGGTGGTGCTGGATCCAGATCAGGTGTTACCGGATGTGAACCGGGGGAATAATCAGTGGGGGAAATAGATCACCGTCCTGGCAGCGCTATCTCGATAAAAAATTCCCGGGGAGCCGCAGGCCTTCCTCGCTGACCAGGACTTTGAGCATGACTTTTTGAAGTCCCTTGGGGATCAGGTCGATTTCAGTTTGGGTAAGCGGCTGAAGGAGTTCGATGAACTCATCGTCATCATCATAGTATCCAAACTGCAACACCCATCTGCCCTCGGACAGTAACCGGATCGCCATCTCCTTATCCTCTTCGTAGACATGCACTTTTATTACCGACCACTGTTCATCGTCCTGGATCTCAAAATGCACCTCGACTGCATCTTTATTTACTACTTCTGTTACGATTTTCTCCACGAGGGAGCCGGGATGCTTTTTTACCAGTTCTTCGTATGTCATATTGATTGCCATAGATTTCGCAAAGATAATGAGCTCCGGGTGTGGTACAAAGCATTAATTTCAGATTCCTGTTAGCTCCTTGTAACCCCGGGCTCGTGGAAGGCGTCATAGGAAGCCACTAAACAAATACAGCCAAATATGAAACAATTCCTGGTAGCCGCCTTATTGCTGACCGCCGCCACCGCGGGGTACGGCCAATGCGAAAAAAAGACCGTCCTCAGCGCCTCGAAAACCGATCATCTTGCCGCCGATAGCAGCGTTCAACAAAGCAACGAAGGTGTCATCATCATCGAGTTCGACAAAACCACCTTCAGCGTCAACCCACCGAATGAAAGCCCGCTCACCGGCAAGGTAAATTCATTCACCTGTGACTGGCCCACCCCATACAAAGTAGGCAAGACGCAGCTGAAAGTAACGCTCATCAATGCACAGGGCGAATCCCAAAACTTCACCGTCACTATCGAAGGCAAGGCCGGCAAGGTGATCCTATATGCAGTGATGGACGATCAGCCCGACCAAAAGATCCGGCTGATCGCGGATAAATTCGGAGAAAAGATGTAGCAAAAAAAAGCCGCTGAAAATCAGCGGCTTGAAATACTGTGGAGGTGACGAGACCTCAATATTAAAATCCTTAGGGTGGCGCATAACGGACCAAAGCGGCTCGATTGTACCTGAACAACTAGCCGAATTTTCTAAACATTCCGATATGACCTTCGAGTACCACCGACATGGCAATGGTCCATATCTGTGAAGACAACCTCGGAATTACCTTAAATCAGCTTCGGCTTGACTCTACTTTCATTAGATTCGTGAATTGGGGGAAGTAACTCCGCTTTCCGACGAGAAAAATAAGTGGTATACCTTAATCGTCTGTTATTCCAATGGAAATCGGGCTAAAAAAGTCTGACATCTGACTTTGAAATAGCCCAATTCGATATTTTTATCTTGTTGACGCGCGGTAAAACTAATCATCTGAGAAATTAACATCCATGTATAAAGCCTTGTTTTGTCTAATTGGGATTCGGCTGCTTGCCGCCACGCCCTTGCAGGCACAGACCATTTGGTTAAGCCCACAGTCAGGTTCCAACGCCGTTCCCGACTTAATGGGTCTCTTCCGACCAGAAGCGCCTTGGGCATCAGCTGCATCCTATGTATCTGTCTTCAGTGTATCGGCTGAATTCCTGGTGCATCGCCCGGACAGTGTCTTACAGCAATTCTTTGCCGATCTCCGGCAGCGACATATACAATTGGGGGTGGCGATGTCCCCCCTGTCAGCCCGGCCGTCCCCGGAGGCTCCGCAGTGTGGTGTTGGCATAGAAGGTTATAGTGCTCCGGGAGAAGCGCTGATGATCGCAAGGAAAGTTAAACGTTTGGGCGGCACGATTGACTACTACACTATGGATGAGCCCTTATATTATGGACATGTGTATACCGAAGACCCGAAAAACAATGTTAATGGTAAACGACGGGGATGTCAGTTGTCGATCGCAGAGATTGCACAAGATGCTGCCAAAAGGATCAGGGATGTTCACTCCGTTTTCCCCGCTGCGCAGATCGGGGATGTAGAACCCTTTATGCAATGGGAGGATAATAAATGGGCGGCGGACCTGTCGGAATGGTGTGATGCGTTTCAATTAGCGACTGGTCAGCGACTGGCCTATTTCCGGTTGGATCTTTGGTGGAACTTGCCCTGGCAGAAACGTATGAGTACACTTGTAAGCATCCTGCAAACCAAACAGGTGCCTTTGCAGGTAATCTATGATGGGGCGTCCTTCGCCTCCTCGGACCGCAATTGGATAGACCAGGCTGCGGAGCGTTTTAAAGAGTTCGAGGGCACCAACGGCATTGCGCCAGCCGCTGCGGTCTTGCAATCCTGGCATAGCAGACCATCGAAGGTGCTGCCGGAAACGGATCCCGGGACTTTGACGAACCTGGTACTTCAGTACATTACCTGGAAAAATACCCGCGGTCAGAAAGTTTCGCCCAAGCCTTGACGGGGTATCCCACCTATCGAAGAAAACCAGGATATCAGACATGTTTTGAATTAAGTGTTATCGTAGGGTATACGTCACGTCCTCATTTGCGCGCTAACCGCCGCCTTTAGAACCCGGCCGCGTGTCAAATATCCCTTACACTTACGATGTCGGGCCGCTAACAATCGGGAACATGGCATTCCCGTTCACTGATCTTTCCTTCGTTACCTCTTCCTGCAATACATCCCAATGCTCGGTGATCTTGCCATCTTTTACCCGGAAAATATCTACACCGATCATGTTCTTACCACCCCAATTTTCGTAGCGCCCATGGATCATGACAAAATCCCCGTTTGCAGCTACGATACCCGGGGTATATTTGAAATCGGCCGGCAGGTTAGGCACAAATTGTCTGAGGGCTTCGGTTCCATTGGGGAAAAGGGGATTATGCTGTTGATAGTCATCGGAAAAATATCTGTCAAATGCGGTCACATCCCTATTTCCAAAAACATCGGTGATCGCTTTAAGAGCAATTTCTTTGTTATCCATTTTTAAAAGATTTTAAAGGCTCCATAAGATTCGCTTCGCCGAAATCGTCCATTGCCGCGTTGCTTAAATAGTCTCTTCCCAGGTCTTGGTCTGATGATCCTTTAAAAAATCTTCGATGAATTTGGGGACCACATTCCGGTATTTACCATTTTCGGCGGGTATGATGCGGGTCATGGCGTCAATCATTTCCTGCGGATCGAGACGGCCGGAATCGTTACCGATGAGCAGATCCAATTGTTTCAGGAAAGTATCGCGGGAGGTGAAGTTCTTGTTGTCGTCCAGCCAGCGCAGCGCGGTTTCTCCCACCCTTTCGTTGAACCCGGTGAAATAACCGCCTGGATTGACCGTCTGAACCTGGATGCCAAAAGGCTTTAGTTCGTTGTGCAGGGCTTCTGCGATACCTTCTAGGGCAAACTTCGTAACGCAGTAAGGCGCCAGGCCAACAGGCGCAACAATCCCCCCCATAGAAGAGGTAAATATTACTTTCCCTTGCTTCTTCTCCCGGATGAATTTGGCGACAAACTTCTGGGTTAGCCCAAGCGGCGCGAAGACATTGGTTTCGAAGTTCTTTTTTAAGAGGTCAATCGGAATTTCGAAAAGAGGTCCCGATTCCCCGTATCCCGCGTTATTGAAAAGGATATCGATGTCCCAGGTCAGGGCGATATTGACGTCATAGGCATCTAAAATATCCAGCTTTTCGACCTTCAGCTTATCTTGAAGACCAAGGGCAGTTACCTTATTGCGGAGTGCGGTTACCTGTGGCGATATATGAACGCCGGCTATTACAGAATAGCCTTGTTTTGCAAGGCCGATGGCGGTTCCTTCGCCGAATCCTGAGCCGGCTCCCGTAATTAAAATCGTTCTATCTTTCGGCATTAGCGGTGGGTTTTATGTGTTAGTCGATGGCGGCGGCGGCTGAAGCGACAATGAAATCCTGGTCGATGGGACCACCGGATACGCCGACATAACCGATAATCTGATCGTCTTTTTTGATGGGAATCCCGCCGGCAAAGCCCATCAGTCCATCGCTGGAGCTTTCCATCCCATAGGCGGCCACTTCAGGCCGCAAAAATTTACCCACTTCCTCCGAATTCATTCTGAATAACATGGAAGTTTTGGCCTTTTTCATGGCTATGTCGATGGAACCTAAGAAAGCGTTGTCCATACGAATGAATCCCTTTAGGTGCCCTGCGGTGTCAAGTATGGCAACGTTCATGGGAATACCGATTTCAATGGATTTGGCTTTTGCTTTTGCCAGAACTGTCTCTGTTTGTTTTAAGGTGATGTCCATGGATGGATACATTTTGAATTGCACTATTTTTTGATCATTGGAATTTGAAGATTTGTAGGGCGGTTTTCTTCGGTATCGAAGCCGCGTCCGTCGATATTCCTGGCTCCCCAGAACATCATATTCCCCAGGATATAAATGAGATCATATTCCATGAATATTTGACCAGCGGAAAGGCCGAAAGGTGGAAAAGCTTTCTTGAATATGCTCTGAGACCCGCCGACCTTCCATTCGCTGAACCCTTTAGTGTACTTGTTGAGTATGTCTGCAAAGGGTTGCAATAACGGTGTGACGGTATATTCTTCGTCGGCGGAGAAGTTGACTCTCACTGCGCCAGGCGCGATTGGATGCTCGCCCAGCCATTCTAAATGACCTTCTATGACCATTTTGCACAGCGGGGTCTTTCCGTATGGATCGGCGTTGTTGGTTACAATGAGCTCAAACCTGTCTTCCGGGTAATAAGTGAAACTTCTGGTCAGGTAAAACGGCCTCAGAGTTCCATCATTGTTTTTGGCGCTGCTAGGTCTGATTTCAGGGGCGATACTTTCCCAATGGCCGAGCGCTTTGGCCTTAATTTCATCAATAGTCACTGGATAGTTTTTTTAATTATTGGCTTGTTGCAGACCTATAACCACCATCCAACCACAAAACAACGGCTTCCACATAGTCGCTTGCCGCCTCTTCCCAGACGCGATGCCCGGCATCAAGCAGCATGTGCCGGTTGGTTGGAAGTTTCTCGGCGAGTAGCTGGGCATTGGCTGGGGGAACGATAGGGTCATTTTTACCGGCAATGATCAGTGATGGTATTTCTATTTGATTCAATAACAACTCGAGTTTTGGAAGGTCGGTAGTATAACCACGCACATATTGTGCAGCCTCTTCGAGACGCCGGCCGGCTGAAGCAGCCCTGAAGTCCTCGATGATGGGGGCAGGGGTAAGTTTTCCCGCTTGCTCGAGGTAAGGTTTCATACCATCGGCACCAACATTGGTGAGGGCGCCCTGGGGCGAGTGGATCATGTCTTTTAGAGCCCCTCCCGCAAGATCCGGCCGCATTGCGGCTCCACCGATGACGAGGCTCTCGAACAAGGCAGGTTGCTTTGCGGCTGCAAACAAGACTGCAGGTGTCCCAACATCGGGGGCCACAACATGTGTCCTGTCGATGTCGAAATGATGGAGAATTTTAAGGAAGAAATTGCCCATGGCTTCAGGCGCCATAACATTTTGCCGGCTTTCGGAATGGCCAAAACCAGGCAAGTCGATCAATAGGAGTGAGTGCCGGGTTTGCAGGCGCGGGATCAAATGGTAAAAAGAATAGATGCTTTCCGGCCACGGTGCTGTCAGTATAACTGGAATGCCCCCGGTCGGGCCGGCCTGTGCGTACCTGATGGCCAGGCCATCGATCTTAGACGTGCTGATTTTGCCAATTTCCGGCAGACTATTTTTGCTCATTCTGGTCGATTTATATTTGACGCTGGTAATTATTAACTAGGTTAAACGGTCGACCAAAGTTTAAGAATAAAAGAAACATTCAATTGTCAAAAACAATGGAGTTTTGGTAAAAAGCAAATGTTCATAGTTGCGGCACAGCCTCTTTACGATAGATGGCAGGCGTTTTACCGGTGAGCTTTTTGAAGAATTTATTGAAATGTGATGAATCCGCAAAACCCAGCCTGGACGAGACGTCTTTGATGGCAATTTCAGTCTGCCTGAGCAGGGTCTGGGCCTCCAGCAATATCTGCTCATGTAGGATCGTAATCGCTGTTTTTTGCGTTTGCCTCTTGATAACAGCGTTTAAATGGTTTGGGTGAATGGATAACTGCTCTGCAAAATGCTTTACGTTCAACGTGTTTTTATGGATGGGGTTGTCTGCAAAGCTTTTCCTGACAAGTGAACGGAAATTCTCTGCCAGTAGATGTTCCCGGTCATTGAGATTGGTGATGAGTTTTTTGTCGGATGCTGCGTATTTGTTATATAGCCTTCGGACATAAAGTAATAGCAGTTGAACATAGGTCTGGATAAGCACCAATCTGTCCGGATTTTTGGAGTGGTATTCCTGATGAACACGCTTATATATGCCGGTAAACAATTCCACTTCCTTTTGTTCAAGCTCAAGAGGTATTGCTTGTTCAAGTTGGAGGAACGGCAATTCAAAAACGATGTCGGCTATTATTTTATTGCTGCGCAGATATTCTTCCGTAAATACGATGAAATATTGCTTCGGGCCGCGTTCGGGCTTAAGCCAGGAAACTACCTGGCGGGGTGTCTTTATATATATGGCCGGCTTGTTCAATCGGTTTTTCCAAAACCCTGCATTAAGTGTTATATCTCCTTCCAGGAAGAGCGTAATGCAATAGAATGAGTGACGGAATGGCCTGGTCACATAATCAGGGGGTTTTACTCCTTTGGAATCCAATTCCCTTACGTCGATATCCTTGTACAGTGGGGGAGGCGCGTTGACGTGTTTGTAGAAACTGTCCAGATCGGTGAGGAAGGGGATGTCAGTTCCGGGTCCATTGTCGTTTTTTCTTTTCACGTCTTAAATATATTGAAATATTTTAGTTAGTTAAGCCGCTGAAGGTTTTGTGCAGAACACGCCATCCGCCCGCGAGCGGGGCTAGTGCCGCTATAATCTGTTTGCAACAAAAGACGAGATGATGGCCGCTACCTCGCGGGGCGCTTGCAACATGCTCAAGTGGCCTACCTGCGGAATTATCGTTATTTCAGCATTTGCAATGTGAGCCACTACCTCTTTTTTCATTCTTTCGGGGGTATCTACTATATCTTTGTCGCCGACAATTACGGTTGTTGGTACATTGATGTTCTGTAACCCGGCGGCTACGTCTTCCTTCATAGCAATCTCAGGCCAACCTACCCTCGCAGGTTCATTATGCCGCTGCATGTCCTCAATGGTGCGTACCCGGACTTCCGCGCTTAAGCCAAAGGTATTGAAAACATGATCGATCGTATGTTCGATCCCGGACTTTGAAGTATATGCCACTAACATATTCTGATGCATTCCTTCCGGCATAATGGTTGCAAAAGCGGGCGAGGGTGCTATGAGGATCAACCCTCGCAATCCCTCTGGGTTTAGTGAAGCAATATACTGGGCAATTTTACCGCCCATCGAATGCCCCACGATGACGTAGTCATCCAGCCGCATTTCTTTGATCAGCATCAGTGTATCGGACGCCAGCTCTTTAATGCTGTATCCCGTTTCGGGTTTTTCTGATTGTCCCCAGCCGCGGTGGTCATAACGTACGCATCTGAATTTCGGTAAAAGTATGTCAGTCACTTCAGTCCAGGTTCTTGTGGACCCACCCCAAAAATTAAGGAAAAGTAAAGTTGGTTTCCCTTGGCCATGATCTTCCACGTGCAGGCGCACGTCGTTAATTTGATAGTTCATATCAGTGTATTTGTTTTTGCTAAAAAATCGATAAAATGGCAGGCCTTGCGAAATGGCTTAGACCTGTATCGCCCGCCTGATCTCTTCCATTATTTTGGCCGGGACCGTTTTGGAAGGCTGTTGCTGGAAAAATGCTTTGTTTGTCAACAAGCCATCGAGGTTATTCAACAGTGTAGCGCTGGCTGCCGTCTCGGCAAGAAGTAGATCTGCATTGATCAGGCCTTTGGCAATAGAACGGTTAATGGCCTTATCACAAGAGCAGCGGGCGCCCTTGCGCGTTTTGCCGCAATAAGTATATGTAAAATCCGTGATTTTTTTTCTGGCTCTTGATAAAAGTTGCCGGAAATTTTCGGGAGAAATATTCATGAGATCAGCACCTTCAATGCTGTTAAACTCCAATACTTCGCCCAAAATGAATACTATCCGCGACTGTTCATTCAGGCATTGCACCATGCCCAATGTGCAAACACGTTGCACTTCATCCTCGAGCATCTTTTTCTCTTTCGCGTCGTTCCCCTGGTAATCGCTTAGTCCGCTTTCCAGGTAATCGCCCAACTGTTCAAAGGAGAGCGTAGTTCTACCCGAGCGCCTTTTTTTCTCATTTAGCAGGTAGTTAACAGCCACACGATAGCACCATGTCGTAAAAGAACAGTTGAACTTGAAGCTCGAAAGATGTGTAATGACCTTAATCAGTATTTCCTGGGTAGCGTCCATTGCATCATCCATATTGCCTTGCATGCGAAGAGCCAGATGAAAAATGTCTTTTTGCACAATGGTTACCAGTTCATTCAATGCTTCCTTATCGCCGGCTATCGACTGCCTAACGAGTGTGTCCGTATGTAATGCATCCTGCGTCATATATACAGTTAGACAAGATTAATCCAATAGTGTGACAAGAATAAATTCCCCTTTATTGGAGTTTGGCGTCCGCAAACCTACCCTACGGGCTTCAATTGGTTGCCGACCGTCCACAAAAAAGCCCCGCAAACCATTGATTTGCAGGGCTTAATCTTCGTGGAGCTGAGGGGAGTCGAACCCCTGTCCAAACATAATCGCCAAAGGCTTTCTACATGCTTATTCCGGCATTGATTGTCGGGAGGCGGCCGGGACCGGACAAACCAAACGTCTCCTTAGCTGAATGGTCTTAAGCAACAGTCACAGCCTTCTGTTGCAGCATCCCGAGTTTGTTTTGAGTCGGCGGTGCAGCGTGGTATCGGGCGAACCGGCCAGCACGGCCCAAATGACTATCTAATCACTGATTAGGCAGCCATGGCATACTGAGTATTGCCATTTGAAGTTTGAATATTCAGATTAACGTGCTAATTATCCAACGCACGACATGCTTACACCTTCAAAGATCTATGCTGTCAAAACCAAGGCAGCCCCCCAATGTTCCGCCTGCCGGCGCCAGACACGAATGTCTGTCCTTCGGACAAAGACGCTTGCGCGTCTTTTGGAGGAACTACAAATATACGACGACTATTTGAATTTAAAGGCGTGGAATATGTCCAGACCCATCGCGTAGATCATGATGCCGAACAGAAGCACCATGCCTACCATCTGGGCATATTCGATGAATTTGTCGCTGGGTTTGCGGCCGGAGACCATTTCGACCAATGTAAACAGTGCATGACCACCGTCGAGGGCGGGAATGGGCAACACGTTCATGAACGCCAGCAGGATACTGAAAATGCCGGTAAGCGTCCAGAAGCTCTGCCAGTCCCAAATGGACGGGAAGACGCTGGCAATGCTGATCACGCTGCCTAACGAATCCTGGGCCTTGACCTCTTTGGAGGTGAAGAGGAGTTTCAGGTTGCGGATATAATTCGTGAGCGTTTCTATGCTTTTGTGAATACCGGCGGGGATCGCCTGCCCGAAGGTATACGAGGTATGTACGCTGCCCAGCAGGTCTTCCATCGTCTTGAGGTGTATGGGCAACCCGATCTTAGGATCGATGGCGATCATGGCATGCACGGTATCGTTGCCCCGGCGGAAAACGACCGCCACGGATTTTTTCTCTTTGAGATGGTCGAAGGTCGTATCCTTGAGCAGGTCCGACATATAGTACACCGGATGGCCGTCCAGGTTGATGAGCGTATCGTTGTGCCGGATATTCCCCTGGGACACCTGCGCGGTAGGAAGGAGGCTGTCTACGATCAGCGGATACCGGATGATGGTCATCCCGAGGAGCCGGTTCTTATTCAGCTGGCCGATGACGCCCGGCGGAACATTCAACTCGACGGGCTGGCCATTCCGCAGCACGGTGATGGTTTTGGCCTCATTCATGATCATCTCCGATCCCACGGTTCCTACACGTTCTACCGGTTTACCGGCGACGGCGATGATGTTGTCGCCGTCCTGTATGCCGATTTTACGGCCGAGACTGTCCGCATAGAGTCCATATTTAAGATGGGAGATAGGAATATACCTGTCCCCCCATACCCACATGATCATGATAAAGATGACAAATGCCAGGAGGACGTTGACGGTGACGCCACCCAGCATGATGATCAGCCGCTGCCAGGCGGGTTTGCTACGGAACTCCCAGGGTTGGGCCGGCTTCTGCATCTGCTCCTTGTCCATGCTCTCGTCGATCATGCCGGAGATCTTGACATAGCCACCGAAAGGTATCCAGCCGAGACCGTATTCGGTTTCCCCGATCTTTCGTTTGAAAAGAGAAAACCAGGGATTGAAGAACAGGTAAAATTTCTCTACGCGGCATTTGAACCAGCGGGCCGGAAGGAAATGACCTAACTCATGGAGGATCACAAGGATAGAGAAAGACAAAATGAACTGGATCACTTTTATACCGACGGAACCCCATTCTATTGTTAATAGTACCATAGTTATCAAATATCTGGAAAATTTTTCGGGCTTTTGTTACAACTTTATTAAAGAAGCTGCAAAATTACGCGCCTCTCCGTCGCTGTCAAAATATTCCTCCAGCGTGGGGTGTTCGATAAAGGGCATTTCCTGCATGGTCCGCTCAACGAGATCGGTCATATCCAGGAAACCGATGCGATTGCGCAGAAACGCGAATACCGCGATCTCGTTAGCCGCATTGAGGACACAGGGTAGGTTACCGCCTTTGTACAGGGCCTCGGTGGCCAGGGTAAGGTTGCGGAACGTCCGGGTATCCGGCTCTTCGAAACTGAGGGTGTTGGGTTTGCGGAAATCGTAACGGGGAAAATTGCTCGCCAGCCGGCGGGGAAAACTCAGCGCGTACTGGATAGGCAATTTCATATCCGGCAGTCCCATCTGGGCTTTGATGCTGCCGTCCTCGAACTGGATCATGCTATGGATAATGCTCTGAGGATGAATGACTACCTGGACCTGGTCCGGCTGCAGATTAAACAGCCATTTCGCTTCGATCATCTCCAGGCCTTTGTTCATCAGGGTTGCCGAGTCGATAGTGATCTTGGCGCCCATGCTCCAATTAGGATGTTGCAGGGCATGATCGCGTTTGACGTTAACCAGGAAATTGGGTTTCTTGCCGAGGAAGGGACCGCCGGAGGCCGTCAGGATGATCTTTTCGATACGACTGCGGGTCTCACCGATGAGACATTGAAAGATCGCCGAATGTTCCGAATCCACGGGAATGATCGGAGCCTTTTTCTCCAGCGCTTTCTGCATGACGATATCGCCGGCCACCACGAGGGTCTCTTTGTTGGCAAGGGCCACGGCCTTCCCGTTCCCGATGGCCCTCAGCGTCGGGCGAAGACCGGCAAAACCGACGATCGCGGCCAGCATCATATCATATATATCCATGGCCGCCACCTCCTCCAGGGCCTTGTCCCCGGCAAATACCTTGATGGGATGACCTGAAAGCGCAGCTTTTACCTGCCCATATTTCTTATCGTCGCCGATGACGACGATATTGGGCTGGAAATGCAAGGCCTGTTTGACCAGCAGTTCGTCGTTGCTGTGGGCGGTGAGCACTTCCACGCTGAAGATAGAAGGGTTGGCGTCTATGACTTCCAGCGCCTGCGTGCCCACGGAGCCTGTAGAGCCAAAAAGAGCAATGCGCTTTTTAGGTGAAACGTTTTGCATGTTATTCCGTATATTTTTCCAATCCGGCAACGAGTTTACGATCGTTGCTAAGGCGAGGCACTTTGTTCTGACCGCCCAATTTTCCTATCGATTTCATATAATCGATGAAGCCGTTCCTTTTGACGGAGCGGATCTTGAGCGGCAGCAGGATATTGCCGGAGATGAGGTCATCGTAATAAATATTTTTCTCCCTGAGATTATGATCCACCCGACCGGCAAAGGCCGTCAGGTCGGCGGGAACGGAGTCGAATTCCACAAACCATTCATGATAAGATTTCCCATTCTCCTGGCTGATCATAGGGGCTACGGTGAATTCGGTGATATGCAAACCGGCTTCTTCTGCCGCTTTCATCAAGCTGTATTCTACCTCTTCCCCGATAACATGCTCCCCAAAGGCGGAAATAAAGTGTTTGGTCCGCCCCGTGACGACAAGGCGATAGGGGTCCACCGAGGTAAACCGAACCATGTCCCCGATGCTATAACCCCAAAGACCGGCATTGGTACTTACGACGAGGGCATAATTCTCACCCGTTTTCACCTCTTTGAGGGAAAGCCTCACCGGGTTCTCTTTCCCGATCTCGGCGGCGGGAACGAATTCAAAAAAGATCCCGCTATTGGTGTTGAGCAAAAGTCCCTGTTCCTCGCGGGTGTCCTGAAAGGCAAAAAAACCTTCGGAGGCCGGGAATGTTTCGATGGTATCGATCTTCTTGCCGATGCTTTCAAACAACCGGTTTTTATACGGCTCGAAATTCACTCCCCCATGGACGAGGACGGAGAAATTAGGGAAAATATCTTTTATGGGCATGCCCTTGAGCTCCGTAAGCCGATCGAAATACATCTGTACCCACGGCGGAATGCCGCTGATGAGGGTCATATCCTGTGTGATGGTCTCTTCGACGATCTTATCCAGTTTCGTCTCCCAATCCTCGATACAGTTCGTCTCATAAGAAGGCAACTGATTTGTCCGGAGATAGCCCGGGACATGATGGTTGACGATCCCGCTCAATCTGCCGGTGGGGATCCCTCCTACCCTTTCCAGTTCGGGTGAACCGGACAGAAAGATCATTTTTCCATCGGAAAAGGCGGTATTACCGGTGGAAGCCATATAACATAGCAGGGCATTCCGGGCAGTATTGATATGGTTGCTGATGGAGTCTTTGGAGATTGGGATGTATTTAATGCCGCTGGTGGTGCCGGATGTCTTGGCGAAATAGATGGGAAGGCCCTTCCATAGTACATTATGTTTGCCTTCCTTGATCAGTGAGATATAATGAGAAAATTGCTCGTAGTCCCTAATGGGAACCGCCTGCTTGAATTCTTCGTAAGTTTTTACTTCTCCCAGGTGATGCTCCATTCCGAAAACCGTCTTACTGCCTACCCGTAACAACTCCTTTAAAATAGCCTCCTGATCCACTATAGCCGTAGTCATCCCCTTTTGAATCGCCTTGTGCACATAGGATGCGAAAGGCCTGGCAAGGAATGATTTGATCTTCATGTTCATGCGGGCAAACCTACATTAAAATGGTCAACTGACAATGAGGGGGCGGAGGGGGCGCCGGGTGACCGAAAATGGGCGGACCGGGGGTGGGCGCCCATGAGTCCTGGGTCCTGGAGCGGCTGTCGGGGCTTTTGGCAGGAATCCACGCGTATTTTGGCTGCCGGTACGGGAAAAAGAAGTAATTTTGCCCTCCGCGGCAGTTTTTTCGGGTGCTTTCTTCTTTTTTTCCTGAAATACCCGTAATTTTGCAGCCCTAATAATACAGACTATGTTAGCAGTCGTGAAAATAGCCGGACAGCAATTCAAAGTCCAAAAGGACCAGACTTTGTACGTTCCCCGCATCGCGGGCAACGCCGGTGATAAAGTTGAGTTCGGTGAAGTCCTTCTGTCGCATGGCGACACCCTGGCCGTTGGTAAAGATGTAAAAGCCGTTATCAAGGCCGAGATCATCGACCACGTGCAAGGTGACAAAGTGATTGCCTTCAAAATGAAAAGAAGGAAAGGTTTCCGCAAGAAACATGGTCATCGTACTCATTACACCAAGATCCGCATCAACGAAATCGCTTAGTAAATTCTAAGCTGCTTCCGGTGGCTTAGGCATAAACTATAAACGCCGCTTTGGGCGGCATTTCAAACTCTAGTATATGGCTCACAAAAAAGGTGAAGGTAGTGTAAAGAACGGTCGGGACTCGCAAAGCAAGCGTTTGGGAGTTAAGATCTATGGAGGTCAACCGGCAATAGCAGGAAATATCATCGTTCGTCAGCGTGGTACAGAGTACCATCCCGGCAAGAATGTAGGTGTCGGCAAAGATTTTACTTTGTTCGCGCTGTCCGATGGTCTGGTCGAATTCAGGAAAGGAAAAGGAGACAAGACCTTCGTTAGCGTGACCGCTGTTGAAGCAGGTGCTTAGAAAATTTTTTGGATTTTTCAAAACTTTTTTTTGGAACTTCCAAAGAAGTTTCTATTTTTATGGGTGTAAATTGTTTTACTAACCAATTTAAATTCAAAAAAAATGGCAACTGCAAAAAAAGCCGCTAAGAAAAAAGCCGCTCCCAAAAAGAAAGCTGCTCCTAAAAAGAAAGCCGCTAAGAAAGCTGCAAAGAAGAAATAGTTCTTACTTAAGCAGAAAATATCTAAAGTCCCGGACATGTCCGGGACTTTTCTTTTTATTGGCCTTCGGCCGGCAGATTAAAAATCTGCCCTGCCCGGACATGTCCGGGACTTTTCTTTTAAGGCCTTCGTACCTTAGGACCATGACAATCGACAATGACTATATCGCCGGCCAGTTCAGCCTGCTGGCCAAGCTAATGGATATCCACGGGGAAAATTCCTTCAAGACCAAATCCTATTCGGGCGCGGCTTTCACCCTGGAGAAACTACCCACCGCCCTGGAAGGATTACCCCTGGAAAAGATCACCGCCATCAAAGGTATCGGCGAGGCCATCGGCAAAAAGATACAGGAGATCCAACAGACGGGAGAACTGCGGCTGCTCAAAGAATATATCCACAAGACGCCGCCGGGCGTCATCGAGATGCTCAACATCAAAGGGCTCGGCCCGAAAAAGATCGCCACGATCTGGAAGGACATGGAGATCGAATCCATCGGAGAGCTGCTATATGCCTGTGAGGAAAACCGGTTGCTGCTTTTCAAGGGTTTTGGCGAGAAGACGCAGCAGAATGTCCGGGAAGCCATCGAGTTCCGGCTGAAACACCAGGGCAGCCTGTTATGGGCGGAAGCAGAGGCGTATGCGCTCCACCTGGATACGCAGCTGAAAAAGCAATTTCCACAAGAACAATGGGCGCTTACCGGCGAATTCCGGCGGCAGCTGGAGATCGTGAGCCGGTTGCAATGGGTCACCACGGCACAGCCAGAGCCGGTGAAGGCTTTCTGGGGTACGCTGGAGCTGGAGGAGGGTATTGTCATCGATGTGGTCAATGCGAAGCCGGAAGACTTTGTCCGCGTACTTTTCGAGACAAGTTGCAGTGGGGAATTCCTGGAGCTGGTGAAAAAGCGACCGG
>Ga0210396_10001128_pt1 | contig 29975 bp, 33 predicted proteins | sample IncBWH17OmetaG_FD_155466 | JGI IMG/M metagenome (GOLD analysis project Ga0210396, IMG submission 155466) | Forest soil microbial communities from Barre Woods Harvard Forest LTER site, Petersham, Massachusetts, United States - Inc-BW-H-17-O ...
GCGCAATGCGGCAATTGCCGAGAGGCTGTGGTCCCCGAAACAGGTCACCGACGTTCACTCCATGTACGAGAGGATGGCGAGCGAGGCGCAGCGTCTCGAGTGGCTGGGGCTGACGCACGGCACATATCAACGGAGGCTCTTGCAGAGAATGGCGGGCACGGCGACACCGGCGGAGTTTGCCGCACTGCGTACGTTGACTGAAGCGTTGGAGCCGGTGAAGGACTATGCGCGCGAAAAAATGGCCGCAGTAGAGCCAACCAGTCAAACGCCGTTAAATCGGGCAGTCGATGCCGTCGCGCTGGAGAGCCAGGCCTCACGACGGTTTTCTGAGGCTGTGGATGAGTATCTCTCGACGTCGTGCAAAGACCCCGCAAAAGCGGCTGAATTGCGAGCGCAGCTTGCGTTGTGGGCGGGAAACGATACGAAGTTGCAGCCATTGGCTCAGCGTTCGGCCTTGGTCCAGGAAGCAGCTCCAGCGTCTGCTGCTCTTTCTCAGACCGCCGCAATCGCAATGGCCGCATTGGATAATGTGATGAAAGGCCCTGCACTTACGGACGACCAAAAGAAACAGCAGATCGATGCGCTTAATGCGGCGGAACAGCAGGCCCACAAATCGCAATTGACGTTGCCGGCGCTGCCAGCATTTCAGAAATTGATTGAGGCGGCGAGCAGCGGCGGAGCCTGCACAAAATAACAAGGCGTCGGCACCTATTTGACTATTAATCCGCCGCAACACCCTCGTTGTGGCAGGTGCCGGAGCCAGCGTCTTTGAAGTCTCCGCCCGGCACAGGAATGAATTGCCATGCGTATTTTCCAGATGACAGAGTAAGCTTCAGAACGCCGAACGTGTTCGCGTTGCGTACTTCGCTGTTTTCCCGGGCAAAGCCGAGCGGGGTGTGATCCTTTCCTCCTGTACCAGCGACGATTTCCCGGATGCCATTTTCAGCATTGGCCCTCCCGTCGGGACTTTGCGGAGCGAAGCGTTCGTAGGAATGTTCATGACCGGCGAGGACCAGGTCGGCATGTGCGTCGTAAAGATCCTGCCAAAGCGGACGCAGTTCGGGATGAATGGCGTGCCTCGGATTTAGCCCACTGCTGAACAGGGCATGGTGGCCAAAGGCCAAGATGCAAGCGGTGGGATGCTCGGAGAGGTCGTTGCGCAGCCAAGTTTCTTGAGGAGAGCCCTGCGCGCAACCGCCCAGCTCTTTTGAATAACAGTTGGTGTTGAGGACGACGATGTGCCAGGAGCCGAGATTGAAACTGTAATAGCCTTTCTCCGGTTCGCCTGCTTGTTTGCCCCAATAGTGAAAATAGCCAACGGCCTCGGAACCGTTGTACTCGTGGTTGCCCGGCGCTGGGTAGGTACGGTCTCTGAACTTTCCCCAGGTCCGGTCGTAGCAGCGGAAATCCGCGTCCGTGCCCCTCTCGTAGGCGAGATCGCCTGCTGCAAAAACAGCAGCGTCTGGAATACCTTTAATGATTTTCGCGGTAGCCTTGGCGCCGGACAGGTCTCCGCACCAGGCGATATCGCCCGCGCCGACAAGAGTGTACGTATCGGAACGCGGTTTGGCATGTTTGGGGGACTTAGACCTAGGGCCCGGACCAGCATGATTTGCGCTGTCCTGAGCATTACAGAAGTTAGGACTAAGGATAACCAGCAACAGGGCAAAGATGCTTAGCCAAGCTTTGCGATTTGAGCGTTTGTCCATGAGCCTTAGCATCATCGCATATTCTCGTTGAGTCTAAATATGGGGACGCGGGAGCGGCCGTTCAGCGCCTAAATGAGACCACTCAATCACGAATTGCTACTTTTGGACGCAGACCGCTTCATATGAGACTAGAATAGTCTTAATATAACTCTCGTCTTTGTAATATCTTGGTAAGAGATCAGGAGAAAAGAAGTTTGACAAATAGGCTAGGTAAAGAGTAGTATTCAATGTACGACTGGATCAGTCGTATATGGATTCGCTAGGCGTGGGACGCAGTAGAAAACCGCATGTTCAAACTTTCGAAAAAGGCCGATTACGGATTAATTGCGATGAAGCACCTCGCTAATCACCGTGAGGCTCATGCCTGCAGCGCCAGCGAGATAGCCGAGGAATATGGAATCTCGGCAACGCTCATGGCCAAGGTCTTACAGAAGTTGGCAAGGCAAGGATTAGTAGGGGCCAAACACGGTTCGAGTGGCGGGTATCAGTTGGCGAAAGAACCGAATCGCATCAGCGCCCTGGAAGTGATCACGTCGATCGACGGGCCGGTGCTGATTACATCCTGCGTTACGAGCCACGGAGCCTGTGACGCAACGGAGCGCTGCTCCATCAAAGAACCATTGCGGCGCGTGAATGAAAGCATTTTGGAAGTTTTGAGTACGGTAACGATTGCGCATTTGAGCGAGGATGCTCCGGAACCTGCGCTAGTGGAATTGAAGGGGATGGAACGCCTGGCAGTAACGCGCTAAGCGGCGTCCCGAAGTCAGGAGAAGAAAGATGGCTGTTAAGCTGCCGATTTACATGGACAATCACGCAACCACGCCGATGGACCCTCGGGTGTTGGAAGCGATGCTTCCGTATTTTACGGAAAAATTTGGAAATGCCGCCAGCCGCAACCACTCGTTCGGTTGGGCCGGCGAAGAGGCGGTTGAGACGGCGCGCCAGCAGATCGCTTCGTTGATCAATGCCACCGCGAAGGAAATCATTTTCACCAGCGGCGCCACGGAATCTGACAACCTGATGATCAAAGGCGTCGCGGGCATGTACCGCGAAAAGGGCAACCACATCATCACTCAGGCGATCGAGCACAAGGCCGTGCTGGATACCTGTAAGCGGCTGGAGAAAGATGGATTTGAAGTGACCTACCTGCCAGTACAGAGAGACGGGCGGGTAAATCCAGAAGACGTACGCAAGGCGATCAAGCCTACAACGATTTTGATCACAATTATGTATGCCAATAATGAGATTGGCATCATCAATCCAATGGCGGAGATCGGCAAGATCGCCAAGGAACACGGCATTATCTTCGCGGTCGATGGCGTGCAAGCGGTCGGCAAGATTCCGGTTGACGTGCAGAAGGACAACATCGATCTGCTGTCTATTACTGGGCACAAGATTTACGGCCCGAAGGGCGTGGGCGCACTGTATGTTCGCCGCCGTAATCCTCGCGTGCAGTTGGCCGCCGTGCTCGATGGTGGTGGTCACGAGCGTGGTATGCGCTCCGGCACCTTGAACGTTCCTGGCATCGTTGGATTAGGCAAGGCGGTTGAGATTTGTCAGCAGGAGATGGCTCAGGAATCGGCGCGGATGCTGTCGCTGCGGGAGCGCCTGCGGACTGGGTTGGAAGCGAAGCTGGACGAGACGTTTATAAACGGCTCGATGGAGCACCGGCTGCCAAACAACCTGAATATGAGTTTCGCGTATGTAGAAGGTGAATCGCTTTTAATGGGAATCAATGATATAGCGGTATCGAGCGGTTCCGCATGTACTTCGGCAACCCTCGAACCGAGTTATGTACTCAAAGCATTAGGCGTGGGCGAAGATCTGGCGCATACGTCCATTCGCTTCGGTCTGGGGCGGTTCAATACTCCGGAAGAAGTGGATTACGTGATCGACAAGATGACCCAGGTCGTAACTAAGCTTCGCGAGCTTTCGCCACTCTATGAAATGGCCAAGGAAGGGATAGACATTTCCAAGGTCAAGTGGCAAACCGCGTGATCGCGGGGAAGAAGATGGAAGGGAAGAAAAAAATGGGCAGCAGTGCGATTGCAAGTGAAGGAACACTCAGGATTCACCGGTCGATTGCCGGGACATCGGCACCGTTCCGGGTAACGTACCAGCCGTATCAGGATGGCGACGAGCCGGCTCCAGCAGCGGAGCGCGCGTTTTATTATTTGCAGGATGTACGTGCGTTTTTGAATTTGCTGGGAGTAGGCGCGGAATTTGTAAAGGAAGCATTGCGCGAACTGACGGCGGGGCGTTCGGCATTTTTGACGAACATCGCGTTGACAGAAAAAGCGATTAAGAATGCGGGATTTGGTTCGCTGGTAGCAGCGAGAGGATAAGTTTTAGGGGCAACGAAATACTAGAAGGAGTTTGTTCATGGCTTATAGCGATAAAGTAGTCGATCATTACAACAACCCGCGGAACGTGGGCAGCTTGTCTAAGGAAGATCCGAATGTCGGTACCGGCCTGGTGGGCGCGCCGGAATGCGGCGACGTGATGAAGCTGCAGATGCGCATCAATCCGGAAACGAATGTCATTGAAGAAGCCAAGTTCAAGACGTTTGGTTGCGGGTCGGCCATCGCCAGTTCTTCGTTGGCCACGGAATGGGTGAAGGGCAAGACTGTGGAAGAGGCGCTCTCCATCAAGAACACGGACATTGTTCGTGAACTGGCACTGCCTCCAGTAAAGATTCATTGCTCCGTGCTCGCAGAAGATGCCATCAAGGCAGCTATCGGCGATTGGAAGAAGAAGCACGGTGTAGAAGTTCCCGCGCACGAAAAGTCTTCGCACTAAGCGGAGTGTTGCGCGGTGTTAGTGGCGTCTTCCGGCGCGGTGATCGTTGACTCGTCGGAGGATGCTGTCGAGAGTTTCGCTCCAGAAGGCTCAGGAACGCGGATCATGGCGACAGAAACAAAAATTCAAGATACACCTGCGGTGAAGGCCGGACCGGTGATTCACCTGACCGAGCGCGCGGCGAAAAAGATTATTGCGCTTCTTGCCAAGGACGGCGTGTCTGCGGAAGTAGGCGGACTGCGTGTTGGCGTGCAGGGAGGCGGTTGCTCGGGCCTTTCCTATGCAATGCGCCTGGATACGCAGGCGCGCGATCGAGACAAAGTGTTTGAAGAATTTGGGGCACGGCTATTTGTGGATCCGAAGAGCCTGCTGTATTTGAACGGCACCACCTTGGAATACGAGGAGACGCTAATGCGGCAGGGATTCGTGTTCCAGAATCCGAATGCCGATCGGAGTTGCGGGTGCGGCAGTTCGTTCACGGCGTAGCGGCGGCACAGACCCGCGGTCTCTGCCGGAACGGCGATGACGAGAGATGGTCTGAACAGTGGTTGGCCCAGGTAGTCGCCAGCCACTTTTTTTATGCGCAGAGGGACTTGATTTTGGTTAGGGACTTATGACGACGCAGTTTCCCATCACGAATCCGCCGCTGGTTTGCTGGAATTGCCATGAGCGCACCATTGGTACGCATTTTTGTTCCGGCTGCGGCAAGGTGCTGCAATCGCCGGAGCAGAGCGATTACTTCGCCATGTTGGAATTCCCGCGCAAGTTGTGGATTGAGATGGGAGCGCTGGAGCAAAAGTTTTTGCAGCTTAGCTGGAAGCTCCATCCTGATAATTTCGTGAATGCCTCCGAGGCAGAGCGCGATATCTCACTGAAGCGCAGTTCCGAGTTGAATGATGCATATCGCACCCTGAAGGATCCGGTTATGCGTGTTGAATATCTACTCGCAATTGAAGGAGCGCGCAAGGAAGGCGAGCATAAACAGCAGGCGCCTCCCGAATTGCTGGAAGAAGTGTTTGAGCTGAACGAATCGCTGGATGAATTGCGCGAGGCAAAAGATTCTGGCGGCGACACAGCGAATTTGAAGCGTCGTTTGGAAGCTGCTCAAAAGACTTTTGAAGAAAAATTGAAGGAAGTCGACGGGCAGTTACAGATTGCCGCAAAGGATTGGGACAAGGCCGTGGATGGGCAGACGGATGGGGCTAGTCGCAACACAGCCATGGGCAAGCTGAACGAACTGTTGAATCGCCGCTCGTACATCCGCAATCTTGTCGTGAACGTACAGAAAGAATTGCTCTAAAGCCGCGCCGTTGTGGCTTCGAATTTCGAGAATTGTTGAGAAGCGAATCATGGGGAAAATAGTCGGAATCGATCTGGGGACGACCAACAGCCTGGTGGCGTACGTGGATGCGCGCACTGGCCAGCCAAAGTGTATCCCAGGCCCATATGGCAGCACGCTTTGCCCTTCGGTGGTTAGTCTCGATCCGGATGGCGCGATTATCGTTGGCGAACCAGCACGTCGCCGGTTGCTGACGCAGCCGGAGCGTTCGATTTATTCCGTGAAGCGGCTGATGGGCCGGGGGCCAGCGGATATTCAGAGCGAACTGAAGCTGTTTCCGTTCCGCGTTGACCCCTCAAACAAAAATGTGATTCGCGTGCGACTGGGCGACAAGATTTTCACGCCACCGGAAATTTCCTCGTTCATCCTGCGTGAGCTGCGAAATTGGGCGGAGACGTATTTCGGTGAAACGGTAGACCGGGCGGTGATCACCGTTCCCGCGTATTTCAATGATGCGCAGCGGCAGGCGACGAAAGACGCCGGTAAGATTGCCGGCCTGGAAGTGTTGCGACTCGTAAACGAGCCAACGGCGGCAGCGCTAGCTTATGGACTGCATGAAAAGCAGCGCGGGAAGGTTGCCGTTTACGATTTGGGCGGCGGCACATTTGATATTTCGGTTTTGAAATTGATTTCCACGGGCGAGGGCGATATTTATCAGGTGTTGTCCACGAATGGTGACACGCACCTCGGTGGCGACGACATCGACAATCTGTTGCAGGCGTTTGTTCACGAACGGATCTTGCAAAATGACCAGATCGATTTTTCTCCGCACGGCGAGCTTGCTCAAGAGTTGCGTAAGGAACTGATCGCGGTGAAGCATCAGTTGTCTGAATCAGAAACCTCGACCCTGCACTTTCCGCTACCGAATGGAAAAGTATTTTCGTATGAGTTCACGCGTGGTTTGCTCGAAGCATTGATCCGCCCCGTAGTGGATCGAACAATGGTTCCCGTGAAGCAGGCTCTTGCGGATGCGCAGCTCACCCCCAAAGAAATTGACGAGGTCGTGCTCGTAGGCGGCACGACGCGTACGCCGCTGATTCGGCGCACCGTGCAGGAATATTTTGATCGCAAGCCGCACACCGAGTTGAATCCAGATGAGGTCGTTGCGCTAGGCGCCGCAGTGCAAGCGAACATTCTGGATCATGGTGTTAACAACATGCTGCTCCTGGACGTGACACCGCTCTCGTTGGGAATTGAGACCTATGGCGGAGCGGTGGCGAAGGTGATCCCACGCAATTCCACGATACCTGCGAGCGCACAGGAACTGTACACGACGGGCGTGGATAATCAGACGGGCATCGATATCCACGTGTTGCAGGGCGAACGGGAACTAGCGAAGGATTGCCGCTCGCTGGCCCGCTTTACGCTGCGCGTGCCCCCAGCGCCGGCCGGACTACCACGCATTGAAGTGAAACTGCTGATCGATGCGAATGGAATCCTGCAGGTGGCAGCGAAGGATTTGCGCACCGGTGAACAGCATTCCATTGAGGTTCAGCCCAGTTATGGCTTGAATGATTCGGACATCGAGCGAATGCTGGAAGAGTCCATCGAGTATGCTGAACAGGATTTCGCGGAACGCCAGGTAATCGAAGCGCGCACCGAGGCTGAAGCGATTTTGACGGCAACGTCGAAGGCATTGAACAATTCACAGGCAGGGAAGCTGACTGGCGAAGAGCGCGCAAAGGTCGATGCGAGTGTCGCGGAGCTGAAGCAAGCGGCGCAGGGTAACGACTACAAATTGATTCGCAAGAAGATTGATGAACTGAATCATGCCACAGAGCATCTGGCGGAATTGGTAATGAATTCGGCGGTGCAGACGGCTCTGGAAGGTAAGAAATTGGCTGAGGTTTAGGAGAGCGTATATGGGCGGCAGCAATCCATACATCGAAGAAGTAAAATACAAAAAGGCCACGAAGAAATATAAGGTGACGTTTCTGCCGAGCGGTAAGACCGTGGAAGTGGACCCGGAAAAGTTTCCGTACGGTCACAACGGGATTCCCGGCAGCATTCTGGACATTTCCGAGGGCTTCAAGATGGGTTTGGATCACGCGTGCGGCGGAGTGTGCGCTTGCTCGACGTGCCATGTAATGGTGAAGGAAGGCCTGGAGTCTTGCAACGAAGCGACGGATGCAGAGTTAGACGAACTTGACGAGGCGCCAGGCATCACGCCGAAGTCGCGGCTCGGTTGCCAGACAGTGCCCGACGGCACGATCGATATAGTGGTGGAAATACCTGATTGGAACAAAAACTACGCGAAGGAACTGGATCACTAAGGAGTCGCGGATGCCGCCGACGTTTGATTGGGACAGCTTGGACGACATTGCAATCGGCTTGGCGGATAAGTTTCCAGACGTGGACCCATTCACGGTCCGCTTTACGGATATGCATAAGTGGATCACCGAGCTGCCGGGATTTGCGGGCGATCCAATGAAATCAAATGAGAGCAAGCTTGAAGCGATTCAGCAGGCGTGGCACGAAGAATGGGAAGATCGCAAAAGCTGAGTTCCAAGCCGTCGGTTTAGAACTCAAAGAAAGCCTGTGTCGGGCGAGCGAAAGTTCGCATTGTCTGCGTGAATAGCGCAAAAAGAGAGTTTCCCTTATACTTGTAAGGTTGTAGATTTCTCTGCTGTGCCGCTATGGTGCAACGGTTAGCACGCGGCCCTTTCAAGGCCGAAATACGGGTTCGATTCCCGTTAGCGGTACCAAAAACTCGTTGATAATTTCCAAATATCTGAAATTACATAAAATCCCTGCGAATATCGCGGCTTGCTGCGCGGTGTTATGCTTGTATTTCAAGCCCAGTTGCGGGCAGGAGGTCGTTTATGGCTGATTTTCTTCGCTCGAATAATCCCGTTTTGCAGGAAAAGGCGTTTGCTGGACAGATTGCGTCCGGCGAAACGATGACAGTGCAAGGCACGGTGAACAAGACCGGGTTGTTGCTGTTGTGTGTGGTGGCCACATCGGCGTGGACATGGGGATTGGCGCACTCGCCTACGCCAGAGGCGGCCTATCCATGGATGATAGGTGGAGCGGTAGGCGGGTTTGTGATGGCGCTGGTAACGATCTTCAAGCAACAGTGGGCGGCCGTGACGTCTCCGATCTATGCGCTACTGGAAGGGCTTTTTCTGGGCGGCATCTCTGCGGTGTTTGAGAAGTCCTATCCAGGAATTGCGGTGCGCGCGGTGAGTTTGACGTTCGCGGTGTTGTTTGTGCTGCTGTTGGCCTACAAAACTGGAATCGTAAAGGCGACTCGCGGTTTCAAACTAGGCGTAATTGCGGCGACGGGAGGAATTGCGCTGGTATATGTCGTAAATATGTTTATGAGCCTGTTCTTCCACAGGCAGATGTCATTTCTGTATAGCAGCAGTCCGCTGAGCATTGGGATCAGCGTATTTGTGGTGATCATTGCCGCACTCAACCTGGTACTCGATTTCGACATGATCGAGACGGGAGCGCGGATGAACGCACCAAAGTATATGGAATGGTATGGCGCGTTCGGGTTGATGGTTACGCTGGTCTGGCTATATCTTGAAATCTTGCGGTTGCTGGGCAAAACGCGTCGCCGGTAAGTGCTCGATTAGCCTTCGCCGGAGTGAGACGCAAGCCTTGCTCCCGCTTTTTTCTGTCTATTGTCCGGCCCCCATGAAGAAAACTAAGAACAACAGAATAGTAGCGAACAGGATCGTGCTCTCGAGGCGTTTCGAGAAAGCGCTGGTGTATGCGGCGCGCATTCATGGAAAGCAGGTGAGGAAGCGCACGCACCGGCCATACATCGGGCACTTGTTGAGCGTGGCTTCCATCGTGATTGAATTTGATGGCGATGAAGATATGGCCATCGCTGCCTTGCTACACGACGCCGTAGAAGACCAAGGTGGTTTGCCACGGTTGAGAGACATTCGCCGAAGGTTTGGCAAGAGAGTCGCGCACATCGTGGATGGGTGCACGGACAGTTACGCAACGCCGAAGTTGCCATGGATTGATCGAAAGCGGGCGTATCTGGAGCGGATTCCGAAGGAGGCTACGGAGGTGCGACTGGTTTCGGCGGCCGACAAGCTTTCGAATGCGCGAGAAACGCTGCAAGATGTACGCGCCCACGGTGTAGAAGTGTTTGAGAGCTTCGCCGGAAAGAAAGATGGCACGCTCTGGTATTACCAGGCGATTGTAGAGAAATTTCGCGAAGCGGGAAGTAACGGCTTGGTTGAAGACCTTGCGCGCGTCGTCACCGAATTGAAGCAGTTGTCGACAAGACGCTCCTCGGAGCGCAACAGGAATCAGAAAGAAAAGCGCAGGCGCGCGGAATAACTACGCGGTGGCCCAACCGCCGTGCCGGAGAATAAACTGGCAAAATTAATGAGGTTCAAGTGGTCAGTAAGATTCATAGCTTGAAATTGAAACTGAACTGTTCGCAATTCCTTGTGATACAACTCCGCTCCCACACCAAGATCGAGAGAGAAGTTTGGCGCAACACGTTGGCGCGCAAAATTCACGCGCGACACAATGCTGGAGCCATATTGTTGCGTTAGGAGCACCGGATCTGGGTTGTCTCCTAAATCCGCAGGCAGGCCGCTGCCATACTGTGAAGTGAGAGCGAACCACAGTCGTTTTTGCGCCTGAACACGTGCGCGAACGCGCAAGGTATTTCGCTGATCCTGAGAAACGCTGAACTGGCTGGTGTCCGTCAACGCATTTGTGGTGTCGCTGCCAAGAAACAATCCACCGGTAATCGGACCCTGACCCAGGCCATCCTGATTGGAATAACTAAGAAAACCGGAGAAGCGTCCCCAGGCAGGAATCTCTAGCCGAACTTCTTCGCCGAAGATATCGGCGTGAGCGTAGGCAATCGGGAAATTCACGCCGGTCTGCAGCAAAACATCGTCATCCGAATAGTTCCGGAAATTACGGCGAAACACATTGGCGTCGAGGCGGACCACGCCAAAAAATGATTTGGTGATGCCGCCCTCGAAAAAGTTACCCGTCGAGGGAAGAACAGGGAGGCGCAAGACCACCGGGTTCACCGCATCGAGCTGTGGAGAACTCGCCAGCAGCAGATTTTCCATTGCCGGTGTCTGAAAAACGCGGTCGTAAGAAAAATGCAGCAAGAGATTATAGGAGGAAACGTAGCGAGAGACCCCGACCCTCGGGCTGAGCGCCGATTCACTGGTCACGAAGTTGTAGTGGTCGAAGCGCAGCCCGGCGGAGATATTCCAGGCTCCGTAGCGCAGCTGGTCCTGCACATAAAATGACGGCTCGATGTCCCACTTCGAATCGGCGAACTGAAACTGCTGCTGGGTGCCCGGATCAAACTGCGAAGGATCGGTAATGCGGTACTCCAGCGCTTCATTCACTGGGGTGAAAAAGGAATCGACACCCGCTTTCCAGTCGTGATGTCCGTGATGCCCGGCGAAGTCGCCACGAACATAACCTTCGCGGTAGCCGCGATTCTGATTGACGATAACGGGCGTGGAAAGATCGTTGGAGTGCAAGATAAAGTTCGAATCGCGGACGATTCCCGAAAGGCTGAGAAACAGGGTGGGCGAAATCGAATGCTGAAAATAAATCTGGCCGCTGGTCTCCTCGCTATTGGCGTCCTGGCGTTGTGGCCCTAGCTGTTGGTTTTGCTGGATGAGATCGTTGGGGACGGAATACCGAAGCGCGCTGTGCGACACAAAGATGCGAAATCGGTCGTTGTCTGAAATTTCGCGGTCGTACCCGAAGGAAAAGTCTCCCGAGTTTCCGGCGTTGCTGAAGTTCTCGAGGACTGGTGGATCGAGATAACGATTGGAATGAAAGCCCTGTGCGCGCGCGGAGAAGTGATCCTTCTCTCTGACATACGACAGGGCGAGCGAGCCATTCAGGCCGTCGAAACTTCCTCCAGCGGCGACTAACTCTCCGTGCCATCCGGCCGGATCGTTCGCGTTGGTGTTCACTTCCACGACGCCGCCCAGTTTTCTCCCGTACTCGGCAGGATAACTTGCGGTCAGCACGCGCACCGATTCCACTTCACTGGAGTCAAATTCCGGGGCAAACGAGGGTGAACGGTTTTGCAGCAAAGGCTGACCATCGACGACGAACTGCACGTCGTATTCCGAGCCACGCGGGTGCAGCACTCCATTGGCCTCAAACAGCCAGCCCGGCTGTGATGCAACTAGGTCCAGAAGATCACGTCCAGGTTGCGTGCCCAACTGCTCGCGAATGGATTGCTGTCCGAGAGTATAAAGAGTCCCGGTTCGCGTAGGATCCAAAAGTGTGAGGCTATCGCTTACTTGCACTTGAGTAGTGACCGGTGCAACGCCAAGCGTAATCGTCAGCTTTATGGGAACTTCGGAGTGGACTTCGACAATCTGCGTCCAGGTGGCGAATCCCTCAGCTGTGAGATTCAGGCGATAAACACCGAAGGGAATAGCTTGCACTGTGAAGTGGCCCTCTGAGGAAACTTCAAATGTGCGCTGGAATTCATTCCCGGTGCTGAGAATTAATCCGTGCGCGCTGACGCTATTTCCACCGGGGTCGCGGACCTCAATTTTGATCTGTCCGCGCTGGGTTTGCGCGTTGACGAGCGGAGCCGGCATCAAACATAGGACACCCGCAAAGATAAAAATCAGACCGAATTTGAAGTTCAAGAGAGTCATTCGTACGCCAGAAACACCACAGAGTATTCGCAGTGCGAAACGCACCCATTTTTAAGATAACACGCAGCATACAGGCCATCGGAATGGACTTAAATCGAGCGCACAATCACCAACTGGGACGCCTGGCAGAGTGCGTCTAACGAATATTGCGCATCAAACCATTCGTGGCCACCTGCCTCTGCCGGGGGCGAAACAGCTACTCTTCACATGCCTGCAATGAAATTGGTTTAGTGCTGAAGAGGGAATTGCTCTTCGCACGATGATGGAGAACGTTTCCAGCTGTGTGGCACAATCGAACAGAAGTTTGCTCGGCGATGGCAATTCAGGCCCGCTAAGGATTCACCCATTGACCCAGTCCCACGCTTATTTAAGCGCTTCCGCGAGCGCCCTCGGTTCGCGAGTAGTGCCCTCCGAAGAAGTCGACCTCGCATACGGCATGCCTATAGGAAAGCTGAGGAATCGCGCAGGTATCGTATCGTTCGCGTACGCCACTGAATCCGAAAACGAGGGATCTTTGGGGGCGCGTGCATGTCTGGATGTGCTGGAGCAATCCGGCGAAACCGCAAAAAGCATTGACTGGATTCTAGCGGCCAGCGAAACGCATCACGCGTTTCCATCGCTTTCGGCGGTTCTGCACGCACGCTTGCAATTGCGAGAGGCATGTAACGCCTTGGACATGGGTAGTGGATGCCTGGCACTGGTGCAAACCTTGGCGGTGGGCCAGGCGCTTCTGGAATCGGGGCGAGCAAAGAAAATTCTTGTTGCTACGGCGGATGTACATAGCCGTACCTTAGGTCCAGGCCGCGCTGCGGGCGAGTTTGGAGGGCTCTTCGGCGATGGAGCAAGTGCGTTTCTGCTCAGCAGTGTGCCGCCTTCTGGGCCCGCTCCTTGTGCATATCTGCTGGGCGATTTCTTTTTTGGTTGCGCCACGAAATATGCGGACGCGATTTGCGTAAGCGAAGCAGGAGACGGACGGTTGGATGTGCAGTTCAGCGGCGATGCACTCTCTCGTGCCGCGGTCAGTTGCATGGGAAAAGTTGTGGACGAGGTGGAGCGACGCAGTGGGATTCCGCGCACCGAGGTTGGCGCATTCGCGACACACCAGCCAAATCCGCGGCTGGTTACGTTGCTTGCCAAGCAGTTAAATGTGCCGGCCAAAACATTTCCGCCCATTGGCACCACCAGCGGGAATTTGGGTTCTTCCATGTGTGGAGCTGCGTTAGACGCTGCGCTCAGAGACGCGTCGACGCAGCCAATTGAAAAGAGACGGCCCGTGTTCCTTGCATCCCTCGGTCCAGGGTTGCTTTATGGAGGCGGCTGGCTGGTGCCTACCTCCGTTTAGAGAGTTACGACTCTAGCAGGTCATGAGCCCTCTCTTCTGAGCTAGGTGCCTCCCACGTCGCCCTTAGGTGCGGGTTCTTCCCAAACGTATCCACTAATCGCTCCAGGTGCGACGTTGCAGGTCAGAAAGTCATGGCAGCGTTCGAACCGCGAATTCCGTAGCAACTGGCGGCACGACACAACCCTGTGCGGGTGGCCAGCTGCAGCCCACGCTCAGGCCGTCAATCTCATAGTTTCCATCGAATTGTACTGGGCCAGGCGCAACACAGCTCCATCCACCGATAGTGCCGGCGATGACGCTACCGCTGGAAGCATCGATGGCAACAACGTGCGCCCCGAAGACGCCAGTAACGCCGGGAGGTGCCGTAGGCAACGAGATAAGGCTTGCTGGCACGATGTGGCCCTCAATCGAGCCTATGAACTGAGTGTCCGCAGGGTCGTGATAGAGAACCCGCAAACCGGTTCGATCATCGTCACTCAAAGGAGCGTCCGGTTGCTGGAGAGTCGGGCGCGCACCGGAATACGTTCCGGGAGCTGGCGCAAAGGGAAACATCATGGCACTCCAGACCGCAGATTGACTGAAGCCGAAAGCGTGTCCCATTTCGTGAGTCAAAATCGATTGGAAATCGTAGGACTTTGGATTTGCGCTTAACGCGACAGGTGTGGCGAAGCTTGTAAGTGAATCGCTAGGATTGAAATAAATGTCGGCGTCGAGAATCTGACCAACTTCTGTAGAAGGTGCGCTGTTCCCGATCTGAATGCCAATTCGGTCGGCGGTGATCACGCGAGTGAAGGCGAGTACGCCAGGCGTAAAAGCCATATCGGGTTGCGCCAGACAAATCGAATTAATCCCATCGGAGCCGCAGGCATTGGGCGCGGCAATGCGTGTAAGCGGAGTAAAGGAGTTGGCAGACAGTGTGGTTCCACTGACGCTGGTCCATGTCGAAAAGGATTGCTGAATCGCCGCTTCGATTTCGTTCAGCCGCCCGGTAGCCGATTTATCTTGGGTAACGATGGTCACCGGCGAGGTGCTGAGTGCGGTACTCCAGCGGAAAGAGATACTTCCTGCGCTGGTCAGTTGATGGGCACGCACCGGGCAGGCCGAGCCTCCAGAGATGTTTGCGGGCTGGCGAATGTCGGGCACGACTTCGTTGAACGCGTAGCCGTGGACGGGCAGGACGCACCAAAGTCCGTAGAGAACGGCAACGCCAGATGCTCCAATCCTTCGGAATATGTCGCGCATAGCTGCTCTCTGCCTAACCTTTCGTGTTGCTCGAAAAGGAATTCGAACTTCTACTTGGAACGGGCGTGAGCAGCCCGTTCGATTGCGGTATCACTGAAGTTGACGGTTTATCTCCTTGTGCATCTTCTCTTCGAATATTTCTATGCGGACATTGCGAATGCCCGCTTTCGTGAATCCATTTGCTTCAGGATCGAATACTGGTATCTCCGAAGAGTCTTGGGTAATCGTTTCCGAGCCGGTGTGAACGTTTCTGCGAATTCGAAATGTTCCCTGAGACCAGCCTAGAACGGTATAGGGTTTTCCGGGAGTGCCCCACAAGAAAAGAATGAGTTCTTCGCCAGGACGGAACTCAGGTGCGCCTTCTACATGCGATTGCAAATGGTTGAGTTTCCCACCTGGCTGGCGGACCACGATGTAGCCCGGGAGAAAGCCCTTTTCACGTTCGACGACTTCGAAGCTGGTGTCGGTCCAAATCTCACCCTTGTCGTAGTGGACTTCTGCGCCTACGCAGTGCACCCGGCCTATGGCCGAGGAATAACGCACTAGCTCAGGGAAACGCAATCGAACCAGGGTGGTAGCGCGTGCCGCCACGGCAACCAACGCCAATCCAATCAGAAACAAGATCCAGAGAAATCGCCGGCGCTGTAGATAGCTCATCAGGGTCTCCCTAGTTCAACGCACTTCCAGAACGCCGGTCGCCGCCGTGCGATCCAAATTTGCGTTCTGAATGAAAAGCGTTCGTGAACCCGGCGCCGCACTAGCGGGAATTTGCAGCGTCAGGTGGATGATGCCGAGCCCTGCAGGCTGCTTAGAAATCACAGTGATGTCGCCAGGGCCAGAGACGATATAACTCATGCTGGTATCGAAACCTGCCGATGAGAAAAGACAGACGCGTCAGCGGCGGTAGTTCCGGTAGAGGGCCGCTGCAGGGGGATTGGATTGCCAGCGAGACTGCAACTGTTTGTGGAAGTGACGAAGGCTCCTATCGCCGCCACGTCAAGGTCGAAGTCAGCCTCCTAGGAATCGATGCCAGCGGTGGTTAGGTCTACGACCGTGATGTCGTTGCCCTTGGACGATGGAGATACGGTGGTCAGAGTGATGACACTCTCGGTGCTACTGGGTGCCACTACCTTCAGCTGCACAACATTTGAAAAGGTTTTGTCGGGATTCTCAATTTGAGCGCTGACGTTTCCCGCGGCCGCTACATCTGCACTGTTTAAAGGTGCCGAGCAAGTGTTCGACGAGGTGCAGGTCGTGAACCGAGCGGAGCCACCAACGACCAGAGTGGAGCCCGGACCAGGATTGGAAGGAACAAATCCACTACCGCTAACCAGCAGCGTGAAGCCATTGGCGGCACCGGCATACACACTGGAGGGTGGTCGCATCGTGGCGATGTTTAGGGCGTTCGAGATGCTGACAGCCGCAACACCGGATTGTGAAGAATCATCCTGACTAACCGCGACAATCTGAAAAGAGGCTGGGTTCGGCGGCGTCGCGGGGGCCCGGTACGTACCGAAGGAATCGATGGAGCCACATGCGCCGCCCAGTGAACAACCGGATCCCTGAATCTGCCAGATCACGTTTTGGTCATCGGAGCCCAGCACGCTTGCACTGAGATTCTGCGTGGCGAGAGGCAACAATGTGAGATTGTTCGGTGTAACGCTGACCAAAATGTGGTTCATAACGGTGATTTGCGCAGACGCAGTTACGCCAGGATTCGACGAATTGACAACGGAGACGGAGATGGGATTCGACGATGGGATGGCACCAGGTGCGAGGAAATCGGCCAACGTGGCTGTGCCGGACACGAGCGACTGACACGGGTTAGAGCTGTGTATGCAGATTGTTCCGGTAGAAGCGTTGCCGCCGGAAATTCCGTTGACGCTCCAGTTGAATGTGCCGCCGGAGTTCTCACTTCCCGTAAGCGTGAGAGTGGCACGGTGATTTGCCGCGAGTGTTGTTACATCCGGCGAAAGATTCAGCGCGCCCGTCGCGGCTGATTGAATCAGGATAACTGCCTGAGCCTGCTTCGAGGGATCGGCGAGAGGAGTCACGGTTATCGTGACCGAGGTGGGTTGTGGTACTGAAGAAGGAGCGGTATAGCTCGCCGTATCGTTTACCTCGGCGGTACCCGAGGACTCCGTCGTGACCACTTTCAGAATGCCGCATGCGCCGGCGGAGCATCCAGGTCCCGACAATGACCAGGAAAGTACACCACTGGGTTTCGAATTTGCAGCCGGAGTCAGAGTGGCGATCAGTGCGGCAGTAACGCCAGATTGCAGCGTGCTCGGTCCGGTTAACTGCAGGTTGAAATTGCGGAGACGGAAAGTGCAGCGCTGGCTTACTTGGCGCTATCGGCAACACTCGTTGCGGTAATTGTGACCAGCGAGGGATTTGGCAAAATAGATGGTGCGGTGTAATTGCCGTTGCTGTCGATCGAGCCGCACGCGGATGGGCAAGATAAGCTAGCCACGCTCCAGCGAACTCCACTGTCTGGATGGCCGCCGCTCGACACCAACGCGCGGAACGATTGGGCGCTGCCCAGGGAAATGCTCACACTTCCAGGTGTCAACGACACAGAAATGTCGCTGGTTATGCTTATGCTGACGGTGGCGAACTTGGAGGAGTCGGCGTTACTAGTGGCTATCACTTGTACCGTCCCGCCCTGGGGAAGATCCGCAGGCGCCGTATACACTCCATCGACAGAAATCAATCCGACTTGAGGAGAACCGCCAGAAATTCCTTCGACGCCCCAACTCGCTCCAGTATTTGTGGAATTGCTCACGGTCGCAGCAAGCCGCAGTGTTTCACCAAGCAACACTGTTCCTGATTGGGGCGAGACTTCGATTTGAATGGAGGGAGGTGGTGGCGTCGGTTGCGCTACAGAGCCTGCGCCTCCCCCGCCGCAGCCCAGAGTCCACGCACCCGCCGTGAGGAGAACAAAAAGCAGTGTCCGTCGTGGAAGCGTCGCGTTCTCTTGTTGATGAGAACTTTTTGAAGTTCGTCGTTGCGGAAGGGGCCGCATGCCAATGGAGATTGCAGGCGGAGTGCCAGTGCTGCTTCGGGCAAACTGCGGCGCCGTTGCCCCGCCTGATCCGTTCTGCGGTGCGGTTAAGACCTGTAGATACCTTTAGTTGCGCGCGGAGACCGGCTTCGCTCGCGACGCACGTTCGAATTGCAAGGTGACACTCCGTGCTTGCCGCTGCTCCCGAATCGAAATGAATTTTTTGAGTTAGCTCAATTCGGGAAATTTCATCCGAGAACAATTGACATTCGCGACCGCGACTTCAATAATCCGCGCATGCCACGACCGGATGCTGCTCGGCGCGTCAAGAGCTATTCAGCGGCGAACGGCTACGTCTACCAATATTATTTTTATGAAGTGAACCGCGTGCTTCACGAGGGGAACGCCGCGGTCGAATTTGTGTATGCGATTTCAGTGGACCGGTTTAACGCTTTTCCGGTGCATATTTTAGTGTTTGAGACTGCGCTTGCAGCTTGGGCCAAAGCAAATGGGCGGGCCCTGACCAGCAGCGAGGAATATGCTGTAGCGAAGATGCGCCTGTTGCAAGCCTTCGACGAAGGATTAGTGCCACTCGCTGCTCCCGCGGTTGGCGGAGTGACACTCTTGGTGGATGAGAGCAATCTGGAGAGCTTCCTGCAGCAACTCAATATTTAGAGCCGTCGAAATGAACCGAAACCGAGACCGTGGCGTCTAGTCTAAGTGGGGAATGACGGGAAGGAATCCCGGCCAAAGGAAGGTATGGCAGACTTCGTTCTTGCTCAATCGGAACAGCGTTTTCGGAGGGCGATTGCGCCGGAGAGCGCGACCGTGTTTCGGCGGAGCGAATTAGAGCGGCTCTTGGCTGAGAACGCTTCCTTGGCCTACCGCGTCGCTCTCAGTGTTGTGCGCAACCATCCAGAGGCTCAAGACGTCGCGCAAGAGTCTTTGCTGATGGCCTACCGAAAGTTCCATCACCTGCGAGATGCGCAGCGATTCAGAAGCTGGCTGGTTCGAATGACGTTTCGCCTCGCACTGGATCGCAAACGATCCGCTCGCCGACGTGAGGCGCGTGAGACGTCCTGGGCAGAGCCGGATTTTCGCCCACCGCCCCAGTCAGCTGAGGAACTCGCTGCGTCTCGAGAATTTCAAGAACGGCTGGATCGCGCACTAGAAGAATTGCCACGGCGCCTTCGGCTGGTCGTGATCCTCAACGCAATCGAGGGACACACGGTAGGGGAAGTCGCGGAACTACTTGCGATATCGCCGGGAACGGTCAAATCCCGTTTGTTCAGGGCAAGAAAATTCTTAGCGGAGAAATTGCTATGAATTGCCAAGAGTGCCAAGCCGCCATGCTGAACGTGCTCGCAGCCGCGGGCGAGAATCTGCCGCCGGAGGCTGCCCTTCACTGCCAGGCGTGCTCGTCTTGTCGCGAGTCTTACCGGAAGCAAGTGACCTTGTTCGGAGCAATCGATCTGGGAATACAATCACTGGTGAATCAGGAAATCCCAGGTTCTTTGATGCGTAGAGTGCAAGTTCGCCTTTCGAGCGACACGCCCAAGGCGCTTTTTTGGACTCCCTCCTCGGGTACAGCATTGTTCGCTGCCGCCACAGTGCTATCGGTATGTCTAACACTCTTTCTGTACGGCCGGGGAAATCTCGAGAACGCGGAGCGGCCTGACGTTTCTGTGTCGATAGTCACTACGAGTAAAACGCCGGCGCCCCCGCTCGAGAAGACAGCAACGGCCGCCGTCCTCAGTCGCAAGTCGACCCATGCTCGTGCTCTACAAATTAGGACCGGAACTGCTGAGCCGGAAGTGATCGTGCTCGCAGAAGAGCGCGAGGCCTTTACGAAATTTGTTAACGCACTTCCCAGGGAAACAAACGTCGCCGTGGCGTTGACGCGGCCCGCCCCCGCTTCGACCGACGGTCCTGTGGAGTTCGCCTTACTACGGATCTCGGAGTTGGAAGTAAAGCCTCTAGAAGGTATGCCGAGTGACTAGCACCGATCGTTTTTGAAATACGCAAGCAGACTCGGGAGGAATCATGAGAACCAAACCTATGGCACTGGTGTTTCTGTTCATGGCTCTTTACGCATTCGCGCCGCATGCGCGAGCGCAAGATAAGCCAAAGTCCGACAACAAACCACCCGTCACGACCTTAAAGTTGCAAGTAGTCTTCTCCGAGCGCGACGGTGAGAAAAAATTGGCTAATCTACCGTACACGTTTTTTTTGAATGCCGCTGAAGCTGGACCACGGTCTCCCTCCACTAGACTACGCATGGGCAGCCGTGTTCCTGTTTATGCCGGAAAAGATGGAATGCAATACATTGACGTGGGAACGAATATCGATGCGCGAGGGCTGGCCACGGACGACGGACGATTCGATATCAATCTTAGCCTGGAGCGCTCCTGGGTCGAGGGCGACGTGCTCATGCCTCTGGAAAAGCAGAACACTGCGGCTGTGGAATCGACCTCAGGTCCGTTCAAAGAGCCTATCATTCGTCAATTCAAGACGGAACTCACCTTGACGATGAAAGATGGTCAGACAGTTCAGACCACCCAAGCCGCAGATCCGCTGAGCGGAAGAATCCTGACCATTTCAGTGACCATGAGCGTCGTGAAGTAGAAGCTCGCCGTTAGGAAACAAGTTCGCCTAGCGCGGTAGCCAGATATGGAAATGCGAATCTGAAATTTAGACGCTGTAGTTGATCGGGAACGACGCGCTGGCTGGCGAGCAGGAGGGCGTCGGCCATTTCTCCCATGGCGAGGCGTAGTGCGAAGGCTGGCGCGGCGAAGAGTGCGGGGCGATGCACAGCGCTTGCAAGAGCAGCGGTGAATTCAACGTTGCGGACCGGATGTGGGGCAACGACATTGATTGGCCCGCGGACCGCGCCATTCTCAATCGCAAGACGCAGGATATTCACAACGTCTTCCACCATGATCCAACTCATCCACTGTTTTCCGCTGCCGAGTTTGCCGCCTAGACCCAGCCGGAAAGGCTTCAGCATCTTTGGCAATGCCCCGCCGCCTTTTGCCAGAATAATGCCGAAGCGTGCGAGCACCACCCTGATGCCTAACGCTTCAGCCTTCATGGCTTCAGCTTCCCAAGCTTTGGCGATTTCACTAAGAAAGTCCGGGCCCGGTGGGCTGTCTTCCTTGAGGATTTCGTCGCCGCGATTTCCGTAATAGCCGGTAGCGGAAGCTGAAATGAGCACGCGAGGGCGTGCGGCCATGCGAGCCAACGCGTTCACTAATGAGCGGGTCGTATCGATGCGGCTACTGACCAACAGTTGTTTACGAGACTCGGTCCAGCGGCCATCGGCGATGGGAGCACCGGCAAGATTTACGACCGCATCGGCGCCAACGGCCGCTCCGCCCAATTCTCCGGTGGCCGGGTTCCAGTTCACATCGAAACCATGGATTGGCGCTGATCCGACGTTTTGGCCCGGCCGGACCAGCCGGCACACGGTGTGCCCGGCGCACTGCATATCTGCAACTAAGGCAGTGCCGACGAGGCCCGAGGAGCCAGTCACCAGAATCTTCATTTCGTCCTCTCCTAACGCGGTACGACTAAAACGCTCAGTCGTGCGGATGGCCAGCTGGCAGGGCGGCTGCTCACAGGGTACAATTTTTGCATGACCTCCGTCTTACCGACGATACGGGTGAACGTCCTATTTTTTGGGCGTGTTCGCGAGCTAGCTGGGGTTCGCGAGGAGCCTCAGGAGATTCCCGTGGACGCAACCCTCGCGGATTTATTCGCTTCTTACGTGAAGCGCTTTCCCAAGCTAGCGGAGTTCCGCGGCTCGCTGGTGGCTTCGCGTAACCAGGAATTTGCGGCTTGGGACACGCAGCTGATGCCGGGAGACGAAATTGCGTTTCTTCCGCCGGTCAGTGGCGGGTAGTGCATCGAGTCATGCCCGAAACTCCAATAAGCGACAGGCTAGAGCTGGTCAAATCGCCGATCGATTTTGATGGACTAGTGCGTTTCGTGCGTGCTGAGAAAGATGGTGCGATTGTCACCTTCGACGGCTTTGTACGCAATGAATCGCACGGGCGCGCTACCGAATATCTGGAGTACGAAGCTTACGAAGCGATGGCCGTAACAAAAATTCAGGAAATCGCGGCGTATCTTCATGACAAATTCGCGATTCACCGCGTTGCAATCGTGCACCGATTAGGCAGGCTCGAAATAGGTGAGACCAGTGTCTTTATCGCTATCAGCGCTGCCCACCGTGCGGCGGCATTCGACGCATGCCGGCATGCGATCGATACGCTGAAAAAGACTGTGCCCATCTGGAAAAAAGAATATTTTGCAGATGGTGCGGTGTGGGCGGATGGGGAACTGCCTCCGGCACCGCGCAGTTCAAAAAGTGCATCCTAATAATAGATGAACAGACCGCCTCGGAGAGCCTGCTCTAATACAACCGCTGGGTTCGTGCTACTCGCGTGTGCGTGTGCTCTACTCGCGCAAGATAAGCCCGACCGGCCACCTTGGGCTACGGAACCGCAATCCAAAGAAAAAAAATCAGATCAAAGTTCGCAGCGCGGCACCATCAAGGTGAATGTCAACCTGGTCACTGTGCTGGTAAGCGTGCTGGACGAGCACAACCGCCCAGCGCCGGACCTGCCGATTGAAGCCTTCCAAATCTTTGAAGAAGGGGTACCGCAAAAAGTCGACGTATTTGAGTCCGAGACCAAGCTTCCACTCGACCTGGCTCTAATGATCGATTCCAGTTTGAGTGCCCACAAGGAAATTGCCTTTGAGCGGGATGCCGCTACTCATTTCATCAAACAGATTTTGCGACCAGAAGATCGTCTGGCAGTGTATGCGTTTGATGAGACGGTGACGCTGATTTCTCCCTTTTCGAGTAACGTCGGCGTGTTGCAGGATGCGGTGCGCAGAATTCCTGACGGAGCTGGCACATCGATCTACGACGCCCTGCTGCTCGGGTCGCAGGCACTTCAGAAGCGTCCGGGTGAGCGCAGGCGTGTGATTATCATGGTCACGGATGCGGGAGAGACGACCAGTCGAGCCGATTTTGAAGCAGCACGGAAGGCCGCATTGCGTGGCGAGGTTTTGCTCTACACCATCGTAATTCGTCCCGTGAAGAATGAAAACGGCAGGAACACTGCGGGCGAACACGCACTGCAAACGATAACGGAGACCACGGGCGGGGCGATGTTCTATCCGGATTCGCCGCAGGAACTGAGTGCCATTTTTGACCGTATCGACAACGAACTTCGCACTCAATACCGCCTCGCGTACTATCCGAATCCGCGCGGCCCTGCCAATACTTACCGTACAATCGAAGTGAAAGTTTTGCCCGGTTACACGGCAAGGCATCGCACCACGTATTTGACCGGCCAGCAATAGTTGGCCGCGGAGATCAGAGAACGCCGAATGACGAAGCCCTATTTGGAAGCAGCCCTTGAAATCGCTCGTGAAGCGGGCGCGATTCTACGCGAAGAAGCCACGCATCCGCCGGATATTGCCTACAAAGGAGAATTCGACCTGGTTACTCAGGCAGACCGCCGGTCCGAGCGCCTGATTGTTGAAAAGTTGCAGAAGTATTTCCCCGAGCACGCCGTTGCCGCCGAGGAAGGAACCGGCAAAGAGACAACCTCTGAATTCCGCTGGCACGTCGACCCACTCGACGGAACCACGAATTTTGCACATGGATACCCATTCTTTTGTGTGTCCATGGCTCTGGCCAAGAAAAACGATGTGATACTCGGAGTCATCTACAATCCCATCTTTGAAGAAATTTTTGTTGCAGCGCGTGGCGAAGGAGCTTCTTTCAACGGAAAGCGCATTCACGCCTCGAAGATTTCCACTCTGAACAAGAGTTTGCTTTGCACTGGCTTTCCCAACCACAAGAGGCTGGCCAATCCGAATATTCACTATTACTGGGATTTCACCCTCAAGTCGCACGGCGTGCGGCGTGATGGTTCTGCCGCGCTGGATTTGGCCTACGTGGCCGCAGGACGGTTCGAAGGCTTCTGGGAGTTTGGGCTTAAGCCATGGGATACCGCGGCCGGCGTGATTTTGGTTGAGGAGGCAGGCGGCAAGATCACCGATCTGGATGGGGAACCATACCAGCTAGGTGGGACCTCCATTCTGGCGACGAATGGGCTTGTTCACGACGAAATGCTGCAATTAGCCTCGGAAATCGCGTCGCGGAAAACCCTCTCGCTTCCCTAGATAGTCCTAATTTTAGATAGTCCTAATTATCCTGAATCTTCGAATTATGTAACCTCATCAAAGTGATGCTTGGACCCGCGTCTAAGGTCTAACGGAAGGCTGATTGGGTCTTCACGGAATTCTAATGTCCCCGGAGCTAATCTTTTCAGGCAACGACATCTCGTGACTGAATTCCTCGAAGTGCGACTCGGTCCGCTACTTCCGAAAATATCGTTGCGGCAAGTGAGTGAGGGGAAAAACCATGCGCAATGTGCTGGATCATAAGCATCTGCTTTGCTTCGCGGCGGTGTGTGCTCTCGTGCTGGGCACCGGTGGTGCCGTGCAGGCCGATGATGATAACAAGAAGACTACCGAAGCTATATCTGCGCCGGCACCAAAGACGTTGGCGACTCCGAAGAGTGAGCCTGGCTTGACAAATCGTGAACGTATGCTCCTGGATCGCGTCGAGCAACTCGAAAAGCGAGTGGAAGAGTTGGAAGCCAAACAGCCGGGCGCTGCCGCAACGGTTGCCCAGCCGACCGCCTTCGGAGCGACGAATATTGCGGCTGGCACTCCAGGCAGCAATTCTCTAGCGAATACGAAATCGAATTCGCCGGAAGCGAATATGTCGCCGAAGGACCCCGCCACTATTGGGACGATCGCTCCACCTGTCGGTAAGCCAAAGCAGGATCAGACTACGCCGGCAACTGCGGCTGCGAGCAACGGGAAACCGGGGTATATCGAACCCTTTTCTGATGCGGACTGGACATGGCTGAACGGCAACGCACGCACAAAGGAAATATTCTGGGACACGAAGTTCTTCACTCCGGAAATTAGAGCAGATACGCACTACGTCCTCGATTTCAACCACCCGACAGACCATTCCATTGGTGGCTCGAGCGAGTTGTTTCGGTCGAACGAAGTTCAGTTGGAACAACTCGGCGTCGGCGGCGATTTCCACTATGACAATGTTCGCGCCAGGCTAATGACGCAGTTCGGGATGTATTCCGCAACCACACCACGCAATGACCCGAGTCCGGGGCATGGCCAGTGGGACCTGCCAACAGCTTATCGCTATATATCCGAGGCGTATGGCGGATATCACATCAACGCGTTGCACGGAATCAACGTTGACGCGGGAATCTTCATGTCGTACATCGGCTTGTTCAGCTATTACAATTTCGACAACTGGGCCTACCAGCCTTCCTATGTGTCTTCGAATACTCCGTGGTTCTTCAACGGCGTGCGTGTACAGATATTCCCTACAGCCCACCTGAAGATTGAGCCCTGGTTCATCAACGGATGGCAGTCCTACGCTTCGGCGAACCACCACCCGGGGGTCGGCGGACAGATCAAGTGGACGCCTAAACCGTGGTTGAACATCATTTCGAATAACTACGGAGTGGGCGAGGACGACCTGTTCATCAAGGGCCGCAGCCGCATCCATACCGACGATAGCATCGAGGTTAAGTACTACGACAAGCTGGAGAAGACTCTCGATAAGATGGCATTTTCCCTAACCGGCGACTTGGGTTGTGAATATGGGTCGGGTGTGAGTTGCTATGGCGATAAGAAGGGTGGCCCGAAGCAGAGTTTTATCGGCTACATGTTCTATAACCGCTTCTGGTTCCACCGCGATCTGTTCGGACTAACCGTTGGTGGGGGACAGATCAACAATCCGGGACGCTACTTGGTTCTGATCCCGCCCATCAACGGAGAAGGCGCGATCTCGGCGGCTACGAATTCGCCGTACTTCACGGGGAACCCAGGCGATCCCTTTAAGGCGTGGGATTCTTCAATCACGTTTGACTATATGCCCAAGCAATACATCACGTTCCGTTGGGAATATGACTATCGCCATGCCAACGTGCCGTATTGGACGGGCCGTGGCGGCATCACGCCTCCGGGCGGTAACAACGGTTCCCCACAGTTTTTCACGTGTAGCGGTGGCGGAACGTCAGGGCAAACCAGCCTTGCCGCGGCGGAAACGGCTTGTGGCGGAGGACCCAGCAGCGTTTGGTTCCCAGACCTTCGCAAAGACGAATCGTTCATCGACATGTCGATTCTCGTGAAGTTCTAACGGCGCGGTTTCGATTCTTTGAATGGCGTGGTCGAATAACGTGCTCGGGCAGATGAACAGAGATAGAGACACTGTTTCGTTTGCCCGAGCTCACGCACAGAGGCCGAGGAATAGCTAACGATCGAGTTTTCTGCTACTTGCCGACGAAGCGGCTCGCAGTCAGATCCGATTTCGTCAGTTCTTTTACGTTCAGCTCGCCTTTCTTGTTCTTGTCCAAATGTTCGAATTCCGCTTCCATAAACTTCATATACTCCTGCTTGGAGACCTGGCCCTTGCTGTCGGTATTCATCAGGAGCAGCAGTTGCTTGACTTCGTCTTCACCCATAGCCAATTTGTCTTGCGGCTTGGGGACAGAGGCCTTCTGCGCCGCCGCAGTCCCGAGAATGGTTGCGGCCGCAACCAAAGTGAGGATGACCACTATGATTCGTCCGCGGCTTTTTGGCGTGAGCATGATGGACTCCTTGCAATGCCCGCGTGATGGGGCGACGTTTTAGTCGGACACAAAGTGGAAGCCCGACGCGGCAAATGTACACCCAAGCGTTGGCGACCGTTTCTGCAAAAAACGCATGCATCAAATCAAATTACTTGAGCACCGTAGCGGTCAGTGTATGACGTTGTGTTTTCTGGTGGCAGGCCTAAGGGATTTGGACCGAGCTACTTGTTGCCCAAGGAAAGGTATTCCCGGCCCAAATGGCGAGAGTTTTAAACTTTTCGGGAACCACATAGCGGTCCGGGGCTTCCGACGCGGGTACCCCGGCCTTGTACATCTTTTCGGCCTGTTCGGCGATATCGTCGAATACCTCGCGCAGCTTCTGGACGCCCTCTTGCCCACAAATCGGGCCGTGCCCGGGCACGAAAAGGGTACCTTTGTCCCACGATGCGAAGGTCTCCAGCGTGGATCGCCAGCCGGAGATCGTGGCCTGATCATCGAAGCAGGCGGGGTACGCTCCATTGAAAATCAAATCGCCGGTATAGACGACTCTCTGCTCGGGCACGCGGACGACGAGGTCGGTACCAGAGTGGCCGGGATATGTTTCGATGCTAAGTTCCAGATTACCCAGATCAACGGCCATCGGAAGTTTGCCAGGGTCCAGCGGATGATTAGGTCCCGCGATGGGAACTTTGTTGGCCATGTCGTAGATATTTCCGAACGCAATTAGATCGGTTTGCGCATGTTGTTTTGCACTGTCACTTTTGGATTCGCGGATGCGCTTTTCGAACCGCGCGAGAACCGTGGACCGGTCAGCGCCTTGCATCGCGACGTAACTGTCAAACATGCGTTTGCTAGCCGCAGCATGTCCCCAAAGCGGAATTCCATTCGCTCCATAGAATGTGTTCCCGAAGGTGTGATCGCGACACGCACTACCATTACGAGCGCAGCCATCACCGGAACTTGCGAGACTTTGCGAAGCGTCTCCATTTGAAATGCGGCGCCAGCTGGACTGCAAAATCCTTCTATAAGGAACGCGGAATCTTTTCCGACCAGAAATCCGCCGTTGCAAATCGTGGCGAAGCCTTTGCTGGGATCAGATATCGTAGCGTATGTGCCCTCGCCGATTTTGCGCACCGAGGCGAAACCTGCGTCGACCAACGGCGTTTGCGAAATCCGTCGATCATCTGCGAGGGATTCTGCGAATACAGGTAAGGGAATTGTGGTGGCAAATGCCCAAAAGGCTCCCAAACTGGCTATCTGCGAAACAAAGTTTCTACGCGACAGAGAAGCTGGCATGTCTGTCATCGATTCTCCTGGAGATTCGCAAAAGACTGGAAAAGGGGCAACAGTCTATCAGAGCACTTGTTGGGCGCGCGAAAAAATGTCGGTCGCACTATGCGAGCGCTTGCGAGCGTGCGCTCAGCATGGGAAGATAAATAGTTGTTAGTTGGATGCCAGCGGCACTGCCGCGCCTTCCCATTGGCGATATCGTCTAGGGGTCTAGGACGCCGCCCTCTCACGGCGGAAACCCGGGTTCGAATCCCGGTATCGCTACCAATACGGGATACTCTCCTTCATCTATTCAGGAGGCATAAATGCCTTTGGAAATCGTTCAGCGCGAAATGAATGGAATTTACCTTCTGGCGCTCGATGGTCGTCTTGTCCTCGGCAAGGAGAGCACCGGACTACGCACAATGATTGAGAATCTTCTGGAAACTGGCGCCACGCGAATCGTCATCAACCTTGACCACGTGAATTACGTTGACAGCGCGGGCCTCGGCGCCTTGATCGAAACGCATCGAAAGACGAAAGCCAAAGGCGGACGGCTCGTGCTGTGCAGTCTTGGCCCCAAGTTGAGGCAGGCACTGGAAATTGCGCGGTTGCAGCCTATGTTCGAAATCTCCTCGACGGAAGCCGCCGCTATTGCAAGTTTCTAAAGGCCGCATGCGCGCTAAGCGTCTTTTATTGAAGCATGCGCAACAGGTTTTGCATTCCTGCAAGGAAGTCGTGTGCAGGCGTGATCAGGCTCAGGACGAGATGATTCTGGTCGGGGAAATCGTAGAAATGGCCGGGATGTACGAGGGTTTGGTGTTGCTGAAGAAGTTGGATGGCGATTTCTTCGTCGGAACGGCCTGAAGGGACACGGAGAACCGCGTACCAGCCACCGTCTGCGTGGAGCAAGTCACAAGCGCTTTGGGTTGCAAGTAGTAACTGAAGCGCAGCGCGATTTTCGAGAACGCGCTGGAGAATCTGTAATCGTATGGAGTGCCGCTGCTCGAATAGAGCAGGGAATGCGAGTTGCGTTGGGGTGTTGACCGACAAATAAGTGTCAGCAATTACCTCGAGTCGGTCCGCGGCTTGGTTTGCGATTCGCTCCGGGCCGCTAGTTACAATCCACGCCGCTTTCATCTGGGGAAGCGCAGCGATTTTCGAGAGTCCGCTGAGCGTAAACGTCAAGCAGTCTCGATTGTCAGCAAGCGTCGCGTGGCGCTCTTCGGTAAAGGAATAATCGAGAAATACTTCATCGGCGATAAGCGCCAGTTCCCGCTGGCTGCAAATCTGATTCAGCTTCCGCACTTCCTCGCTGCGCAGGTAAGACCCGGTTGGATTATTTGGATGGACCACCAGAATCGCGCGCGTCCGCGGAGTCAGCGCTTGTTCGACAGTTTGAAAATCGACGAACCAGCCCTGGGCGTATGCCAGCGAATACGGTACAAGTTTGACGTCCTGCAGATCAGCCAGAAACTCAAATAATGGATAGCTGGGCTTGGGCACCAGAATTTCATCACCCGCATTGCAGAGGAGCCGAAAGACGAACGCATGGCCCTCACTCGTGCTGGTGGTTAGACAAATGGATTCGTGATCGACTCTTGTATCGTGGTCCTGCGCATAATAGTGCGCGACGGCCTGACGCGCGGAGAGCAGTCCCTTAGCTTGCGGGTCGTAATCGAGCATCTCCGGCGACTGAAACGCTTTGATAATTGCGGCGGAATCGTACGCGAATCCGCAGCGCGTGGGATTTGAAATCGTCAGGTCGAGAAGGCGCGTTCCGGAAGAACGAAGATGATCCACGACCTGCGTGAACCGATTGGGAGTTAATTTCCAGTTGGTGCGCTGCGAAAACATAAGCGGAAATGACGATAGCACACGACATACAAGCCAAAGAAACGGTGCGCGATGGAGGAATACCAACGCAAAGAGCGCGAGAGAATCTGAGC
>Ga0210396_10001129_pt1 | contig 29965 bp, 27 predicted proteins | sample IncBWH17OmetaG_FD_155466 | JGI IMG/M metagenome (GOLD analysis project Ga0210396, IMG submission 155466) | Forest soil microbial communities from Barre Woods Harvard Forest LTER site, Petersham, Massachusetts, United States - Inc-BW-H-17-O ...
AGTTGGGTCCGTGCCAGTGACCGGGATGTTCTCTACATTCTGCAATGTGTCCGTGCGGTATTGCGGAGTCTGCGTGGCGATTTGGTAGCTGACATGATTTTTTGGGTCCACCCAGAAGGTGGGCGAAGTTTGGAAGCTGCCGCTCAGCGACACCAGAAGATTCTGCGCAATATCGTGGGCCGAAAATCCGAGTTCTTCCGCTTTCGTGCGTTCGACCCTCATGCGGAGATAGGGCTCATCGAAGGGCTGCTGGATCCGCATATCGGCCGTTCCAGTAACGTATTTCAGTCTTTCGAGGAGTGCATTTGCGTAGCGCTGGTTTCCCTCCAAGTCGTTTCCCACGACCTGCACATCGATGGGAGCCGGAAGGCCAAAATTAAGGATCTGGCTAACCATGTCGGCAGGCAAGAAGGCGAAGGTCACGCCCGGGAACTGCTTTGGAAGCGACAGGCGAAGATGGTGAATGTAATCGTCCGTGGGATGGTGCTTGGCGGAAAGGGTCACAAGAATGTCGGCGTCCGATGAGCCAACTGGCGCGGAATTGCTGTAGGAGAGGTTGATGCCGCTGTAGGGCAGACCGATGTTGTCAATGACGTTGTGGACTTCGCTTGCCGGAATCTGCTGCCGAATCGACTGCTCGACCTGATCACAAAGGTTGGCGGTTTCTTCAATGCGCATGCCGGTGGGAGCACGAAGATGAAGTTTGAAAGTGCCGCTGTCAACGCTGGGGAAAAAGTCGCGGCCCAGCCATGGGAGGAGAATTGCCAGAGAGCCAAGGCAAGTGGCGAAGAAGGCAGCCAGGAAAAGGGCGCGGTGATGGAGGCAAGTTTCCAGCAGGCCGCGATACGCCAGGCGAAACCTCTCAAAAGCCGCTTCAAAGCCCTTTTGTAACCGTACCAGCGGATTACGGCTTGAAGCATGTCCCTCGTGTTTCTCTCCCCGCAGCAGGTACTTCGCCATCGTCGGAACAATCGTTCTGGAAAGGAAATACGAGGCCAACATGGCGAAAACGACGGCTTCCGCGAGCGGCACGAACAGGTAGCGCGCAACACCGGAGAGCAGGAACATAGGCGCGAACACAATGCAGATGGAAAGGGTGGACACGAACGCAGGTGTGGCGATTTGTGAGGCGCTTTCCAGGACAACGGTGTCCATGTCCTTGTCTGGCTCCGCCTCGCGGTTGCGATTAATGTTCTCGACCTCAACGGTCGCGTCGTCCACCAGGATGCCGACGGCCAGGGCGAGCCCGCCGAGCGTCATGATATTGATCGTTTCCCCGATCACGCTCAGCACAATGATGGAGGTGAGGATGGCCAGAGGGATCGAAGTCGCGATGATGACGGTGCTTCTCCAACTGCCGAGAAATGTGAGGATCATGAAGGCGGTCAAGCACGCGGCAATAAGCGTTTCTCTGACAACTCCGCTGATTGCGCCACGAACAAAGATGGACTGATCCGCCAGCGGCGATATCTGCAGTTGGGGCGGAACAGTCGTTTGGATTTGAGGGAGCAGACCCTTGATGCCGGCGATTACGTCCAATGTTGACGCGTTGCCCGCCTTTTGGATCGTCAGCAATACAGAGCGCTGGCCATCGACGCGGACTATGTTCGTCTGCGGAGGAAAACCGTCGCGCACCCAAGCCACGTCTTTGATGTAGATCGTGGTGCCGCCAATGGTCTTGATGGGAATGCGGTTCAGGTCCGCAATCGTCTGCGGCGCCGCGTTGGGAATGGAAACATCGTATTCCCTGGAGCCGATCTTGGAAGTTCCCGTCGGCAGAATCAAATTTTGAACGCTGATTGCGTTGACGACGTCCAGGGCGGAGAGGCCTTTCGACTGCAACGCTGTCGTATTTAGATCGACCTGCACCTGGCGCTGTTTCCCACCATAGGGGTAAGGCACAGATGCTCCTGGAACAGTGATGAGCTGGGTCCGAATGTAGTTCAAGCCATAGTCATTGAGTTCTTGCTCAGACAGATTCTGTCCCGAGAGGGCCAGTTGGAGCACAGGCACACTCGATGCGCTGTAGGCAAGAATGAGAGGCGGGGTTGATCCCGCGGGCAACTGTTTGAGTTGGGTCTGTGAAACCGCGGTAATCTGGGCGATACCTTGCTGAATGTTCGCGTTTGGCTGGAGAAATACTTTGACAACAGCTATGCCATAGAGTGACTGCGATTCAATGTGCTCGATGTTGTCAACGGTGGTGGTAAGCGCCCTCTCCGTGATGCTCACGATGCGGTCGGCGATGTCCTCAGGCACGAGGCCGTTGTAAGTCCAGATGATGCTTACCACGGGAATGTTGATGTTCGGGAAGATGTCGGTTGGCGTCCGAACAATCGAGAGCCCGCCCATGATCAGGATGAGTATGGACACCACCACAAAGGTGTATGGCCGGCTCAGTGCTAGTTTGACAATCCACATAATTCACCCCTCCGGCTTGGCCGGATCCATTTCTCAAACCGACTTATGGCCTGTGTTTCGGAGTCTTGGCGTCCAGTGTCGAAACCAATTGGCGGGCTGCTGGAGGCACCGCGACCCTTCGGGACAGAACGATATCGCTCGCCGGGATCTTCTTGCCGTACAGACGACGGTTGTCGCCGTTGTCAGGCCGGATTGTGGAGCCTTCGAGGGAGACTCCGGCAAACAGGCCACGCGCCCGTGAGTAACTCAGGATTTCGGCTCGCAGAGTTGCGTCCGTTTCGGCCGACGAATCGCGGCCGACTGGGCCTGCGGCGACGGATGCGTCGCCTCCCAGCTTGACCTTGCTGGCGAGAATGCCCCTCGCGCCGCGTTCATTCATCACGAGCAAGACAAAATCCGTGGCTTCTCCACCGATCTGAAGGCCGAAGCTGCCGCCCTCAAGAGCCATCATCGTGGGAGCGCTCCACGGTCCTCGGAAGTCTTCACCGTTGCGGCACGACATAGCGCCCCGCCCATAGCTTCCGCCAACGATGAAGGCGGCTTTCAGGACGGAGGGAAACACGACAACGCAATCTGCCTTGTCGAGGAGGTCTTGCGGGATGTTGTCAGGAACGTCGAGAATTTCTTTCAAGACCGTCCCACAATTTCTCAATCGGTCGTCATCTTTGGTTTGGTCCGCTGCGCTTGCCACTTGGGTGAGCGGCGGCAGGACAACTAATAAAATGCTGCTTAGACAGGTGAAAAACTTTCGCATGTGATTTCCCTCCAGGAGTCCTTCTTGACTCTGGCCCCAGATAATGCAGCCCGGATGCCAGATGGGAGCGAGCGCGGGAGTTTCAGAAAGTGATTGAAAACAGGGAGCTTAAGAAAGGGGAAGCCGAATTTGGTCGGGAGTACCGAGGAGCGATGAGTCCGGCACATTGGATGATTGTCAGCACGCTGACAGCGCCGCTTTCAGAGGGAGAGCGACTTGCGAAAGGGGAGGAACGAAGGTGGAACGGAGACGTCTGCCTCTGGTGGGGCCACGCAGGCTCTCAGGGGCTGCTCTCGCGGAAAGCTTTACGAACTGGCAGTTGAGGAGCCGTCGAAATTGCATTTGACGACGAGAAGGGTTACGTCATCATTGAAGTGATCGCCGCAAAACTCTGCTGCAGCGTTATAGATATTGGTCATGAGGTCCTCAGCGGACAACGAAGAACCGCGGAGCACTTCGGCGGAAAGACGCTCCATGCCGAATTCTTCGCCAAGCGGGTTCTCTGCCTCCGTGACGCCATCGGTGTAGAAGACCAGTACGTCACCGCTGGCAACGTCAGCTGAGGAGAGCTCGCAAATTTCTTCAGGGGATAGTCCGATGGGTGGGCAGGACGAATCCATCCGTGCGAGGGTGCCCGTCTTAGCTCGAAACAGAAGAGCGGGATTGTGGCCGCAGTTTACGTAGTGGATTGTCCGTTTGCGTGTATTAATTTCCGCGATCAGCAGCGTCACGTACCGCTCGGCGTCCGATACCAAGTGGATTCCCGCATTCAATCGTTCCACTTGCTCGAGCATGTTTCGATCCTGGCTGGCCTCAAGCCGCATGGCTGCCGCCGTCGCGGACATCAAAAGGGCGGCAGGAACGCCTTTTCCGGATACATCGGCAATGACGATCTGCATGGTGTGTGCGTCGACGGGAACATAATTATAGTAGTCTCCGCCTACCCCCCTGGCAGGTTGCATCATGCCTGCGATTTCGAGTCCGGCAATCGCCGGCTTGCCCGTGGGAAGAAACATGCGCTGAACCTGCGCGGCGAGTTCCACGTCCTGAAGAAGATCGTCACGTTGCTGCTGGATCGTTCTGGCAAGCAGTTCCCGCTGCCTTATGTACCTCCGGATGACGTAAACGACGAGGGAAAAGCACAGCAGCGCGGAAAGATTGCCGAAGATCCGAAGGTCAGGATGGATGGGTCTTGGGGAGTAATAATCATGGAACAAGATACAAAACACGACGAGACTGTAGCTGAGTTCCTTGCGCAGGAGAATCGCGCCGGCGCCGAGAGGAAAGATGTAGAGGTACACAAGCGAAATCGAGGGAACAACATGGTCGGCATAGGCGACCGCTGCAATCGCCGCCAAGACCAGCGCGAGAGGCAGCCATGGCGGTCCGATCGAAGCCACATCTTTCCGGAGGGGAGCCAGCAGTGGCGCCCCATCACGTAGATCAGGCAACTTGGTCGGCATCAAAGGTCGGGTAGTGCTACTCATCTGGAGTCCATTTCAATAAACTGGTTCACCAAATCAACCAGTTCAGAGATTAAATCTACTTCTCCGTTCGTGGGCTTGGCACCTTGTAGCCGTCGGTAAGGGTCTTGAGGAAGGCGACAAGGGCGTCCTCTTCCTGGTCCGTCAGTTTCAGGTTGCCGAGTTGGCGTTTGTTGAGATTGGTTGAGTCCTCGGGCGCCGGCCAGCAAGTGACCTTCTCGCCGGGATCAGCTGCATTGCACTTGGGCAGAACGTCCCGCGTATTGTAAAAATGCACGACTTCTTTCAGGCTTTTGAAATAGCCGTTGTGCATGTAGGCCTTCACAAAGTCCGGCGTTGGACGCATGTCAGCATTGCGCAAAGTGGGGACCTGGAATTTCGCTTCGAACTTCGGCGCGAGTTTAATCCACTCCGAATCAGGATCCAGTTGACCGCTATCGCTTTGCAGCGTGCGCAGAAAGGATCCAACTCCCGTATCGACGTAGGCCGCTCCGGCTAGGTTGGGAGTGTAGCCGCGTTGGTCAGGCTGGCCCTCATAGTTGTATTGCAATCGCGCATTCCTGGGGACGCCGAGATTGCTGGCGGTAAAGTCCGTAAACAGGGGCTCTTCGCCCGGCCCGCCATCGCGATGACACTCGTTGCATCGCGCCTTGCCGCGGAACAACTCATAGCCCAATTTTTCTTGCGGCGTGAATTGATCTTTTTCTGCCTGCACATAATCATATTTCGACGTGAAGGGACTTACCTCCGGCGAGAACTCATATGCGGAAACCGCCAGCCCGAATTCGTCGTAGACATGATCGGCGCGAGTTCGGTCTGCAGGACTCAAGTGGACCGGATACTGATCGTTCGCGGGCGGCGGCCCTGGAGTCGCGCAGACCTTTTCCGCATCGGCAGGCCAATGAATGTTGAACGAGTCCGACCCCCACACGGTTTCGAAGAGCTTGCGATAGGGAGCACTCGAAAGGCGGTAGGCAACACAAGCGGAATCCGGCAAGCCCATTTCTACTGGATTCGTCGGCGGTCCCTGCGCTTGTTCGGCGCTGGGATTCTGCAATCGGTAGCCGCTCGCGCGCATATCCCAGAAATTGCCGCCAACGAAGTCACCCTGAAGTGCGTTGTAATGGAGCACGGGCGCGAAGGGCGCATACATGTAGCTCTGCGGCTTGCGGTTGCTGAATCTCGTTCTCACGGATCCCGGATACGACACGGTGGTCTCATTCAAAGACTGAATCGGCCCGGTGAATCCCGTCTCCGGCGTATGGCAAAAACTGCAGGCCTCGTTCTGATGGACCGAGAGACGCTTATCGAACAGTAGTAACTTCCCCAGGGTGTGGACCTGCCCTTGGTGATCCAGCGTAGTGTGTTCCATCTGGCTCAGAGTGTCGGCTTCAATGCGATCAACTTCGGCGACGACCCTCGCCACATCTCGATCGAACGAAGGAGGCATCTGGCCGCCGAGGTTGCTCGGAGACCTTACTTCGCGGGCTACCGGCGCACCAGCCTGCGGTCTACCGGCCGCGGAGCTTAACAACGCGCCCAAGGTGAGAAGACCGAATAGCAATGCGCCGAGATTCCGATTACGCATGGTTTCGTCTTTCCGCGCGTCAACTGTCAATCCGCCTTGTGCCAAGTGCGATCCGGGTCATAGACAGTCATCGCTTGCGCCAGCTTTGTTGTGTCGGGACCAAGATCCTTTTCGTAGATGGTGCCCGATTTGTCGACGATGAACGTCATCACACCTGAGGAGCGGTACTCGACAGGGTAAGCGACGAAGGCGAATCCTGCGCTCATCTTCCCATCGACGATGTAGTTTTTTGGGCCGCCGGGTGCATGAGGCCCTTGCTTCGTGAGGATCCGGAACATATATCCATTGAACGGCACATGCTCGCCGACCTGGTCCTGTGGAAGATTCTGGCGTGCGTAAGCGATGAGGGGGTTGATCGGGCTATCGAACTCATCGCTAGCACCGTGCCAGTACAGACCATTGTGCTGGCCCACATCGCTGACCAATCTCTGGGCAAATTGTTTGGGGAGGTCCGCCGGCGGGCGGGTAAAATATTGTTTTTGCGCGTCGACCAACTCGCGGCATGCATCCTCGGCCGCAAGTTCATTTCTGCCGATGCGCCGGAATAGGATCTCGTCCTTGCCTGCTTGCGTGTCGAAATACCACGAACCGTGGTTATTCACCAGGGGAATCGGGAACGGCCAGTTTTCCGCACCGACAATCAGGCTTACAGCTCCGTTCGCTTCTGTGACGAACCGATGCATCTCCTGGTATTTAACGACGAAGCCGACGCGAGCGTCCGAATCTTCCTCTGGGTCTCCGGACGAGAGAATCTCCTTTGCGGCCGGTCCAAGGATGCTCAAGGGAGCCTGCTCGTCCTGTGCTTGCATGGCGGCAAAGAGGGCGCGACCTGCCTCTTCGGCGGAGGCAAAGGTCTGTTGTCCCTGCTCCTGAGCGAACATTGGTGCAGACGCGCAGACTAAGGAAAGTGCGAACAGAACGGACACTGCAAGTCGAACAAAGTTCTTGCATTCATTTTGAGCAAAAATCGAAATCCTTCGCAGCATGGTATTTTTCTCCATTTCTAAATCTCAGATAAGCTGTACCGGCTGGTACATGCGATTACCGACGACCACCGCCTCCATGGAAACCGCCCCCATGGAAACCACCACCATGGGAGCCTCCACCAAAACTCGAGCGCCCGCGAGAAGAGAAGCCTCGGACATTGCCGCCGTGATCAAAGCCGCTGAACGCACCGGAGTGTGTGCCTTGCTGAGCGTGAAAAGACGAGTGCCCATTTCCATGGGAGGCATTGCCGTGATTGAAATTTCCGTGGTTGAAATTGCCGTGGTTGAAGTTGTTGTGGCTGAAATTATTGCGATTGATGATCGTCCGGCTGTGGGAGATGTAGGTGTTGTGGTTATAGATCACGGACCGGCCGTGCCAGTCATATCCCCAGTGATGCCAGCCCCATCCAAATCCTCCGAGGAAGCCGACTCCGAATCCAAACCCGAAGGAGATTGCCGGGCCGGCAAAAAAGATTCCGGGCACCGGATACCAACCCGGATAGGCGACGATAGGCGCTCCATACACGAGCCAAGGATCGTAGGCAGGCACGTAGACCACCTCCGGGTTGGCTGGTTCGATGACGATGGTGCTGCCTTGCGTAGTCACTTTCTGCTGTTCGTTGCTATCCAGTTTGCCGGCCTTCCGGGCCTGCTGGCGCATTGTCTGGACGGCATCCGTAACGTCCTGCTGCTGGTTGGCATAGGCGTCGCCAAGGGATGAAGTCCAAGAGAGGTTCTTGTCCATGTTTTCAAGAACCGAGGGAAATTGGATGAGGGCCTTCACGCTCGGGTCCCAGGGCTGTTTGTCGACTTCTTTTGCCAGCTCTTCACCCTTGAGCCCGGAATGAGCTTGCATCCAGCGGTCCGCCTCGACAACTTGATCTGGATAAGTAGCCGCGGCAAGGACTTGGGCTACGAGGGCGTCCGGGTACAAGGCGATCGGCGCGACTAGTTGCTGGATGTCTTTGGCAGAGACGTGCGGGGCCGAAGCCGGCGCTTGCACGTTGGATTGGCCGGCGGGACTGTAGGAGCCGGCCTGCGCACTGAATTGCAGAAGCAAACTGCACAGAAGTACGCTCACTGCCTGCTTGAGTATTTTCGTGTTCATAATAAATTCTCCTGCACTAAGTTGAAACATTGAAACCATCCCACTGCTGTCAAACTGCTGGTCATAAAAACTTCATGGGCCTCGTTAACACCTTTGGGGACCTCACTCGCCGCGCAGTGTGCCGGGCACGATGTCATTACGGCGGGCCAGGTCCTCCAGTGCGTCGAGATTGGCCTGTGTGTCGTTCACGCGCTCTTGAAGGATTTCAATGCCGGCTTCGGGAGTGATGGCCAGGTCGCCGTCATCGAGGTTTATGCCGCCTGTCGTCGTCTTAAGGTCCCTTGCATCTTCGATCGCTTGGCGGTATCCATCGAGCTCAGCCCGTCTGCGTTCAAGTTCATCGCGCAATTGCGCCGCCTGCTCGGCATACCACTCCGGATCCTGGGTTTTCACGTACGGTTGAGGCTGAGGCGCCGATTTCGGCGTTTCTTCATTGATCGGACCCACGATGCAAATCAGGCCGAGATCGTGGAGTCGTTCAAGGTCGTCATCGGTCCAAACCACTTTGTTCTGGCGGTCTGTTCCTGCGTGCGGCCCGTTGGCCGCACGCAATGGAATGGCAACCGAAAGAAGGCCTAGAGTAACGGCAGCGTATAAGAAGCGAGTCATGTTAGACGCCGTTAATTCTTCGGAGAGCCTGGAGGGAAGTGCTTGAACATCTTCTCCACGCCCTTATCGAGATTCTTAATGTTCTTGTCAGAGTTGTTGGAAAGAGTGTCGCTGGAGGTGCCTCTCCAGATCAGCTGCTTGGTCTTGGTGTCGAAGAGATCGACGACCACCGTGCCTACCTTATATGTTTCTGTTGTGGTCGTGGCCTCTCCAAAACCTCCGCCGCCAAAGCGCCTCCAACCCCAGCCTCCCCCAAACCCGTCATAAAAGGTATTCAAGGTCTGCTGATTATGGGTCATCTCCATGGCTATGACGGAAACATCGCCACCGGAGTCCACCATCGTCCAGCCTTTTGCTGACAAAGCCGCATTGACGGCGGTTTTGATGCGATCAACGTCCAGGGCATCTTTCGTCTTAACTTGTTCCCACGAGTAAGTCTTGTATTGACCGAAGTTGGCGTTGCGATCGTAATCGGTCTTCACCTGCTGCGCTGACAACTTTCCTGCAAACAACAACATCATTCCCATCAAAACAAATACTGCTCTTTGTAATTTCACAATTCCCTCCTTCTTGGCTCGGCATGAAAAGATTCGCTGCGTCGAGCTACACAAGTGGAAGAGGCAACAGGGTTGCCAAACCTTTTGATTGCGTAAGTGACTGAAACTACAGGCCGACTATAAGCAGCAGCGCGGTGCGGAACGCCAGCCCGCTAAACACGGCGTCCGCATGCTGACAGGCTCATTGATGTTATTTCCTGAATGTCCGACAGCTTCGCATCCAGTAAAGAAGTGAGCCCTGTTGTGTGTGATGGTTAATGCGCGGACGTTGTCGTTCGAGTGGAGGATCGATTCCCGCGGGGACAGCAAGGCTACTTCGCGGGAGCGAGATTCTTGTTTGTGCGTGAGATGCCAAGCTTTTGCATCCGGAAGTAAAGCGTAGACCTCTTGATTCCCAGGCGCGCGGCGGCACCGTTCGGGCCGGCGACAACCCACCGGGTCTGCTCGAGCGTCTTGCGAATATGGTCTCGCTCGGCGTCCTCCAGGGTAATTGGCCCAAGAGATTCCGCTTCGGCGGTACTGCTCAAGCTGGCAAGTGGGGGGGCCAGGACAGTGCCCGATGTGAGGATTACGCTCCGCTCGATGAAATTCTGAAGCTCGCGAATGTTGCCCGGCCACTGGTAGGAGCTGAAAGCGGCCATCGTTTCGGGTGCAACACACTCGATTTGCTTGCCCATCCGGCGGGCATAAATCTCAACATAATGCTCGACAAGAGCATGAATGTCTTCACGGCGGGCACGCAGCGGCGGCAGCGAGACGGGAAACACATTCAGACGGTAGTAGAGGTCGCTGCGAAATTCGCCCCGCTTCACCATTTCGACCAAATTTCGATGGGTGGCAGCTACCAGGCGAACATCCACTTGGTGAGTCCGAGTGCTGCCCAAACGCTCGAATTCCTGCTCTTGCAGGACACGCAGCAGTTTGGGCTGCAGCGCCAACGGAATGTCTCCCACCTCGTCTAAAAAAAGGGTCCCTTTATCAGCCGCTTCGAACCGGCCAATCTTTTGCGCGATAGCGCCTGTAAATGCGCCCTTCTCATGGCCAAAAAGCTCGCTTTCCAATAGATCGAACGGAATGGCAGCGCAATTCAGCTTTATGAACGGGCGTCCGCACCGCGCGCTGAGATGGTGAACCGCGCGCGCGATCAGTTCCTTGCCGGTGCCTGTTTCTCCCTGGACAAGAACGGTGGAATCCGTAGGGGCGACTTGTTCGACTTGCGCGAGCACTGATTCCAGAGCGGGACTATTCCCTATGATCTGCTCGAATCTGCGCGGATTACTTTCCTGGTCACCGGATCCGAATCTTGCCACAGCTGCCACGGCAGACCTCCTAGCGCAACCTGATGCACACGTCTACTTGCAGGCTTAACTTTCCAGAGCCGCCCGCACACTTTCGAGCAATGCTTCGTCGTCGAACGGTTTTGCCATGAACTCCACTGCGCCTGCCCGCAGCGCCTGCATTCGCATTTTTTCGTCCCCATGGGCGGTGATGAATATGATGGGAATCCTGCAGCGTTCGGCGTTCAGCTTCGCCTGCAGTTCAAGGCCGGACATTCCTGGCATCCGGATATCGGCGATTAGACATCCGGCCTGGCGTTGTTGGCCGGACTTTAGGAATTCCTCCGCCGACGCAAACGCTTGTGCCGGCAAGCCGACCGCTTTCAGCAGGCCCTGTAGCGCGCTGCGAATTAAATCATCGTCATCGACAATCGCAACCATTTTGGTCTTCTCCAGAGTGGCCATGGCAGAAATCTAGCAGCATTCCCAAAAGCCGCGCAATTATACTTTGGTATAAGAGCCTTAACGTCGGCAGAATTAAACAGGCAAGGGCAATCTTAGAAGAATTGACTAAACGGCAGTTCATACGCGAGAGCTACAATCAGGCAAGTGGTCTTGCCCGTTAGCTGCGCATTGGCATCTGGCTACTTTTTGCCGAGTGGAAGTTCCAGTTTCGACGCCATCCTTACCAGTTCCGCTAGGGACTCGGCCTGCATTTTCTGCATCACGTGGCCGCGATGAATTTTCACGGTAATTTCGCTGATTCCCAGCTCAAAAGCAATCTGCTTATTGAGCATGCCCGAGACCACCAGGCCCATAACCTCGCGCTCGCGTTCGCTTAGGGTCCCGTAGCATCTTCGCAACTCGGCCAGGCTACTCTGCTGACGGCGCGCCATACGGTCACGATCCAAAGCTTGTCGGATCGCATTCAGCAAATCCTGGTCGTCGAAAGGCTTGGTCAGAAACTCCACCGCGCCCGATTTCATGGCCCTCACCGACATAGGAATGTCCCCGTGACCGGTGATGAAGATGATCGGGATTCGGACGCCCGCATCAGCCAGCTCGCGCTGCAAGTCCAGACCGTTCACACCCGGGAGGCTCACGTCCAAAACAAGGCAGCTTGGCCCGTCCGGCGGCTTGCTGCGCAGGAATTCTTCGGCCGTCCCAAAGGATGCGGATCGTAAACTCGCCGATTTCAGCAGTCCTTGGATGGACGCACGCACACCGGCATCGTCATCAATGACGAACACCGTTGGAACGTCCGCGCGCGTCATTCCGGCGCCTCGGAACCGGTGGGCAGGCTGAAACAAAAGCTTGCGCCGCGAGGAGAGTTGTTAGCGGCCCACAAGCGCCCGCCATGCGATTCAACGATAGAGCGGCTGATAGACAGTCCCATGCCTGTCCCGTGAGGCTTGGTTGTAAAAAACGCCTTGAAGATCTGGTCCGCCTGTTGCGTGGGAAGTCCCACTCCAGTATCGCTAACGGTCACCAGTACTTGCTCGTTTTCCGCTCGCTGCGATTTGATGGCGAGCTCCCGCGTCCCATCCACATCTTTCATCGCATCCATGCCATTGAGCATAAGGTTCATCATGACCTGCTGCAATTGCACGCGATCTCCCAGGACCGCGGGAAGCTCTGCCGCCAGCTCCGTCCGGATTGATACGTCGTATCGCGTCGCCTCGCCATGCAGGAGGACAATCATCTCTCGTACGACTTCATTTACATCAACCACCTCCCGTTCTGGACAACCCTTCTTGAAGAGCAGCCGGACTCGCTTGATGATTTCCGCCGCGCGAGTTCCGTCTTTTACGATTCTCATGGCAGCTGCGCGCGCCTCTTCGAGATTTGGTGTGTCGGCGGCAAGCCAGCGCATACAGGTATTGGCGTTGGTGATGGCGGCGGCAATCGGTTGATTCACTTCGTGCGCCAGAGAAGCAGTCATCTCTCCCATGGTGGTCACCCGGTTCACGTGCGCGAGATCTGCCTGGGCCTGACGCAATCGTTCGCGCTCTTCACGCGCCAGCTTGCGTTCAATGGCAATTCCAGCAAGGTGGGTGGCCATTTCCAGGGCGCGAGTCTCAGCCGGGCTCGGACTGCGCGGTTCGCGATAATACATCGCAAACGAGCCCAGCGCCTTGCCCGAATGCGCAAGTATGGGAGTGGACCAGCAGGCGCGGAACCCATAGGGCTCGGCCACGGCTCGGTACGCCTCCCAGAGCGGATCTTGGAGAATGTCGGCGACCACAACAGGCTCTCTGCGGTACATGGCCGTGCCGCAGGATCCCGCCTTCGGTCCGATGCAAAGGCCGTCGATGGCCTTGGCGTAGGCTTCGGGAAGACTGGGGGCGGCGCCATGCCGCACATGCTGCCCGTCCTCGTCCAGGAGCAGGACAGAGCAAAGCAAGCCGGCAAATTGAGCTTCCATGACCCGTACCAGCTTTTCCAGTATTTCCTCCAGCTGAGCATCGCGGGCTATCATCTCCAAAATACGGCTCTCTCCGTCACGCAGCGCCTCCGCCCGCTTGCGCTCGGTGACGTCGATCACGGTGCCGACGAATTCAATGAGCTCACCGGATGGACTGAAAATAGGATGGCCTACTGTGTGGATGTCCCTGACATCGCCGCCGAGATGAACGATCCGGTAATCGAACTCGAACTCCTGCTTTTCACGGGCTGCTCTCTCGAGCTGTTCCAGGGTCTTCCTTTTATCATCCGGGTGAATGCGTTGATAGAATGTTTCGACTTGCGGCAGCCCCCCGCGCGGGTCAAATCCCAGCACGCGATAGCATTCCTCGGACCAATACCGGATCTCTCCCGCTCCGGGAGCCCCCGCCCAACTGCCTGTGTGGCTGAGCGTCTGCGCTTCCGCCAGATAACTCTCGCTCCGTCGCAATGCTTCTTCCGCCTGCTTTGCTGCGGTGACGTCCATCGCGGTTCCGACAAATTCCACGAGGTCGCCCGACTCGTTCAGGATGGGATGGCCGGTCGTGTGGAGGTATTTGACCGTTCCATCTGAAAGGACAATGCGGTAGTCCACCTGAAACTCGGTTTTCTCGATTTCGGCTCTTTCAAAAAGGTCCACAACGCGCTTCCGATCCTCCGGATGGAATTTATTAAAGAAGAATTCCGTATTCGATGCGTTGTCCTCAGGCTTGATGTCGTGTATCCGATAGATTTCCGGCGAGACTGTGACTTCCCCCGATGCAACATCATGCCGCCAGCTGCCCGTGTGGCTAAGTTTCTGCGCCTCAAGCAAAGACTCTTCACTGCGGCGCAGCTTTTTCTCCGCACGCTTGCTCTCGGTGGTGTCCATCACGGCTCCAACAAACTCGCGTTCACCCGACGCGTCTCTTTGCGCATGAGCCACAATGTGGACATGTTTGACGGTGCCATCTGGCATCAACAAGCGATGCTCAAAATCAAAATCCTTCCCATCTTGCGCCGCGCGCTTGATGGTCTGCTGCACAAGGGTTGCGTCTTCCGGATGAACCCGTTGGAGAATTAGTTCCACCGTCGGTTTCGTCGTTCGGTCGTATTGGAAAATTCGAAAGGATTCTTCGGACCAGATGACGTCGCTGGCGGAAACCCTCCAGCCAAAACTTCCCGTGTGACTTAATCTTTGTGCTTCCGATAAATACGCCTCGCTTTGCTGCAGCTTCTCTTCCTGTGCTTCCAAGGCCTGGGCAGCGAATCGCCTATCAACAAAGGACGTCAGCAGAGCCAGTCCGAGGACGATAAAAGTGGCGCCGGCAATTCCGCCGGCGCCAAGCGTGGAGATGCTTACGGCGCGAGACAGATCCATGGGCATGCCGGAGGGTGTAAAACTGGCAGCGGCCATGCCGGTGTAATGCATGACGGGGATCGCGGCGCCCATCACGACGGCTCCGGCTAACTTTTCCCAGCCGATCCCCGTTTTCTCATCTCGGAAGTGAAAGGTAATCCAAAGGGCAGCGAGAGAAATCAGAACCGCGAACGCGACGGACAGGATGACGAGAAAAGAATCAAACTGGCATACGGCAGGTAAACGCATGGCGGCCATGCCGATGTAATGCATGCTTGCAATACCGGCACCCATCAGGACACTTCCGGCGAGCGCTCGAAACCAACCCATTTTCTGCCGGCTCACCACGCCCAGCGCAACGACCGAAGCGAGAATGGCCGCAAACAGCGACAGCAGAACGGTCGGCCAATGGTAGGCCACGGGAATCGGCAGAATGAACGCCAGCATTCCAATGTAGTGCATGGACCAAATGCCAGTCCCCATCGCACCAGCGCCGCCCAGCAGCCATACCGCGCGGGTCCAACCGCCCGCGGCAGTTACGCGACCTGCAAGATCCAGAGCAGCGTACGACGCAAACATGGCGATCAACACCGAAAGTGCCACGAGTGGGTAGTTGTACGAGCCAATCAAGTTCACGGCAGCCATGTGACTCCATCCGGTTGCCGCGCGGAACAGTCGCGCCGCGCTTCAATTCGGAATTAACCGTCGGGGCTCATTCCTTTACCTCTGCGTCAATGGGTAGCGCGAAACAAAAACTTGCCCCGCGCGGAGAGTTCTCGCCAGCCCACAAGCGACCGCCATGCGACTCCACGATCGAGCGGCTAATGGACAATCCCATACCTGTGCCGTGAGGCTTGGTGGTAAAGAACGCCGTGAAGAGTTGGTCTGCCTGCTGCGGTGGCAGCCCGGTGCCGGTATCGTTGACGGACACAAGCACTTGGGCGTTTTCGGCGCGCCGCGATTTGATGGCCAGCTCCCGCGTCCCAACTACGTCCTTCATCGCGTCGATGCCATTGATCATGAGGTTCATCAGCACCTGCTGTAATTGCACGCGATCCGCCATGACCCGGGGAGTGTGTGTCTCCAGCTCGGCCCGCACTAGAACGGAGTATCTCATCGCCTCGCCGCGCAAAAGGACAATCATCTCGCGAATGACTTCATTTACATCCACCAACTCCCGTTCCGAAGTGCCCTTTTTGAAGAGCAGGCGGATGCGCTTGATGATTTCCGCTGCGCGCGTTCCGTCTTTCACGATTCTCATGGCGGCCGCGCGTGCCTCTTCCACATCGGGGTGCTCCCGCGTAAGCCAGCGCAAACACGTATTCGCATTCGTGACAGCGGCGGCAATCGGTTGATTCACTTCGTGCGCCAGGGAGGCAGTCAGCTCCCCCAGGGTGTTCACACGGTTGACGCGGGCGAGATCCGCCTGCGCCTGGCGCAGCGACTCTTCCGCCCGCTTGCCCTCGGTGATGTCCGTGGAGCTGCCGACGAATTGCACCAATTCTCCGGATGCGGCAAAAACAGGATGGCCAACGGCGTGAATATATTTGACCGCAGCTCCCGGAGGAACAATTCGGTATTCCACGTCGTAGTCCGATTCTTCACTCACTGCTCGATCGATTGTCTCCTGCCACCTGGCTCGATCCTCCGGATGAATGCGCTGCAGTCGTCGTTCGAAACTCGGTATGCCGTCTTCAGGGTCGAAGCCATATATGCGATACCATTCGTCGGATAAGTGCGACGCGTCTCTTCCCGGTACCTGCCAAACCCAACTCCCCGTATGCGTCAGCCGCTGCGCTTCCGCCAGATACTTCTCGCTCCGCCGCAACGATTCTTGCGCACGCGCGCGCTCACGACTCTCTGCTTGCAACGCCTCGTTGGTGCTCTGAAGCTCCTGAACTGTTTCCTTCAGGTCATCGCGCGCGCGCCTGAGCGATTCCGTGGCGCTCCTTTGCGCAACGCTCAGCGACCCGACAAACAGCGCTGAGAGCATGAAGGCGGCAAGACGGGGTATCTCTTCAGGTTTTGCGCCCAACGAATGGATCGGAGGCAGGAAGTAGAAATAAAAAGCGAGAGCAGAGAGAGCGGTCGCGAGCAATCCCGGTCCGACTCCACCGAACCACGCGCTCAATATAACGGCGCAAAGAAAAAGCGACACGGGAGCATCTTGCAAATGAAGCGCCGGCCACCGTGAAATGATCAGGGCCGCGGCAACCGAAAGCAGCGCAATCCAATAGCTCCAAATCGCAGGCGGCTTGGGCCACAGAAGAGGATTGGACCTCGGCATGTTTCTGCTCCGGTAAAACAGGGTGCGGCTGTCTGCAGTCAAAATCTTAACATCAGAGACTGCCCTGCTCCGACTAGGCCCGCAGTCTGACACATATCGACCTTCCATTGTGGAGCGTAGCTGTCCTCGACTCATCCAGCCCAATGGACCGAATGCCAACATTCCGACAGATTTGCGCGTCAACGGACACCGTCACGGCGCTTATGAATCGGCGTATCTCCCACGCTGTCAGCAATATCCAAGCTGTATTTGTCACGCAGAGTCTCTGGCATCCAGATTGCATTTTCAATAGCGCTGGCGTTTTTCCGGGGAATCGCATCCGCAGCCAGCAAGGGTAAACGTGATACCGGCGCCAGACCAAAAGGCCGGACGCAGAGAGGAGTGCAACCATGAAACCTCTATCCATTCTCGACTGGTATCGCATTTTGCGTGCGCATCATCTGTGGACGATATTCCAGTCCGTTCGATATGCGCTGTGGCTGGCGCGCTAGTTGGTTTCTCATACTTTGTGTCGCATTGGCGGGGGGAGGGTTGGGTTCATGGAAACGCTTGATGCAACGAGTTTAGACAAGGGCTCCGACGGCGCGCTGGTGGCTGCGGTTAAGCGTGGAGATAGACAAGCCTTTGAGGAATTGGTTCTTCGCCACGAGCCAAAAGTTCTCGCCGTGGCGCAACGGATAACGAAGAACCGGGAGGATGCCGAGGATATAGCGCAAGAGAGTTTTCACAAAGCCTACCTTCATCTCGATGCCTTTCAAGAAAAATCGCGGTTCTCTACCTGGCTGACACGCATCGCCATAAACGAGGCGTTCATGTTGCTACGTCGCAGGCGGGGATTTCACGAAGTCTTGCCGGAGAGCCCGGACGATGAAGTGAAGTCCGGCGCAGAGGCATTCGTCGACCAGCGCCCCAATCCTGAGGAGTCCTGCTGGCAGCGCGAGCGCAAGCAACTCTTGACTCGGGCGATCAACCGCTTGGCTCCAAAGATTCGAAGAACGATTTTGCTCCGCGACATCGAAGAACGATCTGTCGAGGAAACGGCGCAGATTCTGGGCGCCTCCATCGGCGCCGTGAAAGCACGCATTTTCCAAGGACGCCGGAAGTTACGTGGAACCGTGAATCTCGGACTTCTTCCAGGAGCCTTCCAGGCCGGGCGGGCGGAAGCACAACGCTTTTGACACGTGATGCCCGCTGTTTCGCGAGGCCATGGGCCTGGTGTGGTCCTCCGTTTTTTGCATAAGAACGCTACCACCAACAGCCAGCGCTAGCAGGAGTCTGCCCAGGCGCCGAATCGCATTGATAGGCCGCCAGCGCCATTACTTCCGTTGAAGGACAATCCGACAAGCCAGTGAAGAAGTGACAATCCTTTCAACGTGAGGCGACCAGCTCGGGAACCCTCGAAAGCGTTTGGTAGTCTTCCTCCGTTAAGCGCAGGGAAGCGGCCGCGACGTTCTGTTGAAGATGGTCGATCGAGGAAGTCCCGGGGATGGGCAGCATGATGGGAGATCGATGCAGGAGCCAGGCCAGCGCTATCTGCGTTGGGCTCGCACTGTGTGCCTGGGCGATTTGGTCGAGCACTTCGCCGGCAACTTTACCGGCTCCCAGTGGGAACCAGGGAATAAAGGCAATTCCGTTGCGTTCACAATAGTCCACTACGTAGTCCCATTCGCGGTCCGCAAAGCTATAGCGGTTTTGCACGGAGACGATTGGAACTATTCTTCGTGCCCGCTCGATGTGCTCTTGCGTGACGTTGGACAACGCAATCAGGCGAATCTTGCCCTCGTTTCGCAGCTGAGCCAAAGTTTCCACAGACGCCTCAAACGGGACAACGGGATCCGGAATATGCAGTTGATAAACGTCAATCCGGTCCAAGCGCAATCTCTTCAGACTTCCCTCGACCGCCTTGCGCAGGTGCGAAGGCGTTGCATCGTGGGTCCACTGATTCGGACCGGGACGGTTCCAGCCTCCCTTGGTGGCAATCACAAGGCCAGCCGGGTAAGGAAACAACGCTTCGGCAATCAATTCCTCGCTAACGTGTGGGCCGTACGAATCAGCGGTATCAATGAAATTGATATCCAGTTCCACCGCCCGGCGAAGCACCGCTAACGTCGCTTTGCGATCTTTCGGCGGACCCCAAATGCCCTCGCCCGTAAGGCGCATCGCGCCGAATCCGAGACGATGCACTGAAAGTTCCACGTTCAGCAAAACATTTCCAGCCGCATTTGCGGAAAGCTCTTTCTTGCTCATGATTGACCTCCAAAACTCTTGCTTTGTCTAACGCTGACCGTCACAGGTTCAGCAGTTTCGCGGACCGGCGGAGCCATGAATTCCGGCCCGACTGGATTGCGAATATTTTCGCGAAGAATGGCGTCAATAGCGGCGAAGTCGCTTTTTCCCAGCGACCAGCCGGATACCTCCCTGATAGGCGCGAGCTGTTCTGGGCGACGCGCCCCCCAGAGTGCGACGCCAACACCCGGTTGATCGAGAAGCCAGCGGACCGCTAAATGAATGACGCGCTTGCCGAACTTTTCGCGAGCGAATGTATCAAGCTTGCTGACTGCAGTAAGGTACTCGGCAAAATGCGCGGGCTGGAACTTCGGATCTGTCGTCTTTCGCATGTCATCGTTGGCAAACTGACGATCGGTGCGCATGGCGCCGCTCAACAATCCGCGGCAGAGAGCCCCGTACGTGAGCGTCGTGATGCCTCGGCCCACAGCATATGGCAGAACGTCGCGTTCTATTTCGCGTTCGAAAAGATTGAAGGGCGGTTGAACAGTGTGAAGCGGCGCAACGGCCCCGAAACGCGCCATCTCTTCGGGCGAATAGTTACTCACACCGATAGCGCGAATTTTCCCCTGTTCGTAGAGCTCGCGAAGCGTGGCGGCTGTCTCCTCGACGGGGACGAGAGGATCAGGCCAATGCACTTGATAAATGTCGATGTAGTCCGTCTGAAGACGGCCCAGCGAATCCTTGACCTCCCGGAGAATACGCTCGCGCGTGGAGTTGCGTTCAACTCTGCCACTCGTCCAATCGAGTCCGACTTTGGTGGCAAGGATGACGCTCTCCCTGCGGCCATATTGACGCAGGGCTTCCCCCACGATTTCTTCGGAACGCCCAAAACCGTAAACGGGCGCTGTGTCGATCAGGTTAATGCCCAGGTCGAGTGCGGCATGAATGGTGCGGATGGATTCCTTCTCGTCGGTTCCGCCCCACATCCAGCCCCCCATGGCCCACGTGCCGAGCGCGATTCGGGAGCTAAGAAGATTTGTACCACTGATGTTGATGAATTCCAGCATGGCTGTCCTTTCTCGTTGTCTCCTTCGAGACTGTGTGCGCTCCGTTCAAGCGGCTAACGCCTGCAAGCATCGAGCCCGTTCTTGCGGAAACGCAGCGTATAAACTTCAAACTATTTTTTGGGGCGCAGCGAGCGAACATGCGCCACCAAAGCGTGAATCTGATCCTCGCTCAGCGAGCCCTTGAAGGAAGGCATCCCACCCTTGCCGTCGGAAATGATTTGAGCGAGCTGCGCATCGGGCAGCTTTTGGACTGCCGGTGAGCGAAGATCGGGAGCATTCATGCTCTTTCCAACCGCAGAGCCGCTTCCGTCTGGGCCGTGGCACATTGCGCATTTCGTCCGGAACGTCGCAGTACTGGCCGCGCTGTCTGGAACGGGTTCGGCCCGCACTATCGAAACGACAAAAAACGTGAGGCCAACAAAAAGGGCGAACAGCGTTGCAGAGGCAAACATCACATGGTGCTGAGTCTTATCTTGTGTCATGACTTTTCCTTAACTTGCAATTTTTCACTTCAGCCGCGCACGCTTCTCCACCGTCGGGCGCAGAAACCGTTAACTTAAGCCGAGCTTTGTGATCGGCAAATCCCTTACTCTTTTGCCGGTTGCCGCAAAAATGGCGTTGCAGAACGCCGCCACGAACGGCGGCACCCCTGGCTCGCCGACGCCCGCCGGCGGAGCGTCGCTGTCGACGATGTACACGTTCGTTTGAGCGGGAACTTCATTTATTCGAGCTACCGGATAATCCTGAAAATTCGATTGGTCGATTGCACCCTTCGTAGCCGTAATCTCGCCGGTTCGCACGATGCTGGTCCCGAACACCGCCGCGCCCTCGAACTGCGCGCGAGTTGCCTCCGGATTTATCACCAGGCCCGCATCCAGAACCGTATCTACGCGAGGGATCCGCACTTCGCCCTGATCATTGACCTCGACCTCAACGACCGTTGCCACATACGTCAGGAAACTTTTGTGCGCCGCAATCCCAACGCCAGTTCCCTTTCCGTGCTTGCGCTTTCCCCATCCGGATTTTTCCGCGACCATCTGCGTCACTCGGCGCAGACGCCCGGTCTCCCAGGGATACTCCTCCATCGAAGCCCCGTAATTCGGGTACTCCACACCCTTGAAATCGATCGAGCGCGGCTCCCCGATCAAATCGAGGAGATACTCGACGGGATCACGGCCGGCGGCATGCGCCAGTTCATCCGTGAAGCATTGAATGCCGAATGCGTGATAGATGTTCGCTACCGAGCGCAACCAGCCAATGCGCACATGAGCTTTCGCCGGGCCATTCTCGACGCGGAGATTTGGCAGATCATATGGAATATCCGTCCAGCCCTGTTGCAGATGGCCCGGATCGCCGTAAACGGCGTTCACGTCAAAAATGGATGGAATCGGAGGAAAGACCGAACGTTGCAGCCACGCCGTGGGCTTGCCGTTCGCTCCCAAAGCCGCCTTCATATACATGGACGCCACGGCATTGTAGTAGTCGAACTTGATATCGTCTTCTCGGGTCCAAACCACTTTGACTGGCCGGCCTACTTTTTTGGATAAAACCGCAGCCTCAGCCACGTAATCGGGCTTCGACTTGCGCCCGAATCCTCCGCCAAGTAGGGTCACATGGCAAATTACGTCTTCCTTCGCGATTCCCAGCTCCTTCGCGACGGTGTCCTGCGCACCTTGAGGATTCTGCGTCGGAGCCCAGATAGTCGCTTTGCCGTTTTTAAATTCCGCCAGCGCGACCATCGGCTCCATCGAAGCGTGCGCCAGAAGCGGCACGTAGTAGTCCGCCTCGTATACCTTGCCGCCTTTGGCGAACGCCGCATCCGCGTCACCAATATTGCGCACGACTTTGCAAGGATTGTGCGAAGTCGCTCGCAATTCGTTCTTGTACGCGTCTGAGTTGTAGCCTTCGTTGGGTCCGTTGTCCCACGCGATGTTCAGCTTCTTGCGGCCTTGAAACGCCGCCCAGGTGTTATCCGCAATCACTGCGATGCCGCCGAGCGGCTGAAACGCCGGAGCCTGCTGGAATGGATCAATCGGAATAATCTGGCTTACACCAGCGACCTTTAAGGGTTCCTTGTCGTCGTACGATTTCACTTTGCCGCCGAGAACGGGCGGATGCTCGATGGACGCGTACACCATGCCGTCCACGCGAGCGTCCATGCCGTAAACAGCTTTCCCGGTCACCAGTGCTTCTAGGTCGTAGCTCACCTGCCCCTTGCCAACATACCTCCACGCGCTCTTTGGTTTGAGCTTGAGCGCAGTTTTGGGGGGCACCGGTAATTTCGTCGCAGCGTTCGCGAGTTCGCCGTACCCCGCTCGACGGTTCGTGGAGCGATGAACAACGACATGCAAATCCGTCTCGCACTCCGCGGCGGGTACACCCCACTGCTGAGCCGCGGCTTGAATCAACATGAATCGCGCCGTTGCTCCCGCCTCGCGCATCGCGCTGTAGAACGAGCGGATCGAATGCGACCCGTCCGTATTCTGGTCACCGTATCGCTTGTCGCCAATGGCTTGCTCGATCTTCACTCTCTTCCAATCCGCGTCCAGTTCATCAGCCACAATCAGCGGTAGCGTCGTGCGGCTTGTCGTGCCCATCTCCGAGCGGCCTGCCACGATCCAAACCGTGCCGTCCGGGTCGATTCCCAGATACACGCCGGGATGTAAAGTGGCGTGGTCGGCGTTTGTGTCGTGCGGAAGTTTGTCGCCGGGCAAAAGTTTGTGGTAATAACGTACGCCGAGCACAAGCGCACCTGCCGCGATGATGCCTCCCGTCAAGAATCGGCGACGGCTGAAATTCTCAATTGCGCTCATATTGTTTCTCCTGCCGCTGTCTTGATTGCTGCTCGAATCCGCTGATACGTTCCGCAACGGCAGATATTCCCAGACATGGCCTCATCGATTTCGTGATCGGCAGGTTTCTTTTTGCTGTTCAATAGCGCCACAGCCTGCATGATCTGCCCAACCTGGCAATACCCGCATTGCGGGACGTTGATCTGCATCCAGGCTTTCTGGACTGGATGCAATCCATTGCTTTCAAGGCCTTCGATCGTTGTGACTTCTTTTCCGGCCGTGTCCCGCATTGCTGTTACGCAAGACCGCGTCGCCTGCCCATTCACGTGGACCGTGCATGCGCCGCAAAGCCCCACGCCGCAGCCAAATTTCGATCCCGTCAGCCCCAAAACGTCGCGCAGATACCAGAGCAGCGGCATTTCAGGTTCGCCGCTGAAAGACTGCTCGGCTCCATTCACCTTTAGCTGAATCATTTCCGCTCCTCGTTCCGAACGCGTTCAACCAGAATAGGCGCCCCCGTTAAGCCAATTTTGCGTGGAGGGCGTCAACTCGAGTTTGCCCCTCGTCCGTAAAATCCAAGCGATCTTGCTTTTCCATTTGCAGAATCACCGCTGAAAAATCTTGCTCCGCTGCTTCGTCCAATTGCCTCGCATTGATCTCAAAGGCAGCTCCCGCCGCCGGCATTCGTGCGCCGACGTTTGCCGCGAGATTGAGAATCAACCCGAAATCCTTGTTCATTAGCCGAATCGGAAATTGCGGGCTGTAATCGTTCCTCATCGCTCTTTCGAGTTTGCCCAAATGCGCGGGAGCGACCACTGCAGTTTCTGTAAGTACGCTGAGCAAACGGTTGCGATCCAGTCCGGCCTTTTCACCGAGTGCCACGGCCTCGGCGATCGCCTGCATCCCGATCCCAAGGAGCGCGTTCACAACGAGCTTCATCGTCGCCCCGGAGCCGCTCGGCCCCAGATAAAAATACTTGCGGGCGATCGCGCGAAAGATCGACTCCGCGGCGTCGAAGCACTCCTTGGTTCCGCCCCCGAACAGAGTCAGCAAGCCCCGCTCCGCGGCCGGAGTGCTCCCCGATATAGTTACGTCTAGGACGTCAACTCCGTATTCGGAACCGAGTCTCGAAAGTTCCTGCGAGGTCTCCGGATACACGGTGCTCAGGTCGATGACCTGCGTGCCGCGCTTCGCATTGGCGAAAACGCCCTCAGATCCTCCATAAATGTTCAGGACAGCTTCGTCGCTCGGCAGGCACGACAACACGACGTTGCAGCTGGAGGCAAGCTCCGAAACGCTCTGCGCGACTCTTCCCCCGTATTGAATGAGTTCCTCCGCCTTGCTGTGCTCCCGGTCGTGAGCGGTCAGCTTAAAACCGGCTTCCAGCAACCTTTGGGCAATCGGCCGGCCCATGTAGCCGATTCCGACAAATCCTAGCCGATCCTTTTCCGGGGTGATTGGTTTCATGATGAATCGCCTTTGCGCTTCGTTCCGATTTCAATTTCAACTTCCATAGTAGTGGAATGCACGCGTTGTACCGTTTCGCGAGGGGAATTCATTATTCATCCAAGATGTTGGGAGCAAGGAGGATACGGAGCTAAGCAAGGAGGACTGAAGCCTTAGCTGGCAGGAGTTGTCTGTCGAATCCATTGGACACTGTCAGTCCGTTGGAAATTGGATTTGTACTGCGCGATGGACTGGGAAGGATGCTGCTGCTCTACCCTGGGCTACCTCGGCCCGTGGTGGCGACAAAAGCAGTCGCGGAGAATTGCTGTCAATTCATGCGCGGAAACGGCGTTCTTTCAGCGGGAAAAGGGGTACATGGCCCAGCCAATGCCCACGCCGATCAGCAGGAAAAGGAAGAGCGACCATACAATGTATTTCACGCGGTCCAGCGGCCCGCGGCGGCTCAGAAAGCCGAACGCGATGGAAATGACCAGCGCGAACAGCAGCATCGCCTGAAAATGGCTGAGCTTGAATTCGAACCCCCCGCTCATCCCTTCCGCCCTCGTGCCACTTCATACGCATGCAACGCTGCCAGCAGATTCAGCACACCCGCGGTCGCGAGAAACCGCGTCCCGTAATCTCCGGTGGCGTGGGACACATCCGCGCCATTCTTTTCGAGCGACTTCGCCAGAAAGTAAAACGTCCCCGTCCCCATATCCGCGATGTAGCCTAGCGAATCGAAGGCGTCATTCCCACTCGAGGCGAAGAGATTTCCCCGCATCCCCGCGCCAATTAGCACCAGTAGGCCTACTGCTAGAAAGAACGCCAGCGCGCGGCCCCACATTCTCAAAAGCGCATGGCCCAATCCCGGCAAAATCCATCCGGCCACGCCGACCACGAATGCGCGCGTCTGGAATCCTGAATCCCGGTGTGGAGCGGCCGGTGCGATCATCTCATCTGCCATGCTGTTCCTTTTCGATTCGCGCTAGGCCAGCAACGCCAGAATCTCGTTCTGGACTGCACCCGTTACGCGCGCTTCGCTTTCGTCAATGTACACGTCCACTTCGCTTCGAATGCCAAAATCGGAAAGATAGATGCCGGGCTCCACGGAATTACAAGTCCGCGGAATCAAGTGCCGGCTGTCGTGCGTTTCGAGCCCGTCCATGTTTACACCGTTGCCGTGAACCTTTTCTCCGATGCTGTGGCCGGTGCGGTGAAAGAAATATTTCCCGTAGCCCGCTTTTTCGACCACGCTGCGGGCCGCCTTGTCTACCTGCCATCCTTGCAGCGGCTTCCCTGCCGCAATGCATTTGCGAATCAAGTCCACGGCTCGATCGCGCGCCTCGCGAACGACGCTAAACACTTTTGAATATTTCTCTGGCACTTTCGCGCCGAGATAGCTAACCCAGGTCACGTCATAATAGACGCTGCCCGGCGCCTTCTTCTTTCCCCAAACGTCGAGCAGAAGCAAGTCTCCTTCGCGAATCGGAGATGCCGTCTCCGCCGTGGGGCCATAGTGCGGGTCGCTGGCGTGCGCGTTCACCGCAACGTCCGGGCCGTCCTCTGCCCATATTCCTGCGGCATCAAACTCCTTCAGTATCCAATTCTTCAGATCGAATTCCGTAAGGGTCTTTTTCTCGCGCACGTTCTTCGCCGCCAGCTGAAACGCTTCCCGCACGATCCGGTCAATGGCCACGCCGGCCGAGCGGTGAGATTCGAGCTGTTCCACGGTCCAGCACGCTTCGTACTTCTGCACCAGGTCCGCCGAGCTCACCACTTTCGCGCCGCTGCTGCGCACCAATTCGATGGTGCCGGCATCGACCATCGCCACGTACGGAATGGCATTCTTCGGCGAATACTGCATGGCCACGTTTTTCGCGCGCCCCAACATCTTTCCTACGTTCTTGCGAAGCTCGTCCTGCCCTGCGTAATACAACGTCTCGCCAGGCAGCGCGGCCAGCGACTCCGACTCGATTTTGTGCACCAGTTTCTTCGGAGTTCCCTTCGCAGGAATAAAATAAAACCACCTTCGCGTGCGCATGTGCTCCGGCAGGGCCAGGATGCGCTGCGCGATGGGATCGCGCCCGCGAAAATCGTAAAAGAGCCAGCCATCCAGCTTGGCCGCCCGCAGATCACTCTGAATTCCCGGAATCTCCGCGCTCATAAAAGGGCTAGCTCCATGGTTCGAAAACGAAAGTTTGCTGGAATTTCAGGCTTCTTGCGCCAACAGGTCCAGAACCTGCTGCCGCGTCACACCGCTGATTTCCACGCGTTTCGTGCGGCTCCGATCGCCGCTCAGAATTCTAACAGCGGACTTGGGCCTTTTCAAAAGTTGTGCCAGGAATTCCACCAGCGCCTCGTTCGCGCGGTCTTCCACTGCTGGGGCCTGCAATCGCACTTTCAACGCGCCTTCCATTTCGCCAGCGATCTCGTCTTTGCTCGCTCGCGGCTGCACCCGCACCCGGAAACTGATCGTGCCGCCCGTTTGGTTCTCTGAAATTTCTAGCATCCAGGATTTACCAGGGATACTGGCACATCGGCGAAACCACAATCCTATTCTTCGGCTCGACGTCTCGCATTCGAATCGGATCAAGTAGTTTCACGCGTGGTTCCCCCGAAACATCATTGGCCGCCGATCTGGATTCCTCGCTGCCCAAACAACGCCGTACCCACTCGGATTTCCGTCGCTCCTTCTTCAATGGCTACTTCATAATCGTGCGACATCCCCATCGACAGCACCGGCAGCGCCAACCCAAGCCTCTTCGTCAAATCCTCGCGCAATTCTCTCAAGCGCCGGAAATACGGCCGCACACTCTCCGCATTCTCCAGAAAAGGCGGAATACACATGAGCCCAGCGAGCTCCAATTTCGGCAATTCGGCGGCCTCTTCCGCCAAGGCTGGCAACCCCGCAATCCCCACGCCGCTCTTGGTTTCCTCAGCAGCTACCCGCACCTCAATCAGCACGCGCAGTTTGCCCGTAATGCCCGCCTCCGCCCTCGCCCGGTCCAGTCGCAGCGCCAGCACAACATCATCCACGGAGTCTACGCTGTGAAAAAGTTTCGCCGCCCGAGCCGCCTTATTACTCTGCAAGTGACCGATCAGGTGCCACGCCGCCGCCAAACCTTCCGTTCCCGCGCGCTTCCCTTCCCATTCCTGTACGCGGTTTTCACCGAAGTGCCGTACGCCTGCCTCAAACGCTTCCCGAATCGCATCGGCAGGATGCGTCTTCGAAACGCCGATCAGCGTAATTTCTTCAGCGCTCCGCCCGGCGCGCTTCGCCGCGAGCGCGATTCTTTCCTGGATCCGGTTTAGATTTTCGCGTACCGAAGCCTGCGTCATGTTCGAATTGAAATCCTAGCACGCGCGGGATTGCAGCGCAGAGTCTCTGCGGTTAGACTGACCTTCGAGCGTTGCCTTTTTCACTTCAGGGCACGTTACACTCATTCCATAATGGCCTCTTCCGGAAAACTCATCGCCGTCGAAGGTATCGACGGCAGTGGCAAGCGCACCCAGGTCGAACTCCTGACGCTTACCCTCAAAGCGCGCGGCCACGCCGTCTTTTCTACGGGCTTCCCCCAGTACGATTCCTGGTTCGGCAAAATGGTCGGAAAATTCCTGAATGGAGAGCTCGGCACGCTCGAAAACGTCGACCCGCACTTTACCTCCATGCTGTATGCCGGTGACCGTTTCGAAGCCAAATTCAAACTGGAGGCCGCGCTCGACGGCGGCCAAATTGTCCTTGTCGACCGCTACATCGGCTCCAATCTGGCGCACCAGACCGCCCGCGTCCCGCCATCGAAGCGCTCCGAATTCCTGGAATGGATCGAGCACCTCGAATACGAAATCTACGGCCTTCCCCGCGAAAATCTCATCCTCTACCTTCGCGTCCCGCCGCAAGAAGCGCAGCGCCTCATCGCTCGTAAACCTGCGCGCGGTTACACCTCCGCGCAAAAAGATTTGCTGGAGTCCAGCCTGCACCACCTCGAAGACGCCGCCGAAATGTACGATTCGCTTTCCCGAAGCGCGCCTTGGGCCACCATTCAGTGTTTCGACGCCACGCACAACATCATCCGCGAGCCCGAGGAAATTGCCATAGATGTCCTCGCCGCCGTCGAAGGCGTGCTTTCTTCCGCTTCCGCGAGTGAGGAGCGCTAACGCATGGGCTTCGCTGAATTCCTTGGCAACGAACGCATCGTCGGTGCGCTGCGTGGCGCCCTACGCACCAATCGCGTTCCGCACGCCTTGCTCTTCACAGGCGCCCGCGGCGTCGGCAAATACACTCTGGCGCGTCTCTTCGCGCAAGCGGCTAATTGCGAACGCCTGCCCGACGATTCCTGCGGCGAATGCGCCACCTGCCAGCGCATCGCGCTCCTCGCCCATCCTCAAGAATTGATCGAACAGGGCCTCGTCGAGCGCGGCGAAAATGCCGACGCCGCCACCGTCGAACGCGTGCCGCTGATCCTGCAATCCCATCCCGATGTGTGGGCTCTGGTCCCTGATCCGGTTCGCCTGAAAAATCCCGTCGCACGCCCAATGCTGCGCGTCGGCCAATTGCGCGCCGTTCAGCGCGCCGCTTACTTTCAACCCATGGGCCGCCGCCGCGTCTTCATACTCGACAGCGCGGACACCATGCGTTGGGACGTTGCCAACGTCTTTCTGAAAATCCTGGAAGAACCACCGGGCTCGGCCACGCTCATCCTCACCGCGCCGTCACCCTACGCCCTGCTGCCCACCATCGTCTCGCGCTGCATGCAATTTCACTTTGCGCCCTTGCCGCAGGCCGCCGTGGAAAAAATTTTAAAGGAAAAAACCAGCCGCAAGCCCGCCGAAATAAAACTCGCCGCCCAGCTCGCCGAAGGCAGTCCCGGCCTGGCCATGGAAATGGACGTGGAGAAAACCGCGCAAGCCCGGAGAAACGCTCTGCGCATTCTCGAACGCGCCGCTCGTGGTCAAGGCTTCGCGCAGCTCTTCGTGGATACCTCCGCTCTCTCCAAGGACCGCGATTCCTCCTTCGAGGATCAGATCAGCGTTTTCTACGGCCTGCTCACCGATCTTCTCGAACTCACGTCCAAGGTGAAAGAGCCCGCTCTCCGCAACGCGCCACTTGCCATGGAACTCGCGTCTCTCAGCAATTCGGTGGATTCCGCGTGGGTTCTCCGCGCCATCGCCGGTTTCGACGAACTCTACGCTGGCGCGCGCCGCAATTTGAACCGCCAGCTCGGCTTGGACGCTCTCTCCGCATCTCTGGCCCCAAAAGATTCGCGTGTGTTTGCCTCTTTACTGTGACATTATTCCGGCAAATCCTTGCCCTGCAATATTTCCAATGGAGGACTGTAACCCGCGAGCGTTCGCATGCATCTCAGGTTTAGATGGTCCACCCCCTCTGTTGAGAAGGAGTTGTCATGGTGAATCGCCGTATGTTTCGTCCGGGCTATCCGGACCTCAAGGAGCCGAGTGCCCCCCGCCCCTCGCACAATGGCCCATCCCACAATGGCCCGTCGCACAACGGCCCTGTGCCCAGCAAAAAGCCCGCACCGCCCGAACTGACCCACGCCGAGAACTTCTATTGGGTCAAGCAG
>Ga0210396_10001132_pt1 | contig 29933 bp, 25 predicted proteins | sample IncBWH17OmetaG_FD_155466 | JGI IMG/M metagenome (GOLD analysis project Ga0210396, IMG submission 155466) | Forest soil microbial communities from Barre Woods Harvard Forest LTER site, Petersham, Massachusetts, United States - Inc-BW-H-17-O ...
TTCGTGTACCGCTCGAATCCCGTCATCATCGCCAGTGTCCTCTGCTTGCCCAACGAGTTCATGCTGGCACGACTTTATCTATACTCCCTGTGGAAAGGGAGGACTTAATCAGAGTCTCCCTAGGTTATTCGTCATAAACGTCCCGACCTTTCTTGATGCAAACCCACTTGCTTTTTTGCAGTTCGTAGTGAGCGCCGATCTTGCGGTCGGTGTCGTACAGCGAGAACTGTGTGATAGCGAACTTGCCGCCAGTCGCCCACTCCGCGCCGTGTTGTTCGGCGTGACGGGCGTTCATCTTCGCCACCCACCCCTTCGCTGATTTCGCTGCTGAAGGAAAGCTGGGGTGAGACTCCCAGCCACAGTTGATACCGCCGTCTTCAAGGTAGATCGCGAACTCTTTGAGACCGCCGCCCAAGCTGACGACTGGGACTCCGTGAACAAAGTTGATGCTCATGTTGCACTTTCTCCATGGCTGCCCGCCTTGCGGTCGGGGCTTACGCCAAAAACAAAAAGCCTGCCTGACTGAGGATTGCTCCTCGCATCAGGCAGGCTGTTGGTGCCCACCGTTGTCTGTGTGTCGCTATGCCTTCCGCCGCTTTCTGCGGCTCTACTCTTGGCTCAACTTGTCCAGCGACCCCAATTGTGTCTCAACCATACGATGCCGCATCTTCGACGAAAGTCGCTGATGAATCTCGGTGTCGTACTCGATTCTCTCCGGCGACCTCTCAACCCTGTGATGGCGCTTCGTCTTGCCGCGTAACTTGAGGAGTTTTGATCCTCCGTTCCACGACCTGCTGACAAATTTTGTCAAGCGCGTCTAATTTGACTTCGATCAACCTGCAATTACGTTCGACCCGCGCCGACACGCCGATCTCTGCCGCGTTTGCTCAGGTCTCGGCATCAAAGGGCTAGAGAGACGTTGCGACAGTGCTAACCAAAATTGCGAAGAAGAGAAAGAGTTCGGTTTTGATTGGACAACCTGAAACCACGACGAGCCTTGGCGCTCACCGCCCCATCGCGAGGGGCAACACCGCACACGTCAGAGGTGCGCGATTCTTTGATCGCGTCCGTCTCTCTCAATGAAACAGTAAACCCGCTGCAAGAGCATTTCGTTGATGCGAGCGTAGCAGCCAAATACCTCGGGTGTTCGCGAAAATATGTTCTCCGGCTCTCTCGTCTTGGAGTGATCCCCGCCCATCCGATCAGTTTTGGTCGGCGCATAACGTGGCGCTACCTACTTAGCGAGCTTCGTGCATGGGTTCTGAGTAACAGCGTAGCTCGCCCTTCCGCTGAGAACGCCGAGTCTCGCAGTAGAATGGCTGGCGGCAGCCCCCGCAAAGGAGGCCGTTAATGGCATACCAGCGGGGGAGTTTGAAAAAGGTAAAGAAGAAGGAGGGATTGATGTGGGTGCTTCGCTATCGTGTAGGAGGAAGCGAACAGACGCCACTCGTAGTCGGTCTGGTCGCTGACTTTCCTACGAAAAACGAAGCATTGCTGGAGGTGGATCGTCTTGGGCTTCGTCCCCGGATCAACTGCGCCAACTCGGGCACGCGCCGGATTAAGTTCGATGAGCTTGCGGAGTACTACCTCAAGGTCGAGTTCGACCCGGAGGTCACCGCTAGTCCGAAGTCTGAGAACACAAAGCCCATCCTTGAGCACTACGTCCGCGACACACTGATCTCACAGTGGGGCGATGAGATTGCCGAGGACATCGAGCCGCTTGAAATCCAGAAGTGGTTCAACAGGCTGCACAACAAGGATGACTACGCGTGGACTACGGTGTCGAAGATTCGGGGCATTATGAACCGAATCTACAAGGTCGGGATCATCCACAAGAAGGTCACGACGAATCCTGTGGATGGTCTGGAGACCAGTGCTACGACCACGTACAGGGCGATCAAAATCACTCCGGCTCAAACACTTTCGATCTTGCGTTCCATGATCGAGAATGTCTTGCACTTCACACTGGTGTTCGTTGTCGCAGCAACAGTACTTCGGAGTTCGGAAGTGCTGGCTCTCCGCTGGGCGGACATCCTTTGGGAAGAGCGGAAAATCAGAATCATCAAGTCGCGGAAGAAGACGGGCGTGGACGGAAGCACCAAGACACCAGCTTCGGAACGTAACGTACCGATGGGCAGGGTGTTGACCCACTACCTACGCGAATGGCGCAAGCAAACGCCATACGCCAAGCCCACGGATTTCGTGTTCCCGTCGATAAAGGAGAGCGGCAGAGTACCGATCTGCGCGTCGGTATTTTGCGCCGACCACTTGCGCCCTGCGGCAAAAGCAGCAGGCGTGACCATCCCAGACGGTCATCGCTGGGGTCTCCACAACTTGCGGCACAGCTTAAGCAACTGGCTAGTGAACAAGGCAAAGGAGAATCCCAAGACGGTGCAGGGCATCTTGGGTCACTCCCGTATCCAAACCACCCTCGACCTTTACACCGACGAAGACCTCGACGAGATGATTGCGGCTCAGGAAAAGTTTCTCGATGAAATGGGATTCGAATCGGGGAACGTCCAGTAGAAGCTGTGGGTGGGATTGTGGGTAGACTTGAGTGGGATCACCATTCACTAAATGCTTCAGAATGAATGGCGGGGACGACGGGACTCGAACCCGCGGCCTCTGCCGTGACAGGGCAGCGTTCTAACCAACTGAACTACGTCCCCACTCGCCAAATCAACGAGATGCGCAATCGCCAGTGTTTATGCGGCATTGCACGGCTGCATACCATGCACCGGTTGCTCCGGGTTGCCAAAAGAACGCGATTTTCGGCTGAACCGCTCCAAATTTCGGACACTGCACGCCACTTAACGTTGCGACGACCAAGCGTTTCATAATGGAAAACACCGGGCAACTTCGCACGAATATCCTAACAGCTTCCCCTCGAATGCGAAAGGCCGCGCCGTTTCTCCAACGTTAAATCACTGAATTCGAGAGCTCAACGGAAACAAAACCGAACCTCCATATCAATCGTTTTCGATTGACTTAAAGAAATAATCAATTTGCGATACGAATATTCACCTCGCCTCTCCAAGGGGCATCTTGGTGTCCTCGAGCGCTTTTTGGAAGTGTTGCACATGAAGCTAATGAGTCGGCTCGAGGATAAGTTTTTGGACGCGCCAGTTCAATAGCTCGGCGATGAAAAGCTCGTCTGCAGACGGGCACGCGATTTCATGGATCCATCCAAATTGTTTCAGTTGCTTGCCCGACTCACCGAAAACACCTAGAACTGTCCCGTCCAGGCTCAGCTTGTAGATGCGGCCAGGATAGCCATCTGAGCTATACAAGATTTGATTCGGCGGAGGCGTGATGCATATCGCCCAGGGCGCACCCGGCGCGATCGTTTGGTCACCGGTAGGGGGTAGATGCGGCCGATTGCCGATTGCGGGGCGCGCGTTCGGATCGAAGGGCACATCGATCACGATCTGCCGAAGGAATTTTCCTTCGGCGTCAAACACCTGAATGCGACGGTTGCCGCGATCCGCGACATACACAGATCCTTCGGCATCGACGGCGATGCTGTGCGGAGTATGAAACTGCCCCGGACCTTCGCCGGGTTCGCCCCATGACTTCAGCCAGTTGCCGTTCTTGTCAATTTTGGCGACGCGCGAATTGATATAGCCATCGCTGATATAGGTGTTGCCTGCTGCATCCCAAGCCATATCGGTTACCTGCCGAAACATTCCGTCCACTGGCGGCAGGGGCGGCTTAGCATGCTTCAACGGTTCGGTGCCTTCGTCCGAAGCCTCTTGCCTGCGTCCGAACACCATGGTTACGCGACCCTCCGGGTCGAACTTGATCACCATATCGGAACCTTTGTCTGCGACCCAGATGTTGTCATCCTTGTCGACCTTTACCGAGTGGGCGAATGACCAAGCATAAAGATTGCGGCCGATCTCGCGTAGAAACTTGCCGTCAGCATCGAACTCCAGAAGTTGCGCGGCGGCTGCGCCGTAGGCAGGACCCGTTGTATTGCCGCGGGAGAAAACGAATACGTGCCTTTTGGAGTTGACGGCTACGCCGGCCACCTCGCCCAAGTAGAGATCCGGGGGCAGCTTCAGAAATCCTGGAACTGATCGATAAGGAATTTCGGGCACAGGTTTTGACTGCGCGAGCAGCGAGCCGCTAAGAGACAGAAGCAGCAGAAATATCGATCGCTTCATTGAAGCCTCCCCGGGGTCAGGTTTAGCGGGCATGCCAAGCAGCAAACGTCGAAATCGTAGGCAGCATCGCGAGCATTTTGCGCCAAAGCACAATCGTCGATTCCGCTGGCAAGCGACTCGCTATGCTTCTGTTTAACAACTGAACGTTGTGGCGCACTACGACGTCGATCGTTCCAATCGTCCACGGACAGCCACGCCAGTTTCTATATCCGCTGGACTCTCTTTCCCCGCCACCTCAAGAACTCGGTTGGGATCGACTACCGTCCAGGACACAGCACCTGTCAGGCACAATGCTGCTGCTACCAGGAATGAAGCCGTCCACCCGAAGTGGGTCGCGATCGCGGGGGTGAGCGAAGCGGTAACGGCGCCTCCGATCTGCGCCCCCATGTTCATGAAGCCCGAAACCGATCCCGAAGAACTACCGGCGATGTCTGCCGTCACCGACCAGAAGGAACTCTGCGAGAGATACAACGCTCCGGCACCTCCGGCTAATACAAGGCTGGCCAACCGGGCGCTCTGGACTTCGGCGCCAAACACCAGGAACGCGCCAGCCGTGGCGATGGCAGCCCCGGCAAGATAGCAGCGCCCGATCCGGGGACCGTACACGCGCGTCAGCAGGTCGCTCAATGTCCCTCCCAACGGACAGCAAGCCGCCATCGCGAGAAATGGGAGCATGGCATAGAAGGCGCTAGCCTTCAGGTTCAGGCCCCGCACCTGAGCCAGGTAAATATAAAACCAACTGAAAAAGATCCAGGCTACATAACCAAATGAGAAGTAGCTGATCGTGATGGCGAGCACTTCCCTGCTCTTGAGAACCGTTCCCCACGCCACGAGCTTCGGGTGTCGCCGTACCCTCGAAGGAGCACGTCCGTCATGAATGAATAAAAGCTCCGCTGCTGAGACCAAGGAATGCTCTTCCGGAGTGTCCCGCGCCGCAATGAACCATACCAGTCCTGCCAGTAAACCAACGCCAGCGCACACCCAGAAAGAGGCTCTCCAGCCGTAATGGAGCATGATGTAGGTAATCAGCGGGGGCGAGAGACCCGCGCCGGCGCCGACTCCGGCGAAAATCCATCCGTTTGCGATACCACGCTCGCGGCTCGGAATCCAACGCGCTACGAATTGATTCGAGGCTGGATAAACTACAGCTTCTCCAGCTCCCAACAAAAAACGTATCGAGATAAAGAGGATAATCGCGCCTCGGATGCCTGCCGGAACGGCAGCAGTCAGGGCCGTGAAGACTCCCCACCAGATCACCCCCGCCGCGAGCACGCGACGCGGGCCTAAGCGATCGGCCAATCTGCCGCCTGGGGTTTGGAAAAGCGCGTAGCCAGCGAGGAAGGAGCTGAACACCCATCCCAGTTGAACGTTACTGAGATGGTAGGCCGCGGCCAGAGAGCTTCCGGCAATCGAAATGTTGACGCGATCCAGAAAGGCGACCGCGCTGAGCATGAACAACCAGAAGATCAGGAACCAGCGCACGTTGCTGGAGTGGGTCATTCCGATTTCTCCGGCAAAGTTCATGATCGCAATCTCAACGCGCAGATTGGAGAGTTTCCCAGTGTCGAGCTGTCAGTGTGCACAGAGGGACAAACGCATGTGAACTGAGTCGGGCCCAGCTATTTGTATTCTCTGACCTTCTGCTGTGATTCTCCTAAGCCTTCGATTCCCAGCTCGACGACATCACCCGCATTCAGATACACGGGGGGATTCATTCCCAGCCCTACCCCCGCGGGCGTTCCCGTACTGATTACATCTCCCGGAAGAAGAGTCATGAACTGGCTGACGTACGAGACCAGCGTCGGAACATCGAAGATCATGTTGGACGTGGAACTGTTTTGGCGGACAACCCCGTTCACCTTGAGCCACATCTTGAGATTCCCTACAGTCGGAATCTCGTCTTGCGTGGCAAGGAATGGACCCAAGGGAGCGAATGTGTCTGCGCTTTTTCCCTTCACCCATTGACCGCCACGCTCGAGTTGGAAATGACGCTCGGAATAGTCGTTGTGCAGGGCATAGCCCGCGACGTACTCGAGAGCCTTCTCTTTCGAAACGTAGGAAGCCTTCTTTCCGATCACGACCGCGAGCTCCACCTCCCAGTCCACCTTCGAGGAGTGCAACGGCCTGACCAGGTCGTCATTCGGGCCCACCAGGGACGTGGTCGCCTTAAAAAAGAGAACTGGCTCCTTGGGCGGCTCCGCCTTGGTTTCAGCTGCGTGATCGCGGTAGTTAAGTCCGATACAAATAATCTTGCTGGGGCGGCAAATGGGAGGTCCGAGGCGCACCGAAGCAGCTAAGCGTGGCGCGGAGGACGAATTCTTCTTAAGCCAGGAATCGAGTTCTTTCAGGCCATTGTTTCCAAAAAACGCCTCGTTATAGTCCGAGCCGAAAGCGGAGGTATCGATGCGGCCGCCATCCGGCAGTAGTGCACCCGGTTTTTCTTTTCCCGGCTCGCCCAGTCGAATCAGTTTCATGGTGAGAACCTCACGGATTTTCCAGTTAGGGCCTGCGTCGCGCCGCCCACTAGATTAATTGTCATATATAGGTATAATACTAACTTATCCCTATTGGTCCAGACGTCGTCGTCAAAAAATAATTCCTAAGGAGAGTCGGATGAGCAAGATTCTCGCGTCGTTGGGGTTGTGCGCTGTGCTGTCTCCGCTGGTGCTGGCGCAAGCCACCGGCGCTCGCATCGACCTGTACTTCAATGACTGGCACGGGGCGACCCCACGCACGACGCTCGGAGCTCTTGAAGAACGCGACATCTTTACTCACGGTGATCCCCAGAACCCATCGAAAAAAGGCGCTGTCCTCCGCTTTCTGAACTCTCATACCTACGCCACGCTCGCTCCGCACGCTGCGACTAAGGCCACGCACCTGGACGGTCAACAGGAGATCTACTTCGTCGAGTCTGGCCGTGGCTCGGCGATCGCTGGAGGACAAACCGTCGACCTGTACAAGAACATCGCCGTGCTGGTTCCGGCGAATTTGGAGTTTACTCTAAAAAACACGGGAGACGAGCCACTGGCAATGTATGTGATCAACGAGCCGACTCCTCCCGGCTTTCGCCCGAACTCGAACCTGCTGGTCCGGGACGAGAACAAGATTCCGATCACCTCGAGTGACGGACACTGGGCCCATGTCGTGAAAACGCTGTTCGTGACTGACGATGGGCTTGGTACGCTGCAAAGTGTTCTCACCGTCACGCTGGATCCGCTAACAATCGGCAAGCCGCATGTGGTGGATCACGATGACATTGAGGAAGTATGGACCGCACTTGATGGCACCAGCCTTGCATTCGTTAGCAACGAACTGCGCCGCCAAACTCCTGGCATGGCGTTCTACCACATTCCCGACAATAAGACGCCGCACACCAACATCAATCAAAACGAAGACTCGCAGGTCAAATTTCTTTATTTTGCTCGCTACCACCCGCACGAAACTCGTAAATAGCACGGCAGCGAACAAGGAGACTGCCTTATGCGACGACCGAATCGTGCCGTTTTGACTTTGAACACTGTGGTTTTGGTGTGTTGCGCGTTGGCCACAGCGCAGACGAATCCGCCGTCCAGCGGAACGAAGAACGCGATCAACGGAATTAATTCGTATCCCGGGCCGGAGTTCGTAAAGTATGCGCCAGAGCGCCCGGCAAATGAGCGCCGCATCGACATGTTCATTGGCGATTGGCAGAGTTCGATGCCCCGTTTCGAGCACGGGTCTCTGGTCCTGCGCGACATTCTCACACGGGGCGACAACTTTGCTCCGCTACAGAAGGGCGCGGTCTTGCGTGCCGCTAATTTCTTCGCGTATGGCCGTTTGGCACCCGGGTCCTGGACGACGCCCTCCAAACTCGACCGGCACCAAGAGGTGTATTACATCCTGGGTGGCGAGGGGGAGATCACCGCGGGCGGCGAGACGGCGAAGCTACGGAAGAACCTCGCGGTCCTCATGCCCGCCGGACTCGAGTTCGTGATGAAGTCCGTCGGTGACGAGCCTCTTACCATGTACGTCATCAACGAGCCAACGCCTGACGGCTTCCATCCGAAGGAAAAGATGTTAGTGAAGGATGAAGCTGCCGCCCGCCAGAGAACGCCGGCCGGTGGCGATCCTTATATTGTGGGGGGCGCGTCGGGGCATTGGGCGCATATTGTGAAGGAACTGTTCTCTCCTGCCGATGGGCTGGCGACGGAGCAGAGCGTGATCACAGTCACAGTCAATCCGCTAACTTTGGGGGAACCGCATCCGCACCGGCCGGGACAAGAAGAAGTGTGGGCCGCAATCGACGGCACGAGCCTGATGCTCATGGGAACAGAATTGCGCGTTCAACGGCCCGGAATGGCGTATATGCTGCCGCCGGATTCTGCGACCATTCACTCCAACATCAATGCCGGAGACACGCCAGTCAAGTTTCTTTACTTTGCGCGATTCCCCGAAGGTGACAACTACACGCATGCCGTTATCCCGCCACACCGCTAGAAGTTTTGACCGAGGCTGGATAGGCTGCTGTTAAAGACAACTCATGAGAAAGATCCGCAATCTTACCTTGCTCGCGGTTTTGACGATTGCTTCGCTTCCCTATGCGTGGAGTGCGCCCGACGGTGAGTACTTCGTATATTTCGGCACCTATACCGGCTTCACTTATATGAAGGAGGGCCTTCCGGCCGGAGGTAGCAACAGCAAGGGCATCTACGTCAGCCGCTTCGACCCAGCAACCGGGGTCGTGAGTAAGCCGGAACTCGCCGCTGAACTGGTGAATCCAGCTTACCTTGCGGTTCATCCCAACCATCAATTTCTCTACGTCGCGACCGAAGATCCACTTTCGCTGGGTCCGGATTTCGATCACGAGTCATATGTGAGCGCGTTCGCTATTGATTCTGCGACCGGCAAGTTGCACCTGCTGAACACGCTGCCCACCGGCGGGACGAGCACTTGTTATCTGTCTATCGACAAAACCGGACGTTATGTTCTGATGGCGAATTTCGGCAGCAGCAGCGTAACTGTACTGCGGATTAGGGAAGACGGTTCTCTGGGTGAGCAGACCGCATTCCTGAAACATATTGGACACGGCAAGGACGCATCTTTTCAGTCCAAGGCCCATCCGCACTCCATCGATGTCTCACCGGACAACCGGTTCGCAGTGGTTTCCGATCTTGGTGTGGACAAGGTGTTCGTCTATCACTTCGACGCAGCCACCGGTGCGCTATCTCCCGACGATCCCCCTTTTGTCGAAGCGGAGGCGGGCGGTGGTCCGCGCCATTTTGTTTTCGATGCAGCCGGCAAGTTCGGATACGCGCTGAACGAAATGAGCGGTTTCGTGACCGTGATGGCGTGGGATGCGACGACAGGGACTTTTACGAAGGTGCAGGATGCCAAGACGCTAAGACCCGATTTCATCGGCTCCAACGACAGTGCTGAAATTTCCATTCATCCGAACGGAAAATTTCTCTACGAATCCAACCGGAGATTCCGCGGACCGGATATGTGGGGGCCGGATTCCATCGGCGTGTTCGCGATCGATCCAATGAAAGGAACCCTAACCGAGATCGAACAGGTGGCACCGCAAGGCACGATGCCGCGTCAGTTCGCGATCGATCCCACGGGCGGCTATCTGTTCGCCGCGAACGAACTGACGGGGAACATCGTACTCTTTCGCATCGACGGCACTACGGGACGACTCTCATCCACCAAGACCGAACTCAAGATCGACGTACCCGTGTGCATCGTGTTTGTTCCTGCGAAGCGATGAGTTTTCGGGATGTTTCGCAAACATTTACGGCCGCTTGCATTCAATGTTTTGCCAGTTAGGAGACCGAGACCTCGATGAGACGAATCCGGTGCGCGCTGTTCTTGATGCCTGCCATCGCCCTGACGGCTCTGGCCGGCCCTACAACTTCCGCCCAAGACGGCGATTTCTTTGTGTATGTGGGGACCTACACCGGATTCAAGTACGTGCACCACAGCAAACCTTACGGATTTGGAGAGAGTCGGAGCAAGGGGATTTATGTCAGCCGTTTTCACCCAGCTACGGGCGAACTCAGCGAACCTGAGTTGGCGGCCGAGGTTGTGAATCCATCATTTCTTGCAATTTCTCCGAATCACCGATTCCTTTATGCGGTCAGCGAAGACCCGCTGTCGCTGGGGCCTCCGCTCGATCATTCGTCATATGTCAGTGCGTTTGCGATTGATTCCGCGAACGGCAAGCTGCGACTGTTGAATACCGCTCCTGCCAGCGGCACCAGCACCTGCTACATCTCGATGGATCGGACCGGAAGATACGTCTTCCTGGCCAATTTTGGGAGCGGGAGCGTGTCCGTAATCCGGGTCAGAGAAGACGGATCTTTGGACGAGTTGACGTCTTTCATTCAGAATGTTGGCCACAGCGTAGACCGGTCCATTCAGATGGAGCCGCACCCTCATTGGATCGGGCCTTCGCCGGACAATCGCTTCGTGGTCGTCTCAGACCTGGGCATGGACCAAGTGCAGATTTTTCGTTTTGATGCGGAGACCGGAAAACTTTCGCCACCCGGTCCTCCCTTTGTGAACGTTTATCCTGGGGGTGGCCCGCGCCACTTTACCTTCGACCCCGCCGGTAAATTTGGTTACCAGCTTAGCGAGATGAGCGGGATGGTCGACGTCTTCTCTTGGGACCCTTCCCAAGGGACGCTCACCTTACTGCAGCGCGCTCAAACTGTCCCTCATGATTTCTTCGGCGGTAATCACAGCGCGGAGATCGAGATCCATCCAAACGGAAAATTTCTCTACGAGTCGAACCGACGGACCTACAGCGAAACGCAGAGAGCGCCTGACACGATCGGAGTCTATGCAATTGATCCGCAGAAAGGCACCCTGACCCCGGTGGAACAATCATTGACCGGGGGTGTCATGCCGCGCAATTTCACGATTGATCCGAGCGGGAAATACCTACTCGTGGCGAACCAACTATCAAACAACATCGTGGTGTACGCAATCGATCCTGCTACTGGACGGCTTTCGAAGACGGGAAAAGAGATCAAAGTGGACACGCCAGTCTGCTTGAAGTTTGTTGCGGCGACTCGCTGAAGCACTTTCTGGAAAACCTAAAAGAATATCATCATATAATATAATGCGCTCGTCGGAATCCTAGATCTGCAGAGTCTATGAATGAAGAACCTTCTGCTTGTTCATCGCGTGCTTGCAGTTGTTCTGTTCCTCTTCTGTGTTTTCTGTGTCTTCGCCTTTTTGACTAATTCCGCAGTTGCGCAGGGGAGCGCCTCTTTTCACAACGCACCTGCATCCGAGCGTGCTGTGAACAACCCGTACGCTGGACAAGCCGAAGCTGTTCAGGCTGGGAAGACGGTCTACACACGTAACTGCGGCGCGTGCCACGGAATCGCCGGCCGGGGTACGGGCAACGTTCCGCCTCTGGTGCGCGGACCTGCGCAGAGTGCGACAGATGGCGAGATCTTCTGGTATGTCACGCGTGGCGACGCGGACAATGGCATGCCCTCCTGGGCGCAGTTGCCGGAGAAACAGCGATGGGAAGTGATCACCTATCTCAAGTCTCTGAACAATGCGGCGTCAGTGTCCGCGCGCGAGTCGAGCGACGTCGCTGAACCAACGAACGCAAAGAAATCCACAGCGCCGCCGCCCAAAACTCCATTTACGGACTATCGTTATGAAAAGCCTGGAACCATCCGCCACATCACACTGCACGACCTGCCGGAACCGTATGCGACCGAGTCCGCCACCGCTGGTCCGAAAGTTGTCGCTCGTCCGGCGGATGCCTGGCCGAAAGCTCCCGAAGGATTCAAGGTGGAGCTGTATGCGACGGGTCTGACCAATCCACGCATCATCCGGATTGCTCCCAACGGAGACTTCTTTCTGGCGGAGACGAGTGCGGGAGACATCAAGGTGTTTCGGGGAATCAGTGCTGATGGAAAGCCCGAGAAGGTACAAGTTTTCGCCACCGGTCTCAACACACCTTTCGGAATCGCCTTCTACCCGCTCGGACCAGATCCTAAGTGGGTCTACGTCGCAAACATGGATTCGGTTGTGCGTTTTCCGTATCACAATGGCGACATGACCAGCAGCGGTCCGCCCCAGCATCTGTTCGACCTGCCGAGCGGGGGCCACCATCGCTCCCGTGATGTGCAGTTCTCCGCCGACGGAACAAAGATGTTTGTTTCGGTGGGATCGCATGAGAACGTCAGCGACGCCCCCGAAGAAGCGAATCGCGCGGACATCCTCGAGTACAACCCCGACGGTTCGAGTATGCGCGTGTATGCCTCCGGAATTCGCAATGCGGTCGGCATTGCCATCAATCCGAAGACGAGCGAGTTATGGTGTTCCGTGAACGAGCGCGACGGGCTTGGCAATGACCTTGTGCCCGACTACATCACGCATGTTCAGGAAGGCGGTTTCTATGGCTGGCCCTGGTGGTACCTGGGCGGTCACCAGGATCCACGCTTCCCCGGAAAGCATCCCGAACTGAAAGACAAGGTGATCACCCCCGATGTGATCCTGCAGCCACACAATGCATCGCTGCAAATGACGTTCTACGAAGGCAAGCAGTTTCCAGCAGAGTATCGAGGAGACATCTTCGCGTCTGAGCACGGCTCGTGGAATCGCTTCCCGCGCGCCGGTTATGAAGTCATTCGTGTGCCTCTGCACCAGACTGGGCACGCGACTGGAGAGTACGAGGATTTTCTCACTGGGTTTGTGATCGATGACGACAGTGTCTGGGGACGACCCGTGGGAATTGCCACCGCACCGGACGGTTCCCTGCTGGTGAGCGATGATGCATCGGGATCCATCTGGCGCGTGATTTACACGGGCAAATGAAGCTAAACCACTGTCCGCTGCAAATTCCGGAACCCCGTAACCTACAGACAATAAAAGAATTATGGTTCGATTAATTAAATTATGATATGATATTAAAAGTTTTTGGGCTTCTGAAGTGGGACTGACGACCAGACGATGAAAATCAATCCCAACAAATGCGTCGCCTGCGGAAACTGCACCTATGTATGCCCCATGGGGGCGATTTACGTGGATCCCAACATCAATCGGGCCACAATTGACCGCGACGAATGCGTGGAGTGCTACGCCTGCTATTACGGTTTGAGCACTGAGCATCTGAATCCGCCGATGGTGCGCCTGATCCGCAAGATTTTTCAATGGGGGCGGCTGCGGTTCGATCCCGAACCCGACATTTGCCCAACGGCCGCCTTTGAGCCCGACGACCTACAGTGGCCTCGTGTAGTGCGCCGCGCATTCTCCGATCCGCGCGCCACTCATGAGTCGACCGGAGTTCAAGGTCGCGGTACGGAAGAGGTCAAAACCAACGACGTGACAGGGCGCGTGAAGTGGGGCGAAGTAGGATTCACCATCGAGTTCGGACGGCCCGGCGTAGGAGTTTGGATTCGAGACATCCAGAAGATGACGTGGGCGCTCGCAAAAGCGGGCGTTTCATTTGAGAAAAAGAACCCTTTCACTCTACTGATGAGCGATGTGAGCACCGGAACTCTGCGAGAAGATGTGCTCAACGAAAAAGTTCTGTCCGCCATCGTCGAGATCAAAGTAAAAGTGGATCAGACCCAACAGATCATTGAGCTCGTGCGCGAAGTCGAAAAAGATGTCGATACGGTGATTGCTCTCGGTGTTGGCACACGCTGTGACGAAAACGGTGAAGAGCATCTGGTGGCACCGATCCTTGAGAGCTTGGGATACAAGCTCGAACGGGCCAAGACCAACATGGGGCTGGGGCGAATCACGAATTCCATCGAAAACAAAGAGCAAGAGGAACCCAAAGAAGTTCCCAGCGAAACGCGATGACCAATACTCTGCATCGTTACGGCGACTCGGAGAGCTTTCGCGACGACTACATCGTGTTTGCTACACCTAGCAGCGACAGGAATGATGTAGATTGTATCCCCAAGCTGAAGAGATTTCTGGAAATGGCACTGCCGTTCAAGCCGGTGAACATCGGCGATCCAGTCCACGGCGGCGCGCTACGTCCCGCACAAAACCTGCACACCACATCGAACTGGAAGCGCGAGATGACACCGGACTTTCGGACCGTGATTGACGGTATTGATACTCCAGCTTCGGTTGTGGCGATCTTCGACAATCAATTGGCCGCAAAACAGTTTCTGAAGGCGGTCGCGGATGCAGACCTCGGTCTATCCATCAATATGTCAGCATCGGTCGAAGGCGCAAAAGAATGTTGCCATTTCGCCGGGGTTACTCGTCATAGTGTCGGTTATTCGCTAGGCTTCGAAGGCTCAACCGATAAGTTGCCCAACAGCCAGGTACTCAAGTTGACTACGATGTGCGGTCACGGCATGGTTTCAGCCAGCTTGGCCAAGAAGATGATTGATTGGGTGAAAGAAGGCCGTCGCACTCCCGCCCAAGCTGTCACATACATGGCCCGATTCTGCTCGTGTGGTGTATTCAATCCAGCCCGCGCTCAGCGGATCCTCAATGAGGCGCGGAAGAAGATGGAGTAAGCAGGAACCCGAGTCAACGAGGCCGAAGAGCGAATTCGAGACGTCTACAGTTGCATCGTTTCTGGCTGAGCAAATCATAGGGTGAGGGACCTGCACTTGAACCTCCGAGAGTTCGCTTGCGTTCTCTGTTGGCTTCTCCTTGCTCCGTTAGCGGGGTTGTGCCAGTCCGACTGGCCGATGTACAGCCACGATCCTGGAAGCACGCGCTATTCTTTGCTGAACCAGATCAACACTCAAAACGTGCAGAACCTCACTCGTGCATGGACCTACCACATGAAAAAAGAAGGACCACGGCCGACGTCTGCGGGTGCAGCGAGCCGAGGTGGCGGGCGGCGCACATCGCAGGCCACACCGATTGTGGTCAACGGCAAGTTATATATGCCGACTCCGTATGGGACTGTTATTGCTTTGGATCCTGAGACGGGCAACGAACTCTGGTCTTTCAAAATGGATCACGGGCGGCCCGCCGGACGCGGGGTTGCCTACTGGCATGGTGACGCGAAAACACCGGCATCGATTTTGTTTGGAACGAGCGACGGGCGCCTGTTTTCGCTGAATGCCGAGAGCGGGAAACCCACGGCGGAGTTTGGAGTAAATGGTGCTGTGGACATCAAGACCGGCGTACTCAACGGATTCCCGAACGCTCAATTCGATGTCACTTCGCCGGTCACAATCTACAAAAACCTTGCAATCACTGGCGGACAGGTGCAAGAGGCGCCAGGCACTGGTGCGTCAGGCGATCCAAGAGCCTGGGATGTACATACCGGGAGACTGGTATGGCGGTTTCATTCGGTGCCGCATCCCGGAGAAGTCGGCAATGAAACCTGGCCGGGAACGAGTTGGAAAAATCGTTCAGGGACGAACGTCTGGGGTTTCATGAGCACCGATCTCGAGCGAGGGTTGGTCTTTCTTCCGTTCGGTTCGCCGAGTTCTGATTTTTACGGCGCGGATCGGAAAGGCAAGGATCTGTTCGGCAACTCGCTGGTCGCACTTCATGCCGACACTGGAAAACTTGCGTGGTATTTCCAGACCGTTCATCACGACACCTGGGATTACGATCTGGAATCCGCTCCTGTGTTGATCGACGTGGTGCAGAAGGGCGAGAAGATTCCTGCGGTTGCCATCATTGGAAAGGCGGGACTGATGTTCATCCTTGACCGGCGCAATGGCAAGCCGATTTTCGGCGTCGAGGAACGTCCCGTGCCGCCGAGTGACGTTCCGGGTGAAGTAGGTTGGCCGACGCAGCCCTTCCCTTTAAAACCGCCTCCCTTTGGGCGGCATAGCTTCAGTCCCGACGAAATTGCGAGCGTGACGCCGGAGCAGAAGAAGTTTTGCACTGACCTGCTGGCGACCGAAGGCGGGATGAGCAGCGGCGGTCCATACAACCACTACGGAACCAAGCTCACTATCGTTTTTCCAGGGACGCTGGGAACGACTAACTGGCCGGGGATGTCCTATAGCCCGGAGCTTGGCTATCTCTTCATTAATACCGTCAACGTCGCGGATGTCGGTAAGATCTCGAAAAACGAAGATGCCGCGGATCCTGCGTACGAGCGCAACAGTCCTTGGGGAATGTATGCGCGCTTCTGGAATAACGACAAGTTCTGGCCGTGTCAGGAGCCGCCTTGGGGAGAGCTCTGGGCGATCAATGCTAACACCGGCGACATTGCGTGGAGACAGCCGTTCGGCGTCATCGAGGAACTGGATGCAAAGGGAGTTCACGGAACCGGGACCCTGAATTTTGGAGGCTCCATCGCGACGGCCGGTGGTCTTCTGTTTATCGCCGCAACAAACGATCAGCACTTCCGCGCCTTCGAAGCGGCAACGGGCAAGGTGCTATGGGATACCAAGCTCGAAACCGGAGCGTACGTCACGCCTATGACCTATCAAGGAAAGAGCGGCAAGCAGTACGTCGTCATCGTGGCGAGTGGCGGCAGTTTCTACGATACGACTGCAGGCGACTCGGTGATTGCCTTCGCATTGCCGTAATCAACGATGTTGGGCACGAGCATCCGGCTCGCTCGGTCCTCTTCTCGAGAGCACACGTGTCGGAACTCAGTGCTCGAGACTCGAATCAGAACTGCGTATTGATAACGCGGTGCAAAGGTCGATCGATTTAGAGATTCAGGAAGCAAGAATCAAGAGACTACGGCCGAATCAGGCTCGGCCACAGGGCAATTAGAGAACTTGCTACTGCTTGTCGTATACCACCACTTCGTGGAAGGGCTTGCCGTCCTTATCCGTGCCGTCCATGGTAAAGGTTGTCGTCTTGCCGTCCTTGGACAAAACCGACTTACTTTTTCCCGGCCTTCCATTGAAGTCCCAGGTGTGTTCGATGGTGTGATCGTTCACGCGTTTCACCGTGACGGTCACGTTTTCTCTGCCGGTGACCTGGACGGGCTGCCCTTCGATGGGTTTGTAAGTCCAGGTGATAACTTTCCCCTCCGCGGTGGTTTCATTGATCGTCACAGTGCCGTCGGATTGAATCGTGCACATATCGACCTTCGGGGGCAGTCCAGGGAATTTGGATTTCGCAAAGTTTGCGGACCAAGTCCCGGCGAAGCCGCCCGCGGGCATGTTGGCAGCGGCGAGGGTCAGGGACACAGCCAGGAGCACGAAAGGCAAAAACAGCATCCGCATTTTCATGGCTGATATGATAATACCAATGACGATGGCGTCAAGCATTTTTTGAATGACAAGATTGCGCTCAAGACCCGTGATGGATCTCGGGCTCAGGCTTTAGAAGGGGCCAGGATATACATTTTTGGCGCAGACAATAATGGTCAGGACGCGCCTTCCCTTTTTGCGCTCAAATCGCAGGAGCATTAAACAGTCCAGTCAATATGATATTATCATTCGGTTAACCAGCAGAACTTGGGGAGTTCCGGAAGCTTGTGCGCACTGCACGACGCGTTTCGAAAACGGAGTCTAGTATGCGATTTACGCAAGTTCGTTTTTTGGCGCTCTCCTTGCTGACCCTTCTCTGTTCGTATCATTCGTTGACCCAGAACTCGGCTGCGACTGGCCTCTTACTCGTGGCGAATAAGGGCGACAACAGTCTAGGCATGATCGACCCTATCGCGGGAAAGCAGTTAGTAGAGATCCCTGAAGGTGGTGTCACCGGCCACGAAGTCACAACATCGCGCGACGGAAAAATCGCTTATGTACCCATCTACGGGAATTCCGGTGTGGGCCAGCCGGGCACCGATGGCAGCAATATGGTGGTCATCGACTTGGCCGCACGAAAAGTCATTGGCAATGTGGATTTCGGCAAAGGGGTGCGTCCCCATTTGCCGGTGATCGGTCCGAAGAATGGTTTGCTTTACGTCTCTACCGAGCTCAATCGTTCAATCACAATCATCGATCCAGCTACGTTGAAAATTGTCGGTTCAGTTCCAACCGGCCAGGCGGAGTCGCACATGTTTGCGATCACGCGCGACGGGCACCGCGCCTATACTGCCAACGTCGGGCCTGGCACGGTTTCGGTTCTCGATCTTGATGCCAGGAAGACCCTCACGATCATTCCTGTTTCTCCGCAGATTCAGCGTATTTCCCTCGCGGTCGATGACAGCTTGGCTTTCACCTCCGATGTCACGAAACCTCAACTGGCCGTCATCGATACTGCGACCAATAAGATCAAGTCGTGGGTCCCGCTTCCCGGTCTGGGCTATGGATCGGCGACAACTCCTGACGGACAGTGGCTGGTCATCGCCCTGCCACTGATTCATCAGCTCGGGGTGATTGATCTCAAGGCGATGAAAGTTGCGCACACCATCGACCTACCGACGAGGCCGCAAGAGGTTTTGGTGTCACCGGACAACAAAGTGGTCTACGTCTCCTGCGACCAAAGTGGAAAAGTGGCGGTTATCAACGTAGCGGACTGGACAGTGAAGTCAATTATTGACGCCGGTCCAGGCGCAGATGGTCTCGCTCTTGCCATGGGACGTTAGGCACAAAATCGGCGTTCGGCGGATATTCACTCCCTGATCGAGGATGCAGAATGAGCCACTACAGAGCAAAGCTATTGTGCGGCACAAGTCTGGTTTGGATCGGCTTGTGTCTCTTCGGCGCCAGCACATTGGGGACTGCCCAGGTGGCAGCGAAACCACCGGTGAGCACGCCCAGTGCCGGGGGCAATAGTTTTGACGGTCCGGGAGATGTGCGTTACTACGCAGAACGAGATCCCCAAGACAGACGAATCGACATGTTCATGGGGGACTGGCGCGACTCCATGCCTCGTCACATTTTGGGTTCGCTGGTGTTGCGGGACATTCTCACGCGCGGAGACAATTTCGCCCCGCCGCAACCCGGCGCCATTCTTCAAGCGGCGAACTATCTCGCTTACGGCCGATTGCAGCCGCGCGACTCCACCGTGCCTTCGCGCCTGGAGCGCGAACAGATGGTCTATTACGTGGTCGGTGGCACGGGAGAGATCTCGGCCGGCGGCAAGACCGCGGCGCTGCGCAAGGACATTGCAGTCTTCATTCCCGCAAATCTCGAATTCGTATTGAAGAACACCAGCGATGACGACCTCAGAATGTATGTTGTCAGCGAGCCGACTCCCGACGGCTTTGTACCCGCGAAGCAAATGCTCGTGACGGATGAGTCAAAGGTCCCCGTCAGAACTCCGATGGTTGCGTCCCCTTACACGATCCCAGGAGCATCGGGTCATTGGGCTCACATCGTGAGAGACCTCTTCTCGAAAACCGACGGACTGGCCACAATCGGCGACATTATCACGGTGACGATCGCACCTCTGAGCATGGGTGAACCGCATCCTCACAATCCTGGACAGGAAGAAATCTGGGCAGCGATCGACGGAAAGAGTCTCGCGTTCCTCGGCAGTGAATTGCGGGTGCAGCACCCGGGCATGGCCTACATGATTCGGCCGGATCACTCCATGACGCATTCGAACATTAACGACGGCGACACCCCAGTCAAGTTCCTTTGGTTCTCCGGGAACTCGATCAAGAAGTAGGCGCAGAGTCAGGCTTTTTTGCGGTCGCGGCTTGGCTAAGCGGCCGGACTTCGGCGCAATCCGGACTGGATAAGCTTGCCTTGGATCTTCAGCAGATACTCGGTGCGAAGGCGCGGCTGCGCTATCCGGTCAGAGCGACCCCGTAGATTTCACCGAGAACTCAGGCTGGCTCTCATTGTGGTTGCTCTCGCCCGGGGTATGGCGCTTGAAAAGAAAGTACACCGGCACTCCGATTAATACGATCACGACTCCAGGAATAGTTGTCGCTGGTCGATAGGCAAACAATATCGCGAGGATCACCGCTGCGCTGACCAGGTAAAGCGCGGGCACCACAGGATAACCGAAGGCCCTGTAAGGGCGTTCGGCATTGGGCTGAATCTTGCGGAGTCGAAACACAGCCGCAATGGTCAAAATGTAAAAGATCAGCGCGGCCGAAATGATGTAGTCCAGCAGATTGCTGTAGAGATTTCCATAGGTCCCAGTCGACGGCTGGTACGTGCGGATCGACAACAGAACAGCCGCCCAAATGCACTGCATAACCAGGGCTGCGCTGGGAACGTTCGCGCGATTGAGTAGCGATGCATTTTTGAAAAAGAGGCCATCCAGCGCCATCGCGTAGTAAGCGCGCGCCCCCGACAAGATCAACGCATTCATGCAACCGAATGCCGCGATCATAATGGCGATGGCTATGAGAGCCGGGCCGACCTTCGGAAAGATGGCCTGCAACATCGTCGACGCCACTCGGTCTGCCGGCGCATGCTGAATTTCGTTAAAAGGCAGAACAACCACATATGCGAAATTCGCAAAGAAATAAAGACCGAGTACGATCAGGGTTCCCAAGGCGAGCGATACCGGCACGTTGCGAGTCGGATTTCGGACTTCGCCCGCCGTGAAGGTAATGTTGTTCCAGGCGTCAGCCGCATATAGCGCACCAATTTGTGCTGTGCAAAGGGCGACCACCATTCCAAATGCGGTCAGGGGCGAGAGGTCGGGCCCGGCCATCGTGAATCCGTGAGGCGTCCATGCCTGGCCGAAATTCGCTTTGACGACCGCGGCCCTCCAGCCCAGCAAGACTCCAATTCCGATCACTCCCAACAGCGAGCCGATCTTCATGGTTGTAAATACGTTCTGTACTCCCTTGCCGTACTTGAGGCCGTTGGTGTTGGTCCACGTCAAGAAGGTGATGACAACCAGTGCGACGAGTTGAGCTGTGGAAAGGGAAACTGCATAGTGTGGCAGGATGTGGATGGGACGAATGATGTAGTTGTTCTCCGCGACTTGCGGCCACAGCACTCCCAGATACCGCGAGAACCCCACGGATGACGCAGCGATTGTCCCCGTCTGGATCACGAGAAATAGCGTCCAGCCGTATAGGAATCCCCAGAGTGGCGAGTAGGCCTCCCGAAGATAGACGTATTGGCCTCCAGCCCGCGGCATCATGGCGGCCAATTCTCCATAAGACAATGCCGCCGCCAGGGTCAGCACACCGGCAATGATCCACGACAGCAGCAACCAACCGGTGCTCCCGACCTCTCTTGCCATTTCTCCGGCCACGATGAAGATCCCGGATCCGATCATCGAGCCTGCCACAATCATGGTCGAATCAAAGAGCCCAAGGCTTCGATTCAGTTCACGTGGCTGAACGTTCGGATGGGAATCACTCGTTTCATTGTTCACAGCGGTACCGTCAGCAGATGTACTCAAGTCTGTCCCCCGGAGAGGCTGAATGTATCATGGGGCAAACTTTCAAAGGGCTGGGTGTGGCGATTACTGGGCCGCTGAGAATTCCAAGTGGAACTCACAAGGGCAGGAAGATTCTGGGCGAAAGCGCTTACCGATAGGACGCATCCTGAGAATCCGATTTTTTTAATCGGTCAGGTTGTGCCCATCAAGCCCTGATGGGGCTCGATTGCGGAAGTCCAACGCGATCGACAACCTGGATAAAATCGGGCCAGCGGCGGAGCGAATCGAATCGTGGATCCTGCGTGAGGGTAAAGATCTTCATGTTCCGTTCCTGACAAGCCCGGTTGAGCCATTCGATCGTCTGATTGGTTTCTCCCAGCGCGGCATACACAGCGGCCATGTCGTAGGACGGCATGGCGCTCAAGCAATTCCGTTTGAGTGCGTTCAAAATCTCGCGGGCAATCGATGTTTTCCCGGCAACTGCGTGGGTATGAGCTTTCATTGCCTGCACACAGTTGCTGCCGCCCGCCAGTCCGAGAGTCGCTTCAAATTCGCGCAGTGCTCCCTTAAAGTCACCCTTTTGTTCGAGCGCCTGAGCCATGTACATATGCGCCCAGACGAAGTGAGGGTCCAACTCCAGCGCACTCTGGTAATGCTTGATTGCATCGTCGAACTGGTGCGCGAGATGGGACGTCACTCCCGCCCAAACCAGGGTTATAATCGAAACCGGGTCAATCTCCAGCGCGTGCATGATCGCGATGTGTGCAGCTTCATGCTGCCCTCTGGCGGTGAGCAGATTGGCGTACCAGTGGTAACCCAGAGCGTAACCCGGATTGCATTCGATCGATCGCCGATACTCGTGATCTGCGCCACACCAGTCGCGGTCGAAGTGGAGAAGCACATCCGCAAGTGAAGTGTGCGCCTCGGCAAGATTCGGATCAAGCTCGATGGCTTTCTGCGCGGCGCGACGCGCCGATGGCATGGCTTCCGAGGGCGGAACGATCTCGTAGAACGCCAGCAACGTCAGGGCGTCGGCCAGCCCAGAATAAGATAGGGGGAACTGAGGATCTTCTCGAATAGCAGCTTCGAAACATTGCAGGGCTTTCCGCAAACCCACTTCGTTGCGTTGGTTCCAGAAGTAACGACCTCTAAGGTACGTCTCACGAGCCCCCGTTTTTTCCCAGTGCGCACCGCCTGGATGAAGTTTTGGGAGCGAACAAATCTTCAGCCAAAGACATTGTGCGATCTGCTCTGCGACACTGCTTGGTATCTCGTCAAGATCGTTCGGCTGGCAACGGTATTCATGGGACCAGACCAGAGACTCAGTACTAGCAACCACAAGTGAGGCGTCCACCAACATGCCGTCGCCGTCGTCCTCAACATTTTCTTTCAACAGATAGTCGACACCACCGGAAGGGAGTCCGGGAGTATCGGCTTCCTCCGAGGTGGGAAGCTCCGCCCTGACTATGCGCAGCTGCGACGGACTCAACTTCTCCAGGGCTGCAATGGTCTTGGCAATGACCAATTCGCTAAGTTGCTGCTTGCGCGTATTCGCGATTGTACTGGCCGGAGGACGCACGCCAATGGTGATGCGATTTTCGGCCTCCTTTGGTGAGCTCCCAGTCCCGCGGCTGCCTTGCTTTTGCGAGGCTTGGCACTTCCAGCGCTCCAACTCGGAGCGAAAAGCAAAAACGCTCCCCATTTGCTTGTGAAAGTGGCGATGAATAGGCAGCCCCTCGTTCTTCTCCCAGAGCTGGACAGTGCGAATATCACGCCGAAAGTAGCTAGCGATTTCCTTCCATGAATCCAGTTGGTCGGGGCCGGCCCACTGCTCACCAGAAGGATCGGGAGCCGAACTGATCGGGATAGACCTGTTGATCATGAGTACTGGCGCAAGTTTAGCCCACGAGATCCTGAGATTCACCTGCGGAAACTGGCGCCGAATCAGGGCACGCAATAGCGGCCAATAAAGCAATAACCGAGCGCCAGGAAGCGTACACCGAGGCAAACACTCGATGCAAGCTGCCGTCGGAATGGCCAGATGTATTGCGGGTGGTCCGCCGTCGAGAGGTTCGTTTCGCACTATTTCGCTTGTTGCCCTGAGCGAGCCTGATTTACACCTAAACGCAACTTGCAGTTCCCTGCGCCTTGGTCGGCAGACCAAAGGCAAGGCCGCTCTCGGGAAAATTGATCCCTGCGGTCCACAGAAAGAGGAGCCAGTGCCTGGAGCAGAAGGCCCGAAGTCGTTGCAACAACCCTGGTTTGACTACACCGATAGTCATCAGTTCATGGAGAGAGTACGCACCGGGATGCCGCCGCTCATAATTTGCGTGGCTTGCAATGGAGGGATCCAGGGCAAGGAAGCCAGCGGCGTTATACCCGAAACAGCGGATGAGATCGCGGATTCTGTCCAGGCTGCATACGAGGCCGGTGCGGCAATGGTTCATATCCACGCGCGCGATCCGAAGGATCTGACACAAGCTGCCCGAGAGACCGATATATGGCTCGAGGTCCTACGAAAAGTTCGGCAATCGTGTCCCGAAATCATCATCAATGCGACCACCGGAGCCAGCCCAGCCATGACCATGGAAGAGCGAGCCTCATCTTTAGCCGCTGGTCCGGAATTGGCGTCGCTTAATCTGGCGCCCGACATGAGCAGGTTCAAGCTAAAGGAACGGCGTGCCCCTCTGAAGTTTCCCCGTCCGGCTCTCGAGATCGATGAATGCACTCCCTACACCTACGGTCAGATTCACCAATTCGCCGCAGAGATGAAACAACGCGGAATCAAACCGGAGTTAGAGGTCTACCATCCCGGATGCGCCTGGGTGGTCGATTACCTGATCGAAAACGACCTGCTGGAGAGGCCGTATTGGATTCAGACGGTGATGGGATATCAAACCGGCAGTTTCCCAACCGTCAGCAATATTCTCGAACTACTTCGTGAATTTCCATGCGGCGCTCTGTGGTTGTGCTCTGCGATCGGTGCCTTTCAACTCCCGCTGACCACACTCGCTATTCTCATGGGTGGCCATGTTCGTGTCGGACTCGAAGACAACGTCTACTATGCGAGGGGACGCAAAGCCACCGGCAACGCCGAACTAGTTCAACGAACCGTGCGCATCGCACATGAACTCAACCGGCCAGTCGCGACCCCGTCTCAGGCCCGGCAGATGTTGGGATTGCGCACCGAACCGAGCCAGTATTGAGAAGAGGCGGTGCTCAGTTAGCGATGGGTGAACCTCCAGGGACGGAGATAATTAAGGAGGGAAAATTCGGCCACACTATCCCTCCTTTAGCATTATGATATGATGTTTCGCAATGTTCCTGATTTCACTTTTGCTTCTCGCTGCAGCGTCGTCTCCAGCAACTCTCCCTCCGGGCAAGGGCAAGGCCATCGTTCAGCGCACCTGTGTTTCCTGTCATGCGCTGAAAGTGGTGACGACGAAACGAGCGACGAAGGAACAATGGTCTGCTGTGATCAATTTGATGCTCTCGAAAGGAGCCGATCTCGACGACGATGAAGTGGACGTCGTTGTGGATTATCTCGCAAAGAATTTTGGCCCAACCAAAGCATCCGCGGGTGGCGAGAAGAAGCATAACCTGGTTGGTTCCGTGAATGCTAAGGTTACGGCTTCCCGATTCTGACCTAACTTCGGTGTCATACCGACAGAGCACGTGTAGGCAAACCAAATTGTCTACTCGTGCGTTTGGGCGTCGCGGATGCAATGCGATGTGAATGAGGCTTCTGATTGGCGGTCATCTTGAGCTCATGACTGACTCCACGATCGCGATTCGGCCTACGCACACCCGCCATATTGTGCTCGCCCTGATTGTGGGCGCGTACATGATCACGTACATGGACCGCGTAAACATCGCGTCGGCGGTGCCGGTGATCCAAAAAGATCTCGGCTTCTCGATGATCACGATTGGGTGGATCTTTGCATCTTTCCGGTGGGGCTATGCTCTTTTTCAGATTCCCGGCGGATGGCTGGGGGATCGCATCGGCGGACGCCGTGCGCTATCGCTGGTAGTCGTGTGGTGGTCCGTATTTACGTCGCTCACGGCATTCTCGTGGAACGCGCTTTCCATGGGATTGTGCCGATTCTTTTTCGGGATGGGCGAAGCTGGCGCCTTCCCTATTGCAACGAGATCCCTATCGCGATGGATGCTGCCGACGGAGCGAGGCTTTGCTCAGGGAATTACGCACGCCTTCTCGCGGGTGGGCGCTGCCCTCACCCCGGCCCTCGTCGTGATGATGATGATGCGGTTTGGATGGCGCGCACCGTTCTTCGTATTCGGCTTCATCGGCCTCATCTGGTCGGCCGTATGGTATTGGTACTACCGCGATACGCCGGCCGAACACTCCAGGATCAATGCGCCCGAGAGGCGACTGATCGAAGATGCGATCGGCATCTCTGTTCCGAGGACGCCCTCCGTGCCATGGCTGCGCATTCTCAGTAGCCCCTCTTTGTGGACACTCTCCCTGATGTATTTCTGTTATGGATACAGCATTGACGTATATCTCGATTGGTTTCCTAAGTATCTGAACGAGCACCGTGGATTCAATCTAATGCAGATGGGCTTCTACGCCAGCCTGCCCCTGTTGGCAGGGGCGGCTGGTGATGTTCTGGGCGGGGCAGTGTCGGACCGTTGCGCCAAACTCTTTGGAAATCTCAAACTCGCGCGTCGCGCGGTTGCCCTGACTGGCTTTCTGCTCGCAGCCGTCTTCATCGTGCCGGCTACTTTCACGACCAACTCCACCGCGTCGGTGGTATATTCCTGCGGCTCGGTCTTCGGTCTGGAGGTGACCGTCGGTGTGGCTTGGGCAATCCCTTTGGATATAGGCGGAGATTACGCTGGCTCGATTGCTTCCGTGATGAATACGTTCGGCAACCTGGGCAGCGCGATCTCGCCCGTGCTGCTGGCTTACCTGGTTGGCATGTATGGATGGAACACTCCGTTTCTTGTTTGTGCTGGACTTTGTCTAGCTGGTGCACTGTTGAGTTTGGGGGTTAATGCCGACAAGCAAATTACCTGGGATTGCGCGGCGCCAGTGGAAATCGGAGCTTAACTGATATCGACTTCGTTTTCCAACGAGAAGGACGCTGCGATTTTGACCACAACTTTCGCACCTTGCACGTGATTACTTTATGACCAACACCTTGCATCGCTATGGCAACGCAGAGAGTTTTTACGATGACTATGTCATCTTTGCGAGTCCCAGCAATGGGAAAAACGACCAGAATAGTATCCCCAAGCTGAAGAAGTTTCTGGAGATGGCATTGTTATTCAAGCCTGTAAACATAGGAGACCCTTCGCATGGAGGAGCGCTTCGCCCTTCGAAGCACGAGTCTGTGGGCTCGCACTGGCATCGCGACGTGCAACCAAACCTGCGTGCCGTCATCGACGGAATTGATGAGCCGGCTTCGGTTGCGGCGGCCTTCGACAATCAGGCGGCAGCCGCTGATTTTCTTAAAGCCTTAAAGGAAGCGGATCTAGGCTTGTGCATCAATCTTTCCACATCCATCGACGGCGCCCGTCGTTGTGCGAAGTTCGCGGGAATTGCTCCACACAGCGTCGGTTATTCTCTGGGGTTTGAAGCCAACACCGAGAAAATGCCCAACACCCAGGTACTGGCCCTGACCACGATGTGTGGCCATGGCATGATTTCAAGCAGCTTGGGAAAGAAGATGATTGACTGGGTGAAAGAGAATCGGCGCTCTCCGGAGGAGGCCGTCACCTATCTGACTCGCTTCTGTTCTTGCGGAGTCTTCAACCCTGCTCGCGCCCGGCGCATTCTCGAAGACTCCCGTAAGAAGATGGAATAAGAGAGCAGGTAGTTGCGCAGCAAACAAGACAGAATGGACCTTCCTGACCCTGCTCCCGCTTGTGATTCTTCTGCCGTACCTGATCCTTCCTGCGTCCTCGAACTTATTGAGGCTTTCCGACGTTCGAAGGTAATGTTCACCGCTACGTCGTTAGGCATTTTTGATCTGCTGGAACTTGCCCCGGCCAATCTCAATGCCATAGCCGCAAAACTCAACGTGAAATCCGAACCACTCCAGAGACTGCTGGATGCCTGCGTCGGTCTCGGGCTCTTACATCGCATCGGAACATCGTATGCGAACGACGCTGTGGCAAGTACTTACTTGTGCCGGACCAGCGAGCGAACACTGACCGGTTACATTCTGTACTCGGATGATGTTCTTTTCCGCCTGTGGTCCCACCTCGAAGATGCTATACGTGAGGGCACGCCTCGCTGGACACAAACATTCGGCAAGCCAGGCGGAATCTTCGATCACTTTTTTCGCACGGAAGAGGCAAAGCAGACCTTCATTCGCGGGATGCATGGGCTTGGGCTGTTGAGCTCGCCCAAAGTGGTGGATGCTTTCGACCTTTCGAGTTTTCGCCGAATGGTGGATTTAGGGGGCGCGTCTGGTCATTTGGCGATCGCTGCGTGCGAGCGCTATCCCGATCTTCGTGGGGTCGTTTTCGATCTGTCTCAGGTGATCGGAACAGCTCAAGAGCAAGCTCGTCGATCCAGTGTCGTATCGCGGATAGACGTGATGGCTGGCGACTTCTTTCAAGATGAATTGCCGGCGGCGGATTTGTTCGCGATGAGTCGCATTCTGCACGATTGGCCGGAGGACAAAATTGGCCTCCTGCTCGCAAAGATCCATAAGCGGTTGCCCGGGGGCGGCGGCGTTCTGATTGCTGAGAAATTGCTTCGCGAAGATCTGGCGGGACCTATCTCAGCGCAACTGCAATCCCTGAATATGCTGGTGTGCACGGAAGGAAAAGAGCGTACCCTCGGCGAGTATCGCCAGCTCCTCGAGAATGCCGGCTTCGGCGACGTGCAAGGCCGTATTACTGGAAGTACACTCGACGCCATATTCGCCATCAAGCAAATTACCTAGACTTGGGGAAGCAACGATTCTTGTTGCATCGGAAAGCCGCGACGCGAGCAGAGATGGCAACGATGCTATAGTTACGGACAGGAAGAGCCCTCGGATCGTTCTCAGCTCTGGAGGTATTTGCCTGATCCGCAGACAGACGATCACCGCCCAAGTAATCAATTACATTCTCGACTTGATCCGCAAGGGCCACGTAAAGCCCGGAGAGCGCTTGCCAACCGAAAAGCAACTGACCGAGGAGCTTTCTGTAAGTCGCACGTGCGTGCGCGAGGCGATCAAATCTCTGGAATCACTTCAGCTCATCACTGTTCGGCCCAAGATTGGTGCAGTGGTTCTTGAGCCTTCTGCGGGCGCTCTCATCAACGCCGAGTATCTTTCCACGTCTGCCTTCTTGCAACAGGCAGATTCCCTGATCGAGTTTCGAAAAGTGCTAGAGCTAGGATTGGTGGCTCTGGCGGCCGAGAAAGCTACCGAAGCCGACTGGAAGGCGATCCGACGGGTGTTGGCAGAGCAGGAAGCTGCGCTTGCAATGGACCGCAGCACACCTCACGGAGATTTACTTTTCCATGAAGCGATTGGCAAGGTGAACATTAAGTTTCACAAGGCAGTAGCGGAGGCCACCAGAAATCCTCTCGCGAGCATGGTCCTGCAAGCGATTTCCGGTCCCCTGATCGAAGTGAGCCGCCGCACCAATGAAATGCCGGGTGTGCCCGAAGCTGGATTACGTCAGCACTGGGCGATCTACCGAGCCATCCGCGAAAACAATCCGGAGAAAGCACAGCGGGCGATGCGCGCGCACTTGGAAGCCGCAGAACGCAACGCTCACAACCTTCGAACATCGGACGCGGCAGTCTCATCGCCGCCGGTAACCCAATCTGCGTCTGCAAAGCGCGAAGATTCCGCCTGAGTCACGCGCGTGGCGCTGCCCGGGACATTTCTGTTTCGGTCCTACTTGTTTGTGTCGGCCTCTGAGTGCTGAGGCCTAAGTGCCCACGCCTTGTGCCGAAGATCAGTTGGTATCGACCTTTACAACCGTGTAGGTGAACTTCGTGCCAGACTTGATCTTTAACTGGTGAGGTACTTTGGCCGGGATGTGCACAATGTCGCCCGGACCCAATTGTTTCGTTTCTCCTCCCTCAATCGACGAACCTCGCACTTCATGCGGTTTAACCGTTTTCGGGTCGACCATCGTCCCCCCAACGATCAGCGTAGCTTCACCTTCATCAACCACCATAATGTCCGTCTGAGTTTCGTGGAGCTCTGCACTGCCGTCGCCTTCGCGATGCGAGATCCCGATCAAATGGTTTCCATATGTACCCAAAGACTGCCACGCAAATTTCTGGTCGTCGATTTTCCCGGCGAGTTCACTTCCAGATTTCATGACTACAGAACCCTTCCAAAGGCCGAAACCCTCCGGATCAGCAGCCCACAGCCAGCTGGTGAAGGCGAAAAACGCTGCCAGAACCCAAGTTTTTCTCATTCCGATCTCCCTTCGAAACAAACTTTCGCGCTACGCGACAATTCTTGTTATAGTCTTATCATAGTACTTGTCGAAGGAAATGCCTTCCACGAAAAAGACGCTCCGGGCTGCTGGTGTGGTGGCGGGAGTCGTTCTCTTCGTTACTACATGCAATTTTGGCGCTGCCGAGACTGGGTCGAATGCGGGTGTTCAAGCGTGGTCGGGCGCCCGCATTATCGACGGCAC
>Ga0210396_10001133_pt1 | contig 29931 bp, 25 predicted proteins | sample IncBWH17OmetaG_FD_155466 | JGI IMG/M metagenome (GOLD analysis project Ga0210396, IMG submission 155466) | Forest soil microbial communities from Barre Woods Harvard Forest LTER site, Petersham, Massachusetts, United States - Inc-BW-H-17-O ...
ATAGCCGATATTGCTGTGTTTGCCCTGCGCCTTGGCCCATCCCTTGAATTCGCCGAACTTGTTGAACTCCGGATGGGTTGTGTAGACGTGGTAGGTCTCGTTGAACGCCTCCAGTGCCACCTTCCAGTTGCAATCGAAGTGCAGCCACTTGCGCCACTTGTAGCGCATGTTCTCGAGGCCAAACGGGTCGAGAATCTTCGCGGCGGGAAACAGGTAGTCGGCCAGCGGCTCGCAGTCGGGGTCCATGTTGATCCACAACCAACCACCCCAGGTTTCGACCTTGACCGGTCGAAGGTGGGTGTTCTCAGGTGTCAGCGCTCCCTGCCAGTCCTGCTGTTCGCGGATGTGCGTGCACGCCCCGTCCAGGCCATAGGTCCAGCCGTGGAAACCGCAGACGAACGACTTGCGGGCGCGGCCACGGGCGTTCTTCGCCCCCTCGGGTGTGTCGATCAGGCGGCGGCCGCGGTGCATGCAGACGTTGTGGTGGGCCTTAAATTCGTTGTCTCCGGTGCGCACCACGATGATCGAGTCGTCGAGAATGTCGTATGTCAGGTAACTGCCCACCTCGGGCAGCTCTTCGACACGGCCAACCTGCTGCCAGACCTTTCGCCATAGCCTGTCGCGCTCGGCGCGGGCGTAGCTCTCGCTGATATACGCTTCGACACCGATCGTCGTCGGTCTCGAAAGTTCTTCGGCCGCTGTGGAATTCAAATCTTTGGCTAGACCCGTCATCAAATCCTCCTGATCGCCGCTCGGAAGGAGTCGTCTTTGAGGAAAAGCGAGGTGTTGTCGGCGTCCAAATGTGTCCACTTGAGGTCCAGGCCGCCGTCAACCAGAAGCGCTTGGCCGGTGATGTAGCTGGACAGGTCCGACAACAGGAACAGGATGGCGCCGGCGATTTCCTCGGGACGGGCGCGCCGGCCCATCGCGATGGCACGGCGATCACGCTCGGCGTCTTCATCGACGTAGGTGCGCGAGGCAGGCGTCGCGGTAATCCCCGGCGCTACCGCGTTGACCCGAATCTCGTCGAGGGCCAGTTCTACGGCCATTGTGCGGGTCATCGCCACGACCGCCGCCTTGGCCGTGCCATAGGCGATGTGGAACGGCGCGGTGTTCATGCCGCTGATCGAGGAGATCGAGACGATCGACCCGCGACGTTTGCGTGCTTTCAGTTCCGCGGCAATCGCCTGGCTCATGAAGAACGTGGTTTCCAGGTTTTGGGTGAACAAGTCGCGCCAGTCGCTGCGGGTCACCCGGGTCGATGGCATCCATGTCGACGGCGCGGCCCCGCCGGCCACGTTGACCAGCCCGTGCAGGTCGCCGTCGGCCCGCACCGCCTGCTCCATCGCGGCGGCCACCCCGTCGTCGGTCGCGACATCGGCGGCCACCGGGACGATCGACAGGCCCCGCTCGATCAGCGGGCCAATATGGTCGTCGAGATTTTCCTTGCCCCGGCTGACCGCGATCACCGTTGCGCCGGCCTCGGCGACCATGCGGGTGACGGTCGTGCCGATACCGCCGCCCGCGGCGCCGGCGACCACCACCACGCGATGATCAAGACTGAGCAGGTTATCGGCCACTATAGATTTTGTCCGGACAAAATAGGCAGATACGCATAATTGAGAATATGATTCTCTGCAAATAGCTAGGCGTCAAGGGGTGCTGCTAAGGCCACCGCGAACTATTGTCTGGACCACACTCGGTTGCTAACGTCACCGGCCGGAGGTCATCACCGATGTTGCTACAAGAAGGGCGCTCCGGTGCAGGAATCTCGCCGAGTCTCGCTGAGGGCTGGCGTCTGGACCGGCTTATCCCGCCGAGTCGGCTGTTCGGCGCTAATGGCCTGCGGACGGGCCCCGACGGCCGGATCTACGTCGCCCAGGTGACCGGTAGCCAGATCAGCGCCCTCGACATCGCGACCGGTCGGCTGGAGACCATCAGCCCCAAGGGCGGCGACATCATCGCGCCCGACGACGTAGCTTTTGACCCGCGCGGCAACCTCTACGCCACCGAGGTCATGGACGGTCGGGTCAGCGCGCGCGGCGCGGACGGCCACACCCGGGTGCTGCGCGACGACGTCCCATCCGCCAATGGGATCACGGTGCACCAGGGCAGGTTGTTCATCGGCGAATGTCGGGAAGGCGGGCGGCTTCTCGAGCTTGACTTGGGCGGTGGCGAACCGCGGGTGTTGCTCGAGAATGTCCCGTCCCCCAACGCGATGGAGGTCGGCCCGGACGGCTTGTTGTACTTCCCGGTGATGGGCGCCAACGAAATCTGGCGGATCGATCCTGACGGCGGCGCGCCGGAGTGCGTCGCCACCGGCCTCGGTGTGCCGGATTCGGTGAAGTTCGATTCGGCAGGCCGCATTGTGTCGACTCAGGTGCACAGCGGCCAGGTGTTGCGGATCGACCCGCGTACCGGCGACCAGACAGTGCTGGCCGACCTCAACCCGGGCCTGGACAACGCGACCTTCGTCGGGAACCGGCTGTTCGTCTCGAATTTCACCGGCGAGATCACCGAAATCCTCGACGGCGGCAAGACTGCGACGGTGTTACCGGGCGGCCTGAACTGGCCGCTGGATCTGGTCGTCGACCCCGACGGCAACCTCTACGTCGCCGATGGCACCTATTTCTACGTCGTGGCGCCCGATCACACCTTGCAGACCGTGGGAATGCTGTTCACCCCGGGCTACCCGGGTTTCCTGCGTGGGCTGGCAACGGCAGGACCCGGCGAGTTCGTCGTCACCACTTCGGGCGGCCAGGTCTCGCGCTACCGGCCCGCCGTGCACGAATCCGAGGTACTGGCAGACGGATTCGATCAGCTTTACGGGGTGGCGATCACCGCCGACGGGGCCGTAGTGGCCGTCGAGCTCGGGACGGGACGAGTGGTGTCGATCAAGTCTGGGCGGACGGACGTGATCGCTTCGGGCCTGCACGATCCGATCGGAGTGACAATTGCCCCCGACGGCACCTGTCTGGTCTCCGAAGCGGGCGCCGGTCGCGTGGTCAGACTTGACGGTTCCGGCGTGCATACCGTGGTGGACGACTTGCAACGGCCGCAAGGCATTCTGGTGCTCGGGCGGCGGTTATACGTCGTCGACGCCGACGCCAAAGCGTTGATCGCGATTGATCTGGAAGACGCGAGGCGGCACACCATCGCCTCCGGGTTGCCGCTCGGCGCTCCGCCGGGCGTGGTCCCCAAGCCGCTGAAGGGGATGCCACCGTTCTCCGGGCCGCAGGGACCGTTCGCCGGCATTGCCGCCGGGCCCGACGGAACGCTCTATGTCTCGGCCGACGCGGAGGGCAGCGTGCTGGCAGTTCGGCAAGAACCCAGACAACAACGTAGAGAAGTTGGCCATGGCTGACGACCGATCAACTGACCACCGCTATCTGCAGGTCGCACGGGCACTGCGGAAAGAGATCGTCGACGGAGTGTACCCGGTGGGATCACAACTTCCTACCGAACATCAACTGTGCGAGCGTTTTTCGGTCAGCCGCTACACAGTCAGGGAGGCGTTGCGGCGGCTACGCGATGACAATCTCGTGGCGTCGCGGCCGCGGGCCGGCACGCTCGTGGTGCCGCGGCCCTCCTCGGACTCCTACGTCCAGGACGTCGTCTCGATCAACGACCTGCTGGCCTTCGCGACAGGTGCGCAATTCGCCATCAATTCGACCGGAATGGTGGTGATCGATGACGATCTGGCCACCCGCACCGGGCTTACCGGCGGGGAAGAATGGTTGGCCGTGCGCGGTTTTCGGCAAGTCGAGGGCGCGAAGTTTCCAGTGTGCCGGACCGAGTACTACATCAACCGGGCGTTCGCGGCTGTCGGCAGATTGCTACCGCGGCATACCGGTCCGATATTCCCGCTGATCGAAGACCTCTTCGGGTTGAGCATCGTCGAGGTTCGTCAGGAGATCGCCGCGGTGCTGATTTCACCAGTGCTCGCCCAGGAGCTCAGCGTTGAGGGCGGCAGCCCGGCCCTCGAAGTGCACCGTACCTACACCACGTCCGACGGCGAGGTTGCGCAGGTGACGATCAATACGCATCCCGCCGCGCGGTTCCGTCACTCGATGACGATGCGACGGGTCCGCGGCTAACCTCAACGGGTAGATCGGCGTAAATCGGCTTATATCAGGGATGTCAAGCGACGTGACCGGAAAACTGATCGGTGGACGACGGGTCCGCTGGGACGACCAGCGGGCCGCTGACGCCTATGCACGCGGGTGGTGGGTGCGTGGCACCCTGGCCGACTCGCTGGTCGAGGCCGCGCGGAGCACACCCGAGCGGATTGTGGTGATCGACGGCGAATGCCAGCTGGACTGCCGAAGCCTCTACGAACAGGCGTCGGCACTGGCGCAAGCGCTGCTGGCCCGCATGCCGACGGCCAGCGTGGTGTCGCTGATGCTGCCCAATTGGCATGAGGCCACGATCATTTACCTGGCGGCGACGATGGCCGGAATGGTGGTGAACCCGATCCTGCCGTCACTGCGGGATCGCGAGCTGCTCTTCATTCTCAATGACGCGGACGCTCGGATGGTTTTCGTGCCATCGACTTTCGGACGGCACGACTACGCATCGATGTTGGCGCGGGTCACAGAACAGCTGAGTTCCCCACCCGAGGTCGTCGTGGTGCGCGGCGAGCCTGGGCCCTCGTCCGGGCACACACCCTTTCTGTCCTTACTGCAGCGTCACCAACCGGCAGTCAGGCTACCCACCCTGGATCCGGATGCGGTGCGCATGATCCTCTACACATCCGGGACCACGGGCCGACCGAAAGGCGTTCTGCATAGCCATAACTCGATGCACGCGCTGATCTGCCAGATCCGCGAATACTGGCAGGTCCAGCCTGGCGACAGATTTCTGGTGATGTCGCCGATCGCACACATCGGCGGCTCCATCTAAGCGTTCGAATGTCCCCTGCTATTGGGCACGTCCGCGGTCTTGATGGAGCGCTGGAACGCCGATGAAGCGGTGCAGCTTATCCTTTCGAAGCACTGCACCAACGTTTCAGGAGCGACACCATTTCTGGAGCAGATACTGGCCGCCGCCGAGCGCGCCGGCACCCGGTTGCCGGAACTGAAGCTGTTCATCTGCGGCGGCGCGTCGGTGCCACCGTCGTTGATCCGCAGAGCAAGTGAGTATCTCGACTGTGCCGTCGTCACGCGCGTGTACGGTTCGACCGAAGTTCCGGTGACGACAGTCGGCGCCCCGCTCGACCCCGACCGTGCCGCGGACACCGACGGACGCGCCGGATTCGCGCACGTCACACTTCGCGGCGAGGCCGCCGGTGGCGGCGAGATCCATGCACGCGGCCCGCAGATGCTGGTCGGTTACCTGCACCCGGACGATGAAGCCGAATCGTTCGACTCCGAAGGATATTTCCGCACCGGCGATCTCGCGCGCTGGGTCGACGACGACTACCTCGTGGTCACCGGACGAGCCAAAGACGTCATCATCCGGAACGGCGAGAATATCGCGCCCAAAGAGGTCGAGGACATTCTCATCGACCATCCCGGTATCGCGGAGATCGCTGTCGTCGGTCTGCCGGATCCCCGCACCGGGGAGCGTGCGTGTGCTGTCATCGTGCCGACAGATCAGCCGCGGCCCGACGTCGCAAGCCTACGCAGTTTCCTGCAGGCACACGGCGTCGCCACATTCAAATCACCTGAACAAGTGGTTATCTGGGAGCAACTCCCGAGAAATGACGCCGGCAAGGTGCTCAAACACCAGATCCAGGCGGCCCTGATGAAGACGGACGGATGACATGCAGGTAGCGATCGTAACCGGCGCAACGGGCGGTATCGGCTTCGGCTGCGCGACCAAGCTCGCCGAGATGGGAATGGCGGTGTTGGCGACCGGCCGCAATGAAGAGCGACTGACCGAGTTGGCCGCGGCCATCGGTGCTGCCGACCGTATCGCAACCGTTGCGGTCGACCTGACCGACGACGAGGCACCCCGACGCATCGTCGAAACCGCGGTCGAACGTTGGGGTCGTATCGACTTTCTGATCAACAACGCCGGAGTGGGAAACCCCACGCCGCTGCACGGAACCGACGACGAGACACTGGATTACTTCCTCAATGTGATGTTGCGCGCGCCGTTCCGGCTGGCACGGGACGTCTTGCCGCACATGCAGCCCGGCTCGGCGATCATCAACATCACCTCGACGTTCGCCGTCGTAGGCGGTCTTCGCGGCGGCCCCTACTCCGCGGCCAAAGGTGGGCTCACCGCGCTGACCACCCACATCGCCTGCCAGTACGGGGCGCACGGAATACGTTGCAACGCGGTGGCTCCCGGTGTGATCCAGACGGCGATGACCGAGGAACGCTTGCAGGATCCGCGATTCCGCCGGATCAACACCGAGATGACACCGCACCAGCGGTTGGGCACCGTCGACGACGTGGCGAGCACAGTCGCGTTCTTGTGTTCCCCCGGCGGCAGCTTCATCAATGGGCAGACGATCGTGGTCGACGGCGGGTGGAGCTCCACGAAGTACCTGTCGAAGTTCGCGCTGACATCGGAGTGGACGGCCCGGTGAACCTGTTCGCGCTGCTGGCGCAGACCGCGCAGCGCTTTCCTGATGGTGGGGCGGTGTATCACGGCGAGCGGCGCTGCTGTACTTGGCAGGAGTTGCGGGACCGCGCACTACACCTGGCAGGCTCGATCCGCGGGCAGTGTCCGGCGGCTGCGCGGATCGCGATCATCAGTGAGAACCGCCCGGAGATCGTTGAACTGCTGTTCGGGATTTGGGCGGCGGAATGCGTCGCCGTTCCGATCAACTACAAGCTACATCCGCGCGAGATGATCCAAATCCTGGAAGATGCCGGCGTATCGCAAGTCTTTGCTTCGGCGACAATCGCTGCCGAACTAACCTCGGATTGCGGCTTCGCGGTGGAAAGCGTTGAGGAAGAAGCTTATTCACGCCGGATGACCGCTGAGCCCGGCACGGCGCCACGCACGGATCCGTCGGCGCTGGCCTGGCTGTTCTACACCAGCGGGACGACGGGCCGGGCGAAAGGCGCCATGCTCACCCACCGCAACCTGATGGCGGTGACGATCGCCCACCTGGCCGACATCGACGCACCCGACGAGGGCTGCAGCCTGGTGCACGCCGCACCGATGTCGCACGGTTCCGGCCTTTACATTCCGGCCTACGTGCTGCGTGGCGCCCGCCAGGTGGTGCCGCAGCGTGGCGGATTCGAGCCGGGCGAATTCCTGGATCTGTGTGAGCAGCATCCGGGCTGCAGCGCCTTCCTCGCACCGACCATGGTGCAGCGCGTCGTCGACACAGCCCGAGCTACCGGCCGCGCATGCCCGAGCCAGCTGCGGACAATCGTCTACGGCGGCGGACCGATGTATGTGGACGGCATCAAGAGGGCACTGGCGGCGTTCGGACCGGTCTTCGCCCAGATTTACGGGCAGGGCGAGTCGCCGATGACCATCACCGGCTTGCGCCGCGCCGACTACCAGGGCGCCGACGATGCGCTCCTGGGCTCGGTCGGCTACCCGCGGTCGGGCATGGAAGTCGCGGTGCTGCGCGCTGACGACACACCGGCGGGCGTGGATGAGATCGGTGAGATCGTCTGCCGCGGCGACGTTGTCATGTGCGGCTACTGGCACAACCCGACGGCCACCGCCGCGACGTTACGCGACGGCTGGCTGCGCACCGGCGACATGGGTTCCTTCGATGCGCGCGGCTACCTGACGCTGCATGACCGTTCGAAAGATGTCGTGATCAGCGGCGGCACCAACATCTATCCCCGGGAGGTGGAAGAGGCGCTGCTGGAACATCCCGGTGTGTCGGAAGCGTGCGTGGTCGGAGCACCCGACGCGGAGTGGGGTGAGATCGTGGTCGCGTTCATCGTCGGCGCCGCCGAACCCGACGAGCTCGACACGCATCTGCTGCAGCGGATCGCCCGCTTCAAACGCCCCAAGCGCTACCTGACCGTCGAGCAGCTACCGAAGAACAGCTACGGCAAGGTGCTCAAGCGAGAACTACGTCAACAACTGGCGACTCACCGCAGTGACTGAAAGTGACTGCGGATGCCCGACAGCATCGCGATGTGCGCGTTCACCGCTTCACGTCGGGTCATCGCAGCCAGCGGACGGGGAGCCGCAATCCGCAGCCGCTCGGTGAGACGAGTGCCCGCGTCGATCGGCTCGAATGTCACGATGCCGTTCAGCCGCACCCGGGGGAACTGACGCGCCTCGGTGATCACGTCGCCGTGCACCGCAACCTCGACCCTGGCCCAATAGCTTATTCGGATTGCGAACGCTCCCAACGGGATACGGTCGCGCACCCGATAGGTGTGCTGGTAACCGTGCGCGGTCTCGATGCGCGATATGGTTTGCACCGAAACGACCAGCGGGTGCACGACTTTGATGTTGTCCAGATCCACGTAAAAGTCGCGCACGGTGTCGGGTGCCGCGGGTATCTCTTCGGTCAGCGTCTCCGCGGCGTGGGTGATCCACAAGCTCACAATGGGCTAACTTAGCCGCTGTTGTCGAGATGCAGAAAAGATTGACAAGACACGCCTACCTACTTTGGCAAAAGCTGGGCGCGCCGCGAAAGTCTGTCAATCTTCAGTCGCGCCAGCTTCTGTCAGGACATGGTTCGTCGCACTCTAGCTGCCGAAGGGCGGCGCCGATGCGGCCCGCGGTGTATGACACGAGGGCGGGTAGGCCAGCGGGTAAGTCGTTTGCGTGAACTGTGACGGTGGTGGCGCCAGCGCAGCTCCCATTCGACCCCCACACGGGCGCCGATACGCAACACATGCCGACGATCGCGTCCTGATGGTCGATCACCGTCGCGCGCGGATCGCGGAGAGACTCGCGCATGTTGCGCCATTCGCGTCGAGTCCAGCAGTGAGGAAGCGTCCAGTCACCGGCGGGTTGGGTCGCAAAGAGGACGCGTCCGGTCGCGGTGCGGGCGATCGACTCGGAGTCGGCCGGGCCGGGCGTGTAGGCGTGGCCGTGGGGCACGGTAGCGCAGACACATTGCAGCCGGTTCTCATGCAGGATCCGCAGCGACGCTACGGCGTGCGATTGCACGGCAAGGGTATGGATTGGCGCTTGCGCGATGCGCCGTAGCAGCGGGTCAGGCTGCCAGCGTTGCCCGATGCGCAACATCCGCAGCCCGACATAATAGCGGTGCTCGACGCACTGCACCGCGCCAAGCATGACGAGTTGTTCGGCGAGCCGATGCGTGGACGTTTTGGCTAACCCGGTTGCGCGAGCCAGCGCGGTCAGTCCAACGCCCTCCTCGGCGTGAGCAAGTGCGTCCAAGACAGCGAACGCGCCGTCAAGGACTCCCCGCTGCGCCGCGCCTGGTGGTATCGGTGCTCCCAGCTGCCCTGATCTGGCAACCGGGGTGCACAGTGCTGCGCCGGCCGCAGGTGCTAACGATGCAGCTGCCGAGATATTCATGGGCCTTGCCTTCGCAAACTACGCCGAGCTTGATCACGGCATCGATGTATTTTGCTTGCTGACATCTCAAGCGGCCGTGAAGGATTGGGCTTACGATCGCGGTCTGAGCGGTGCGCCGTCACCAGGCGAAGATCGTGACGGGACGGTTGTCGTCATCGACGTTGTTCTGGATTCTCTCGGCTGGTAGATTCTGTGGACGCTCATTCCTGCACCCGGCTGGAACGTCGATGTTGGTGGAAGTCGAACCAGCGTGGCGGGTGAGGTCCGTTGGATGCCTGTCGATTATGGCGGCATTCATTGGTGGAGTCCGTTCGTCCGTTTGTTGGGACGGGCGTACTCCCCGAGCTGGGTCTTGCGGTGTCGGCAGCGGCTTCGCGGCTGTCGAGATGCGCTGCCGCCCTTCAGATCGCCGGACCCGGTTGGCCTGTGCGATGCGCAGCACGATCGACGGGCGCAGCAGTCGAGTTGGTGGGTCAATCATCCCGATTACCCGGATGAATTGACCAGCGACAGTGGGGTCGGTCTCCGTGGCGGTCATCACCCAATCCAGGTACGCATTGCTGATACGTGTCGATAGCGGTCGCGGGCCCACCACTTCTGGCAAGGCCAAGTCGGAGCCGACGGCGGTCTGCCAGGCGACCCGGATTTTTTTGGCGCTGGCGCGGAAGAAGCGCCGCGGCAGGTTGCGCTGTCCGCGGCGCAGACACTCGCGCAGCACGGTGGCTTCGATGGCGGCGATCGTCATGCCCTGTCCGTAGATTGGGTTGAAGCTGCACACTGCGTCGCCGAATACCACTAGACCGTCGGGTGTTCGGCGCATTTTGTCGTAGCGCCGCCAGCGGTTAGACGGAACGCGATGGTGCGCGACGTCGCCGAGCGGTTCGCCCGTTTGAATGGCTTGCAGCGCGTGAGCGGGAGCGAAATCGGCTACAAATCGCAACATGTCGGCAGGCTGGCTTGGTGGCTGCAGTCCCGCCAAAGCACCGACACTGAACATCCACGTGTCGTTTTCGTACTTGAACAAGCCAAATATCTTCGGCCGTCCCGGGACGGGGAACAGCGCGATCATATGTTCCTCGACAGCGCCGGGTGGGAGGCGCAGTAGTTGACAGGCGTAGGCCAGGTGCACTGTCAACTCGTCCTGCGAGGGCCGGCCGTAGCCCAGTTCTTCTAGGAAGTTCGGCGTCCGAGAACCGCGTCCGGTCGCGTCGACGACCAGATCGGCAGTGAGCGTTGCCTCGTGGGTGGTGCGGCGGTTGACGACCCGCGCCCCGGTGATACGGTCACGAGCCGGTGTCGCGCTCAGGCCCACCACATCATGGCCCTCGAGGAATATCACGTTCGGAATGGCCCGCACACGCCGCCGAACATGCCATTCGAGGAAGGGCCGGCTCGCAAATGAGACTGAAATCGTTTGGGAATTAGGCACTTTGCCGGACCGGACCAGTTGATGCCCTGCAACCGAAACACACAACTTCGACAAGTCACCGTCATCCCAGCTCATAACACCGCCAGCCCGCAGTTCATCAACGAAGTTGGGGAACAACTCGTCGAGGATCTGCGTACCACGCGCTTGGATAGCGTGAATTTGCCTGCCCTGCGGGACGCCTCGCCGGTTCACTGGCGCTACGGGCAGCATATCTCGTTCGACAATCGTGACTTTTTGGTAGAAGTCGCCGAGCACCCTGGCGGCCAGAAGTCCGCCCATGCTGGCGCCCAGTACCACCGCATGTGCCGGCCCCGCCGACGGCGTCCCCGCCATCACAGTCGCTCCATCGCCCGCGACATCCGTGCCGTCTCGAAATAGACCGGCTCGCGGCGTGCGCAGTGCGGCCGGGGCTGGGTGAGCGCGGTCAGCATGCGGTCAAGTCGGGCAATCAGCGTTATGCCTAGCCAAGGGCGGCCGGCCGAGCGCGCCGACACAGCCGCCGCCGTGCTGAGCAAAACCTCCCTCTCGGTAATCAAGGCTGGCGCCTGCTTGCCCGGCGCGGACGGCGCTGATCGGGTGGCCGACGCGGTATGCGGAGTCGCAACCGGCGCTCGCGTTATGTGGGACATGGTGGTCTCTCCTAATGAGCGATGCGGTCAACGTGTCGAGCCCAGCGTCGGAAACCGACCGTCAATCCAGCGTCAATCACTCAGCAACCACCATTCCGGAGAACCCGCTGTTATGATTGACCAGCGCAAACGGTCACCAGGAGACACAATGGCCACCGACAATTCGGGCGCGTCGGCTTCGGTTCGTGTGCTGGGGGACATACGCATCGATGTCGACGGCGGTGTAATCGCGCTGCCGGAAAGCATTCGAGCAGTGGCGCTGCTGGGGTGGCTGGCCATTCATGCCGGTTCGCGCAGCCGTTCCGAAATCGCCTCGGCGATGTGGCCCGATGTCCCCGATGCGGCCGCACGCAGCAGCGTGCGTACGGCGCTGTGGGCACTACGCCGAGCGTTCGGCCAGCACGCCGACACGGTTCTGGACACCTCACGCAACCGCATCGGATTGCGCAACGCCGAGGTGGATGTCGCCCTATTCGACGAGCTGGTCGCCGACGGCCGTCTCGACGAGGCGCTGGCTATCTCTTCGGGCGACCTGCTCGCCGGCCTAGATGATGAGTGGGCGATTCTGGCACGAGAATCCCACCGCGACAAGGTGATTGCGCTGCTGAGGGATCAGTCGGACAAGGCCGCCGCTAACGGGGATTCAGCGTTGGCGATTGAGCGGGCGCGGCAAGCCCTGGAATTAAACCCGCTTTCGGAAACCTGCGCCCGTCTGCTGATGCGGCGCTACGACGAAGCCGACGATCGCTCGCGCGCTCTGGCGGTCTACACGCGCATCGTCGAGCGGCTCCGCCACGAATTGAAGATCGCTCCCGCGGACGAAACCTGGCAGCTAGCCGAAAAGATCCGCAGCCGCAAGCAGAGTCGGCATCCGAATATCCGCGCCGGCCATGAGTTGCGCCGACTGGCCACGACTCCACTGGTTGGCCGCGATGCCGAGCTTCAAGCGCTCGCGCGGGCCTGGCGCTCCGCGCGTTCGGGTGCCGGCGGAGTAGCAGTCGTCAGCGGTGCGCCTGGCCTGGGAAAGACCCGATTGATCGCCGAGCTCACCGAACTGGCCGGCAACACCGGTGGTCTGACCGCATTTGGTACCACGTCAGCAATCGGTTGTCCGCCCTATTGGCCATGGGCCGAGTTGGGCAGCGCGCTGCTGCACGCCCTGGGTGGCGTTCCCGACGGCGAGCCGTTTACCACGGCGCTGGCTCCGCTGCTGCCTACATTGATGCAGCCGGCGGCACCCGGCCCGCCCGACTTCGAGCAGGCCCGGATCACCGAAGGACTGTTGGATCTGCTCGCCTACGCCGCGGCACAGGCGCCGGTGCTGGCGGTCCTCGAGGACATGCACGGCTGCGACGAGGCCAGCGCGGTGGTGCTCGCACGCGCCTGCCGACGGGTGCAGGGCATGCCGGTGCTGCTGGTGTGGACGCGACGCAACCGTTCGCTGCCCGCCGCGCTGGCCGACGCTGAGCACCAGGCGCGTCATTGCGCGGCGCTGCTCGCCGATGTCGACCTGGAACCCCTTGCAGATACCGATATCGCCGAGATCGCACGCCACGCCGGGCTAGTCGATGAAAATGCGATCGGCACCGTCATCGCGTCTGCCGATGGCAATGCGCTATTGGCCATTGAGGCGTCTCGCACCATCGCGCGCGGTGACGTGGCCCTCGCTGAAGGTCTGCGCTCGACTGTGCGCGCCGCCCGCAGACACATGCCCCCGTCATCACGGTCGTTGTGCGAGGTCATGGCGGTTGCCGGGCGCGCGCTGAGGATCGAAGACGCTTGCCGCAGGGCCGGGGCCTGCGACGGTCCCGAGTTCGACACTGCGTTCGAAGCGGCCGCCGATGCCGGATTGTTGCAGATCGTCGATGGCGCAATCGATTTCCGACACGCCCTGGTGCGTGAAGCCTACTACGCCGACCTGCCGCAGCTGCAACGGATCCGGCTGCACGCTGTTGCGGCGCGTGATCTCGACGACCACGGCGGCCCGGAGCTGGCCGGTGAGGCCGCCCGGCATCTGCTCACCGCGGGTGATCGTGACGGGTCGGCGGGGCTATTGGTGCGGGCGGCAAACCATGCGATGTCGCTCGGGGCGCTCAGCCGCGCCGAGGAGTTACTAACCGAGGCGTCGGCCCTGCAGCCCGCCAACACCGACATAGTCCTGGAGCTTGCCGGTGTCGCGGCGCACCGCGGGATGGCCGACCAGGCACAGGCGCGTTTCGAAAGCGCGGCGCACGTACTCGAAGCCACCGATGATCGACTCGGGCTTGCGAGCGCCTATATCCGCTGGGCCGAGTGGAACACCGGCCCATTGTGCCGCCCCATCGTTGCCCGGAGCTCGGTCACGAGCGCCTTAGAAGTGCTTGATACCGCGGGCGTTTCGGCGTTGCGGTTGCGGCTTCAAGCCCAAGCGTTTCTGGCGCTATGCGAGGCGATGGCCGGCGACCCAGGTGCCTGCGAGGAGCTTCTGGACAGCGTCGACACACAATGTCGGCGACTGCCCGTCGACCCGATCCGCGACATCCGCCGCCATATCGCCCGCACTCTGGCCCGTATCCGGCAAGGCCGCTTCCAGGAGGTCGCCGATGAGGGGCGTGCAGCCGCGCAGATCGCCCGCTCGATCGGACGCCTTGACCTCGTGTACGGGTCGCTGCTCAACGCCGCGGCCGGTCTGGCCTCGACCGGCAGCTACGGTGAGGCCCTTCAACTACTTGACGAAATCGGAACCGTGCCCGGCAGTGGGAGCCTGCCGCTGGCCATCGACGCCGATGTGCAACTCTCGCGCGCATGGCTGATGTCTCGACTCGGTCGCCACGAAGAGGCAGTCCGCGTCGCCAAATCTACGCAGCGATTAGCGCAACGGATCGGCGGCCCGGAACTCGCCGCGACCGCCGACGCCGAAACGGGCCGGGTCCTGTTGCGCGCGCGATATTACGACGAAGCCGCCGAGTTCCTGGCACGGGCACTGAACGTCGAAAACGCCTCGATTGGACGGCCATTGGCACGTTTGCAGTGCGCCGAGGCGCTGACTCGTCTGGGCCGGCTCACCGAAGCCGAACAGGAGCTTGCGGCCACGGTGCTGGAGCCAGTCGGGGCTGCCGACTGGCCCGATACGCTCGTCGCGCGAATGGCGTCGGCACGCGGGTTGATCGCCGCCGCGAAGGGCGAACGCGTGGCGGCGCAGCGCTATCTGAAGCGCGCCGCCGCGGGCTGGCGCCGCCGCGTCACCGCTGAGGACGCCACAGGATCGACTGCGGCGCTGGCCGACCTCGGGCGGCCGGTGATCGGACAGATCTGTCCGGCCGAAGAACTCGACACCGTGCTGGCCGATTTATCCCAACTCAACAACGGGAGCGCACATGCCAAGCTTTGACGATTCGACGCAAAGCTCCGCCCCACCAGAAGACGTCTGGATGCTGCTCTACGACCCTGGACGATTTCCCGAGTGGTGGACCGGTATCGCGTCGACCACGCCCGCCGACGACGAGAAGAACTACACAATGTTCGTCGAAGGCTATCCCGACTTCCCCATGCCGCAGACTCTGAACGCCCGGCCCCAAGACAGGCGCGTCACCATCTCCTGCATGGTCTCCGATCTGGTATTCCAGTGGCATCTCGAACCTGCAGACAGCGGCGGCACAAAGATTTCCGTGCACGTTGACGTCCCCGAAGCCGAAGCAGCGCGCTTGGACATGCAGCGCGAAATAATCGGATCGTCCCTACGGAAGTTAGGGCAACTAGCGGCGGTGAGCGAATAACCTACCGTCGGGGCTGACCACGGGGTCAGGACGGTAGCGATCCGGCACTGTCGCATTTTTCCGGATTTTGTCCGGCGTTCTGACGTCTTTGCGGACAACGACGCTGAACTCCGTTCGCCAACAGTTGAGAGCTTGGAGCTGTCTCAGCGGCCGCGGGCAAGCGCCTCGACGAATGCGGCGATGCGGCCGCGGGTCTCCTCCGTCATCCAACTCGCCCGAACCTTGGTATCCACTTCCGCGCCCGCATCGATCACGGCGCGAGCCGGCTGGTGTAGCTGTCGCTTGGTGGCCGCGTACGCAGCCGGGGAGTACTGACCGAGTTCACGCGCGATCGCCGTCGCCTGGGGAATCAGGTCGTCACTCGGCACAACCGCGTCGATCCATCCTTGGGCCAACGCGGTGTCCGCGTCGATCGTGTTGGCCCGCAGCGCTGCCCGGACCACCGATGGCCCCATCGCAAAGCGGCATATCTCGAGCGCTGCCACCGGGAATGGGACACCGACCGCAAGCTCGGTGAGGCCGACCGTCCCGGCGGACATGAGTCGCACGTCGGCGCACATGGCGAAGACGCACCCGCCGGCGATGGCGTGCCCGTTGATCGCGGCAACCACCGGTGCCGGGTGGTCGAAGACCGCAAGAAAGGCCTCCGACAGCGCAGTGACGAAGCGCTCGGCATACTCGGCGCCGCCGTCGACAAGCGCGCGCAGATCGACGCCGGCCGAGAAACACCGACCCCCGCCGGTGATGACGACGGGCCCTTCGACGTTGCGCATCGTGGCGATGATGGCGTCGAGCAAATCCAGGTCGAGCGCATTGACCGGCGGATGGTCGATTCGAACTATCGTCACACCGTCGGCGACCTCTGGACTTATCACACGTCCTCCGCTCTGCGGTATAGCTCCAACATGGCTGCTAGCTTTACAACTCGCGGCGAAGAAGTCACGGACTTTCGGTGAAACCGGCCGGTTGTGAGACAGTCCGCGGCGGCGAAAACCAGTTGTGAGCTGCGGCACAAGCTTTCGGCAAGGGCCATGTCAGATTCTTGTTGTAGCCCCACGACGCGCCCTGGATGGCGTGGGTGAAAAGGAGCAAGAAGGGAATTGCCATGATCCTCAAGAAAATCGTCGGCACTGGTGTAATCGCTGGCGCGATTGGCTTTTCGGCGATCGGACTGGCGGGTGCCGCCAACGCCGCTCCGCCGCCACCGGCAGCTCCGAGTGTGATACAGCACGCGCAGTTGGCCAACTGGGGCGGTCCCGGTGGGGGCGGGCACGGCTGGGGCGGTCCCGGTGGGGGCGGTCACGGCTGGGGCGGACCCGGTGGACGCGGCTGGGGCGGACGCGGCTGGGGCGGACCCGGTGGACGCGGCTGGGGCGGACCCGGTGGACGCGGCTGGGGCGGACCCGGTTGGGGCGGTCGTGGCTGGGGCGGCCCCGGTTGGGGCGGTCGTGGTTGGGGCGGCCCCGGCTTTGCCGGGTGGGGTGGCCCGCCGCCTCTGTGTCCGTTGGGGCTCTGCATCTGAGTCGTGCCTCGAGCGGACCACGGGACCTAGGTTGCAACTGAACCAAGACGGTCGCCTTGCTGAATAGATCGGCAAGGCGACCGTTTGGCCCATCGAACGCCGACTCACTCGCTGGGCCCGAACATCTCTGCACTTTCGGCACGCATGTCGACTTTGCGAACCTTGCCGGTCACCGTCATCGGAAACTCGTCGACGACGTGCACGTAGCGCGGGATCTTGTAGTGCGCCACCTTTCCGGTGGCGAAAGCGCGCACCGCGTCCGCATCGAGTGCTCGCCGTCCCGGCTTCATCCGGAGCCATGCACAGATCTCTTCGCCGTATTGGGCGTCCGGGACGCCGACGACCTGCGCGTCCTCGATGTCGGGATGGGTGGTGAGGAATTCTTCGATCTCGCGCGGATAGACGTTTTCGCCACCGCGGATGATCATGTCGCTGCGGCGGCCCACGATGTTGCAGTAGCCGTCGTCGCGCATCACCGCGAGATCGCCGCTGTGCATCCACCCGTCGGCGTCGATCACCTCGCGGGTGTTGGCCTCGTCACGCCAGTAGCCCAGCATCACCGAATAGCCACGGGTGCAGAACTCCCCGGGCTGACCGCGCTCGACGATGTCGCCGGTGTCAGGGTCGACGATCTTGATCTCCACATGGGGATGCGCCCGCCCGATGGACGCGGTTCGCCGCTCCAGGTCGTCATCGATCAGCGTCTGGCAGGAGACCGGCGACGTCTCGGTCATACCGTAGGCGATCGCCACTTGGGTCATATTCATCTCGGCCACACAGCGTTTCATGACCTCGACCGGGCACACCGATCCGGCCATGAGGCCGGTCCGCAGCGACGTCAGGTCGGTGCCCTCGAAGTCAGGATGACCGAGCAGGGCGATGAACATGGTCGGCACGCCGTACAGTGCGGTGCACCGTTCGGCTTGGACGGCAGCCAGGGTGCATGCGGCATCAAACCCCGGGGCCGGGACGATTATCGTGGCGCCGTGGGTGGTGCAGCCGAGGTTGCCCAGCACCATCCCGAAGCAGTGATAGAACGGCACCGGGATGCACATCCGATCGCCGGGGCCCAGGTTGAGCAGCTCGGTGGCGAAGAAGCCGTTGTTGAGGATGTTGCGATGCGACAGCGTCGCGCCCTTCGGGAAACCCGTTGTACCCGAGGTGTATTGGATGTTGGTCGGCTCGCGGTTGTCCAGGGCGGCCATCCGGGATCGCAGCGCGGCCACCGACACCCGCTCGGCGCGGTCACGCAGGTCTGTCCAGTCGCGGGTACCGATGAAAACGACCTCGCGCAGCTCGTTGGCGTTCGGACGTACCTCGTCGACCATCGATCGGTAATCCGAAGTCTTGAATGATGTCGCTGCGAGAAGCGTTCGAACCCCGGACTGCTTCAGGGCATAACCGAGCTCGTGTGTGCGGTAGGCCGGATTGATGTTGACCAGAATGGCGCCGATCTTCGCCGTGGCGTACTGCACGATGATCCACTCGGCACAGTTCGGCGACCAGACGCCGACGCGATCGCCGTGCTGCACGCCCAGCGACATCAAACCCCTTGCAGTCAGATCGATCTCGGCGTTGAGTTCGGCGTAGGTCCACCGCCGGTCCTGTGCGACGTCGACCAGCGCCTCGCCGTCCGGGTTGGCCGCGGCCGTCCGCTCGAAGTTCTCCCCGATCGTCTCCTCGAGGATCGGCGTGCTGATCGGCCCCGTGTCATAGGATTTCAGCGCTCAGCCCACCAGGTCTTCGTATCGGTACTCCGCCGAATCCGGTGTGCCGGCCACGTGTGTACGCTCTTCACGACGGCGTAGGTCCACTCGGCGGATCTTTCCCGAGATCGTCTTCGGCAGTTCGTAGAACTCAACCCGCCGCACCCTCAGATGCGGCGCCACCCGGTCGCGCACGAACTCCATGATCGTCCTGGCCGTCTCGGCATTCGCCGGCCAGCCGGCGGCCAGCGCAACGTAGGCCTTGGGGATCGCCAGCCGGGTGTCGTCGGGCTGCGGCACAACGGCGGCTTCCACGATCGCCGGATGCTCGATGAGCACGCTTTCCAACTCGAACGGCGATACCTTGTAGCCCGACGACTTGAACACGTCGTCGGTGCGGCCGACATAGGTGATCGACCCGTCGGCGTCGCGACGCGCGATGTCGCCAGTGTGGTAGTAACCGCCGGCCATCGCGGCGGCGTTGCGTTCCGGATCCTGGAGGTAGCCGGTCATCAGGTTGACCGGCTTGGCGCCCAGGTCGAGGCAAATCTCACCCTCGTCGCCGGGCTTCCCGCTGACCGGGTCGACGAGCACCACGGGTACGCCGGGCAGCGGGCGGCCCATCGAGCCGGGCTGCACCGGACGGCCCGGCAGATTGCCGACCAACAGCGTGGTCTCGGTCTGCCCATAGCCGTCGCGAATGGTCAGCCCCCACGCGCGTTCGACCTGTGCGATGACGTCGGGATTGAGCGGCTCACCGGCGGCCACGATCTCGCGCAGCGCAACGGGCCTGGTGCCCAGGTCCGCTTGAATGAGCATGCGCCACAGCGTCGGTGGCGCGCAGAACGTCGTCACCCCGGCATGACGGAGGTGATTCAGCAGCGCGGCGGCATCCAATCGCCGGTAGTTGTACACCAAGATTGTCGCCTCGGCGATCCACGGGGCGAAGACACAACTCCAGGCATGCTTGGCCCAGCCCGGTGAGCTGATCGCCAAGTGCACGTCACCCGGTCGCACCCCGATCCACGCCATCGTCGACAGATGCCCGACCGGGTAGCTGATCTGAGAGTGCGCCACCAGCTTGGGCTTGCTCGTCGTGCCGGAGGTGAAGTAGATCAGCATCGGATCGTCCACCGTGGTTCGCGCGGTGAACGGCTTGGCCCCGACGACATCGGCGGCCTCCGCGTAGCGATGCCAACCCGCATCGCCGGTGCCCACCACGACGCGGTGGTAGTCGCCGCCGACATCGTCGAACTTGGCGGTATCAGCGGCGTTGGCGATCACGGCCCGCACCCCACCGCGGACGATGCGGTCGGCAAGGTCGCTCGGTCCGAGTGCACCGGTGGCCGGCATCACCACCGCCCCGAGCTTGGTGACGGCGAGGGTGGATTCCCAGAGCTCAATCTGGTTGCCCAGCATCAGGACGACGCGGTCCCCCTTGCCGATACCGAGTTGCTCCAGCCACGCCGCCACCCGATCGGACCGGTCGGCCATCGCGGCGAAGCTGACGCTCTGCTCGCTGCCGTCTTCCTCGACAATCCGCAGCGCGGTGCGGTCGTTGCCTCGGGCGATGACGTCGAACCAGTCGGTGGCCCAGTTGAAGGCGCCGACCAGATGCGGCCACGAGAAGGTGGCGGCGAGCCGGTCGTCGTCGACCATGGCGAGGACTTGGTCACGCGCGGCGCGGTAACGCTCGGTGTTGCTCGCCATGGTATTCAGCATCCACCGCCCACCCGCATTGCGTGGCCACGCGGCCGAAGAATAGCATTCTCTTCGTCAGCGAATGAGCGTCTCAGGGCTCGGAACGGAGGGAGCTCGATTGACGGTGACCGAGACGTTGAGCGTACAGAAACCGCACGCCGGCGTGGTGCTGTTGCAGCTCAACCGACCCGAGCGACTCAACGCGATCAACGAGGTCATGGTCGACGAGCTCAAGGAAACTTTGGCCGCACTGGCCGCGGACACATCGGTCAACGCCGTCGTGCTCACCGGCGCGGGGCGCGGGTTTTGCTCCGGCATCGACATGCGTGACTTCGGCCCGGCGATACCGGAGGCGACAGATCCGGCCATAGACCGCCTGCGCTTCCAGGAAAGCATGGCCGCACTGCCGCAGGCGATTCGCGACATGCCGCAGCCGGTGATCGCTGCGGTCAACGGTCCCTGTGTCGGCGCGGGCTTGGCACTGTGCCTGGCGGCGGACATCAGGATCTGCTCGACCGCAGCAACATTCGGTAATGCGGCGATCCTGCTTGGCCTGTCCGGAGCCGAGATGGGAATGAGCTACTTCTTGCCGCGCATTGTCGGTGCCACTGTGGCCGCCGACTGGACGCTGACCGGCCGGATGGTCTCCGCCGAGGAGGCCGACCGTCGTGGTCTGGTGAGCGAACTGGTGGATCCCGCAGAGCTATCTCAGCATGCACTCGAAATAGCCATTCGCGTAGCAGAGCTCGCACCACTGGGCGTGCGACTGACCAAGCGAGCGCTGCAGGTCAACACCGATGCCGCAGGGCTGGGGCCGGCCCTCGAGCTCGAGAACCGCAACCAGGTGCTCAGCCACGCCACCGAGGAAGCGGCAGCCCGCAGGCAGACCTGGTCTTCGTGACCAATGATTGAGTAGCGAAAGGATGAACGGTGGCCTGGGATTTCTCCACTGACCCCGAATGGGCCGCGCAGCTCACCTGGGTTGACGAGTTTGTGCGCTCGGAGTGTGAACCAATCGATCTGATTGTCAAAGAGTCTCACGATCTCAATGACCCGGTGCGCCAGGCGCTGATCCCTCCGCTGCAGCAGATCGTCAAGGAACGCGGGCTGTGGGCTACCCATCTGGGTCCTCATCTGGGCGGGCCCGGACACGGCCAGGTGAAACTGGCGTTGCTCAACGAGATCCTCGGCCGGTCGGAATGTGCGCCGATCGTCTTCGGCTCGCAGGCTCCGGTTTCCGGTAACAGCGAAATCCTGGCCCACTACGGCACTCCGGAACTCAAGCAGCGTTATCTGGAGCCGCTGCTGGACAACCGGATCGTGTCGTGCTTCTCGATGACCGAGCCACAGGGCGGCGCGGACCCGAAAGTCTTCACCACAACCGCGATGCAGGACGGCGATCATTGGGTGATCAACGGTGACAAGTGGTTTTCGTCGTTCGCATCCATCGCATCGTTCTTAATTGTGATGGCCGTGACCGATCCCGATGCCCCGCCCTACCAACGTCATTCGATGTTCGTCGTGCCCGCTGAGACGCCTGGCATCAACGTTTTACGCGACGTCGGCCTTGGCTACCAAGCCCTTGGCGGCGGAGGACGCGAAGGTTACGTCCGGTATGAGAATGTCCGGGTCCCGGACGATCACATGCTCGGGCCGCGGGGCGGCGCGTTCGTGGTCGCCCAGACTCGACTCGGCGGTGGCCGCATTCACCACGCGATGCGCACGGTCGGCTTGGTCCGGCGGATATTCGACATGCTTTGCGAGCGTGCGGTATCCCGCTATACGCAAGGCGACATGCTGGGCGACAAGCAGCTGGTCCAACAGATGGTCGCCGACTCGTGGATGGAGATCGAAGCGTTCCGGCTGCTGACCTTGCAGACAGCATGGAAGATCGACCAGCACAACGACTACAAGGCCGTTCGTGCCGACATCTCGGCGGTCAAGGCGATGATGCAGAAGGTATTGCACGATGTGTCGGCCCGTGCGCTGCAGCTACACGGATCGCTTGGCGTCACACACGAGATGCCGTTCGTCCAGCACCTGGTGGAGTCCTTCGTTCTGGGCCTGGCCGACGGGCCGACCGAAGTGCACAAGGTCACCTTGGCGCGGCTACTGCTCAAGGAGCACAAGCCTGCGCCCGACATGTTCCCAACTGAGCACTTGCTGCGGCTACGCGAGGCCGCGGAAGCCAAGTTCGCCGACAAGCTTGCCGGCGTTCCGCGTGGCTAACCGAGCAACTCGCCGGCTCGCGAGAGCAACTGCGGCAATGTCGGCGCCATCGCCTCTAGGTCTGGATCCGGTAATTGGCGCCGTCGATTGTGCTTGACGATCAGTGACCATGTGGCCGTCGACTTGAAGCAGGCCAGGGCTTGGAACCAATCTAGTTCCGGCACTTCACTTCCCAGCTCTTCGCGGTAGAGCGCCGCCAGCTCCGACACAGGCGGCGTCGCGTCAATGTATCGGGTGGGACGTTGGTAGGTCCTTGGGTCGCAATTGATCAAGAACCATCCCGCGTCGACACGCGGGTCACCGACCGACCAGATTTCCCAATCGATGACGGCGGTGATGCGGTCATCGACTGCCAGCAGGTTGCCCAGCCGAAAGTCGCCGTGCACCAAAGCGGGCGGCAAGGCCGGCGGCGTGCTGGATGTCAGGGCGGCAGCGACTTCCCGCCACCCCGGCGCCAGCGCGGAATCGACGGTATCCAGCGTGCGACACCACCGCTCGATCTCCGCGGACGGCCCGATCACCGGCTCGGACTCCAGACCCACGGCGCCGGGCGCAATGCGATGCAGCTGCGCCATGGTGGTCGCGGCGTTCCGAAAGCGCTCAGCTACAACGGCTTCAGGCCCGCCGTCGGCGTCGTCGAAAAGCGGTTCACAGGTGGTCCCGTCCACATGGGACATCACGAATAGCGGCGGCACGTCGGGTGGATCGCCCAGGTCGTCGAACAGCACTTCCGGGACAGGTACCGGCGTCGCAGCGAGCGTCCGGATGGCGCGGGCTTGCCGCAACACGTCGCGGTGCGCGATCGGGCGGACCCCGGGCGGTGCCACCTTGACGACCACCGGCCGGTCGGCACACTTGCCCACATAGGTCAGGCTTGATGCGCCACCCGGCAGCAGCGCCAGCGCCGAAACGTCACGTGACGCAAGCCGCTCAGCAAGCTGGACCAGCAGCGGGTCGCTCAGCGCAACCATCCGATCTCACTCAGGAACGGCTGCGTATGCGCGATCCGGCCGGTCAGCGACTCAGGTTCGCCGGTGCACAACGCCAGCGCGGTCTGGGTGATGAGCTCGATGTCCTCGGTGTCGGTCTTGGCCAAGTCGAGTGTGCCGGCGCCGGGTGTCGCGACCGGGTTGGACGGGGCGGCCGCGTTGACCGCGATGCCATCGTCATACAGCTCGGCCGCAAGGCTTTTGGTGAGCCGGTTCAGGGCCGCCTTGACCGTGCCGTAGACACCGAATCCGGCTGCGCGGTCGAACTCGGAGAACGGCGGCCCCTCGGGCAGATCGCCGCCGACCGAGGTGATGTTGAGCACCCACCCGCGGCCGCGTTCGCGCATAGCCGGGATGGCCAGTTGGGTCAGGTGCAGCGGCGCCAGCACATGCATTTCCATCATCAGACGCACGCGCCGCTCCGGGAACTCGTCGAGCGGACGGAGAAACGTCACGGCTGCGTTGTTGACCAGAATGTCTGGCGCACCAACGCGTTCGACCATCTCGGCGAAGAGTCGCTCCCGATCCTCGGTCTTCGACAGATCAGCCTGGATAGCGATCGCCGAGCCGCCAGCGGCGGTGATCTCCTCGAGCGTCTGCCGAAGCGATCCGTCGTATTTGGGATCGGGGTCCATGGTGCGGGCGGTGAGCCCGACCGTGGCGCCTTCGGCAGCCAATCGCACACCGATCGCCTTCCCCAGCCCGCGGCTGGCGCCCGTGACCAGAGCGATTTTGCCCGCACAGGCTCCTGTCACTTCCGACCTGCCTCCCGCTGCATCGTCGCGTGCGCGAGAACGCCTTCTCCCTGCGAGAGAATCCCGTTACCCGCCTGGTCGGAGTATAGGCACCACGGTCGGGACCGCCGGGTCGACCTGCAGCACCGGCAACCGGTCTTCAGACGGCTGTCGACGGCTGAGCTTTCTGTGAGCGGCAGGCCAGATATCTCAGAGAACTACTAGACCCACGTCCAATAAACGCGCAGCTAAACCGGCTAATTGCGGCGGTGATCACCCGGCTACCAGGCATAACGCCCCAGGGTCAGTTGCCTGGGAGTCTGCTGTCAACCTGAGATTTTTCTAAATAATGTATTGACTCCCTAATTTACCCAAGAGTAGGTTCCGGTGACATTACTCACGGGTAATGAACACACGTAGAACACGTAGAAGGAGTAGATCCATGCGTCGTCGCCTGATACTTGCTGGATTAGCGGCCACTGGCGGGCTGGTGACCTCGGCGTTTCTGCAGGCGGCTGTCGCCGTCGCCGACGTCAGCGCCACCGGTGCCGACGCGTTCACCATCGGTGACTTCACCTTCGACCCCTTCACGGTCGGGACCACCGGAGCCGACGTCGAGGGCTTCGCTCCTGTTGCCCAACTCAGCACCGCTCCCCCGCTGCTGGAGCTCGGCGGCGGGGAGATTGGCGGCATCCTGAATACTGCTCCTCAAAACTTTGAGGTGTTCGACCCTTCCACCGGCACCGACCTTGGGAGCATCGACACCAACGAGACTGTGTCGAGCCTTTTTGGCTTGACGAACGCCGAATTCACTGTCGACAGTGACACCGCTGCCGCCGGTGGCACGGCCTCGGATCTGCCGACCGTGGGATCGGTCTATGACTCCTTCAACCTGGGCAACGGTTACGAGAACATCTACACCGCGATCCCCAGCACCACCGGCGGAGCCGACACTGTCACCGACACCCTGGTGACGCCGAACGGCGACATCAACCTGGACTCGCTGTTCGGCAGCATCGACGCCGCAGCGCCCCTGCAGCCCGGCGACGCGTTCACCGGTCTCGAGGCAGGTGACAGCAGCATCGGTGCCGACGCCTTCAGCATCGGCGGCGTCACGCTCGACCCGACCCTTGCGGCCGGAGGCGAGGGCTTCGACACGGTCATCCCGCTTGCCAACACACCGCCGCTATTGGAGATCGGCGGCTCGGGGCTCGGCAATCCGGACAACGCCGGCGACGACTTCGCTACCCAAAGCTTCAACGTCTATAGCGGCGATTCGAGCACCACAGAGATCGGGACCATCACCACCGGCGAGGATGTGACGCAGCTGTTGGGCTTCACTAACACCCAACTCGTCGTCACTGGCGCCACCCCGACCGGCGACGGCACTGCTGCGGAGTTGCCGACCCAAGGATCCGTCTACGACGCATTCAACCTGGGCAACGGATATGAGAACGTCTACACCGCCACTCCGGGATCCGATGGCACCGTCACCGACACCCTGGTCACGCCATTCGGCAACGTCAACCTGGACTCGCTGTTCGACAAGATCGATGCCGCAGCGCCTCTGCAGCCCGGCGACGCCTTCACCGGGCTGGAAACGGGTGACAGCAGCATCGGCGCCGACGCCTTCACCATCGGCAGCACGACCTTCGACCCCATCACCAGCGGCGGGGCGGAGGGCTTCGACCCTGTCTTCCAGATCATCGGTGCACCGCCGTTGCTGGAGATCGCCGGCGGCACAGCCAACCTTGGCGGCGGCATTGTGTTTCCTATCGATACGCAGGACTTCAACGTCTACGACGGCACTACTGAGGTCGGCAGCATCGAAGGTAATGAGGGTGTGACCGACCTGTTGGGCTTGACGAACACGGAGTTCAGCGTCGAAACCGCCACCGCGGCCAGCGGTGCGGATCCCGCAGACCTGCCGACTGTCGGATCGGTCTATGACGTTTTCAACCTCGGCGACGGGATCGAGAACGTCTACACCGCGATCCCGGGCGTCAGTGGCGCCGCCGACACCGTCACCGACACGTTGGTGACGCCGTTGGGAAACCTCAACCTGGATTCGCTGTTCAGCGGTATCGACGCTGTTTCGGCGCTGGACCCGGGCGACGCCTTCACCGGTGGTCTTGACGCGGCGTCTGCTGCGGTCTCCGCCATCGACCCGTTGGCGTTCCTCGGCCTGTGAGATTCGGCTGAGCTGACCGGCAATAACCAAACATCCCAGGCCCTTAACGGCCTGGGATGTTTGGCGTTGAGGCCGCGGCGCGGTAGGCGTATGAAGATGCCATGGAGCAAACGAGCGACGCCGGCGTGGTCGAGCGCTATCTGGCGTGCCTGGCCGTCAACGACTGGGACGGCCTGGCAGCCACCATCGCCGACGACGACCTGATACGCGACGGCCCGTACTGCGACGTCGTCGAGGGCAAGCAGCCGTATCTGAAGTTCCTGCGCGGTGTGTTCGCCTCGCTGAAGGGTTACCGATTAACCGTGCAACGGATCTCACATGCGTCGGATCGAGTGTGTTACGTCGAGCTGAGCGAAACTTTCGACATCGACGGCGCACCAACTGAATACCCGGAATGCCTTGTCTTTGAGCGGAATTCATACGGCCTGATCAACCGGGTCAGCGTGTTCATCAAGCAACTGAGCAACTGAAAGCGCCTAGGGGCTTCATTCGCTGCCGCCGCCCATGACGGCGGCCTGAGCTTGGATCATGAAGTTGACCGCTTCGTTGCGCGTCACCGATGACAAGATCTGCACAGCGGCGCGCATCATGTCGCCGACCATCAGAGTCGGCCCGTTGCTGAGGTTTTCGAATGCTTCGCTGATGACTTGATCGACACCGGCGGCATCCGGCGGCGCCTGGTCTTCGGAGCTGAGCACCCCGCGGCTGTGTTCGAGGCGGCGCAGTGCGGGCGTGTCGGTCTTGCCGAGGATGAGGCCGAGTACGTCGACGCCCTTGTCGTGCAGTTCGCTCCACAGCGCCTCGGCGAACACCATGTCGAATGCCTTGGTGGCGCCGTAGGCCACCATGTTGGGGCCACCGGCGAGCCCGGCGCCCGAGCCGAAGATCACGATGCCGCCGCTGCCCCTGGCCACCATCGGCCCAGCGAAGTGGTGGCACAGTTGCATCGGCACAATGCAGTTGCGGTGCACCATCGCTTCCGCGGTTTCTATCGGGTTGGCCAGAAACGGCTCGAAGTTCGGATCGGCGCCCGCGCAGTAGACCAGAAAGCCGATGTCGAGGTCGTCGGTGGCGGCGGCGACGACGGACGCCGCGTCGTACTCTGCGAGATCGACTGCCAGCGTGCGGGTTTCGACACCGGTGCGCGCGGCGATCCCGGCGGCCACCTCGTCCAGCACGGCCTGGCGCCGCGCCAACAGCACGACATTGACCCCGCGTTCGGCGAGCGCTTCCGCGAACGCCGCGCCGACGCCGTCGGATGCGCCGGCCACCAACGCCCACGGGCCGTATTTGGCTGTAAATGTCACGTTGACGCCCCCACGGCAGCCACCCGGACCTGGACGAATCGGCGGCGGGCGATCTGCCATCCCTTTTCGGTACGGACGAACTCGTCGTCGTAGAAACCGGCCGCGTTCACCCCGGAGTTGTTGTCGGCAAGCATGATCAGCGCGTCGACATAGGTGCGCGTCTGGGCCGAGTCGCCGTCGACCGTGACCACCTGATTAGTCAACCGGTGCATGGTGTGGCCGGCCAGCGCGTGCGCCTGCTGCATGAACTCGGTCACCGCGTCGACGCCCCGCCAGGAACCGACCTCGCCGTAGTCCAGCTCGCAGTCGTCGGTGAAGACGGTGCGAAACAGCGGCCAGTCACGCCGGTCGATCCCGGTCGCGTAGCGCAGCAGGACATCGGCGATGTCCTGGCGGTCTTCTCTTTCGGTCATACGACGTCTCCGTTCGGGTGGACCACGATTCGCGGCGGCCCGTTGGACTTTCGGGCGAGATCGAGTGCGTCGGGCACCTCATCGAGGCCGACAATCGCGCCGACGCTGGGCAGCGGATCGAGGCGCCCGGAAGCGATGGCGTCCAGGGTTCCGTACCAGTCCTGCGGGTGCGGGCCACCGCCGAACTGGATGGTGACGCCCTGCCGGGTCGCATCGGTGACGCTCAGCGAATCACCGGTGTACCACCCACCGGCGCAATAGATTCGGCTACCGATGTCGACGGAGTCCACGATCTTCTGTATCAGTCCGGTGGCGCCGACGCACTCGAAGACGACGAGTGAACCCCACAGCCCACGCTCGGCGCGTAGCTCGCGCCATAAGTCGAACGGAGACGTTTCGGCCGGGTCGACCGCGATGTGCGCCCCGAAGCTGTTGCAGGCCAGTTCGCGGCGCTCGGAGTTGTAGTCCGACACGATGATCGGCTCGATGCCCCGGCCGGCCAGCGCGACAACGGCCGACAACCCGATCGCGCCGGCGCCGATCACCACCGGCACCTCCCCCGGCTCCATCCGCGCGGAGCGCACGTAGAACTCGCCTACCGCGAACGCGTCGGCCAGGGCGACGGCATCACTCGAGACGTCGCCGTCGACCGGCTTGGCCAACGCCTCCGCCACGACCACCAACTCGCCGAAGCTGCCCTGTGCCTCGGGGTGCTGACCGATGATCCGCACGCCGCCGGCACCGCCGTTGGCCACCCGGATCGGCATGGACGTCACCCGAGTGCCGACCGGGAACTGTTCGGTGCACTCGGGTCCGTGCCCGACGACTTCACCGACAAACTCATGGCCGAGCACGATGTCGCGATTGGCGTCATAGAGCGAACGGCCGGTCGGGTCGTTGATTCCCATTTCCGGGTGATCCATGAAATGCACGTCCGACGCGCAGATCGCGGTGCTTAGCGTTCGCAGCAGCACCTCCCCGGGGCCGGGAACCGGGTCCGCGATTTCACGGACATCGAGGCGCCCGTCGCGCAACACCACCGCACGCACTCATTCACCCCTTTGTGTTGAATGTTCTCGAATATTCGAGATAGTATCTCGACTATTTGAGCTTCACATTAGGAACCGGGCAGGAAGGAAGTCAAGCCATTCCATCGTCGGCCCCCACCACTCGCGTCCTCGACGTCGTCGAGTTGCTCTCCGGGCCCGGCAACGAGCGCCTCAGGTTCTCCGATGTCGTGCGCAGACTCGGGCTCACTCAGGCGACCACGCACGCCATCCTCACGACGCTGTGTGCTCGCGGCTGGGCCAGCCGTGACCCGGTCGACAAGACGTTTTCTCTGGGCCCCGCCGTTGCGGCGGTGGCGGCACAGCTGGATGCCGCCCGTCCACTGGCCCACACCGCTCGATCTGCGGCACTGCAGCTCGCCGAGGAATTCGACTATGCCGCCTCGGTCGTCGAGCGCTTCGGCGACTCGCTGGTGATCACCGCCTTCGAGGATGCCGGCCAGCAGTCCGGCGGCGCACCCGGCGACCGGATCCGCTACGCCCCGCCGTTCGGGGTCGCGTTCGCCGCCTGGGACACCGAGGACCAACAGCACGCGTGGATCCAGCGCGGCGCCGCGACCAATTCCGCGCTGGCGCATCGCCTCGAAGAGGTGCTGGCCCGTACCCGGGAACGCGGATTCGACGTGGATTGCACGACGCCGGCGCTGACCCGCGCGGCCCACGTCGTCGGGACGCTCCCCAGCGACGGGCTGCCTGCCCACGTGCGTGAGATCACCGATCAGCTGCTGGCCGAATTCACCACGATCGGTTTCCTATCCGATGAGTCCGACGACCATGCCCGGCGTCAGGCGCACCCGGTGGCCACCATCGCCGCGCCGGTGTTCGACCAGCGC
>Ga0210396_10001134_pt1 | contig 29925 bp, 25 predicted proteins | sample IncBWH17OmetaG_FD_155466 | JGI IMG/M metagenome (GOLD analysis project Ga0210396, IMG submission 155466) | Forest soil microbial communities from Barre Woods Harvard Forest LTER site, Petersham, Massachusetts, United States - Inc-BW-H-17-O ...
GCGTCCAGCGGTGCGGTGCGGAAATGCTCGTCGACGAGGTGGAAGCCGGACAGGAAGTCCGCGAAAGCCTCTCGGCCGATCGCGGCCATCACCGAGAGCCCGATCGCCGAATCGACCGAATAGCGTCCGCCGACCCAGTCCCAGAATCCGAACATGTTGTCGGTGTCGATGCCGAACTCGTCGACCAACTTCTTGTTGGTCGAGACGGCAACGAAATGCTTTGCCACCGCGTCGTCGCCGAGCGTGTCGGTCAGCCAGCGCCGGGCCGCGGTCGCGTTGGTCAGCGTTTCCAGCGTGGAGAACGTCTTGGAGGCGACGATGAAAAGCGTCGTGGCCGGGTCTAAGTCGGCCAACGTTGCGACCAGGTCAGCGGGGTCGACATTGGAGACGAACCGCGCCGAGATGCCGGCGTCGGCGTAGTGCCGCAGTGCAAGGTAGACCATCACCGGTCCGAGGTCCGAACCCCCGATCCCGATGTTGACGACCGTGCTGATCCGTTTTCCGGTGGCGCCGGTCCACTCGCCGCTGCGCAGCCGGTCGGTGAAGTCGCCCATCGCGTCGAGCACCGCGTGCACGTCCTCGACCGTGTTCTGGCCGTCGACGATCAGCTTCGCATCCCGTGGCAGCCGCAGCGCGGTGTGCAGCACCGCGCGATTCTCCGAGGTGTTGATGTGTACGCCGGCGAACATCTCGTCGCGGCGTTGCTCGAGGTTGGCGGTCCGGGCCAGATCGGTGAGCAGCTTCAGGGTCTCGCGAGTGATCCGGTGTTTGCTGTAGTCGATGTAGAGGTCACCGACGGTGACGGTGAACTCGCTGCCGCGGTCGGGATCGTCGGCGAAGAACCGGCGTAGGTGCGTGGTTCCGATCTGCTCGTGGTGCTTGCGCAGGGCGCTCCAAGCCGGCGTCGCTGAGATGTCGTGGATCTGTTCAACCGCAGTCATGGTTAGACCCTAGTCAGGTTGACTAGGCCCGCGTTTACGGCCAGGTGAACGGGCTGCTAACCGGCCGGCTCAGTGACCAAGTCGGCCGCGGCCCATTCTGAGCAGCAGCATGGCCAGGTCCTTGCCGTCAGGACCAAGCTGGCTGTAGCGCTCGATGACCTTCATTTCGCGGCTGTGCACCAGCCGGGTGCCGCCAGAGGCCATGCGGGCTTTGCCGATTGCCCTGGACACCTCGTTGCGACGCTCCACCGCGGCCAAGATCTCGGCGTCGAGGCGGTCGATCTCGTGGCGCAGGTCGTCGATATCAGGCAATTGTTCTGTCTCGATTGTCATTGCAGACTCCAGATTCTCGTCGTGTGGGGTGTAGGAGTTGCGGTCTCATCCAGGTTCGGGCCTCACACAAGAGACGAGCCCCGGATCCGGAAGCGGACCGCGGGGCTCTGGGAAGCAGCTAAACCACGGGCACCGCTGGCCGGTACCCGTAGAAAAATCGACGCTGCAAGCTGAGCACGAATTGAGTGTGCCACTTGAGGGCCTGCTAGCGCAAAGGTGTCGCCGAACGGCGGTAAGTTTGACGGGATATGAGTGTGGAGCACGTGACCGAGGCCGGGGCAGATCTTCTCGACGGCTTGAACCCCCAACAGCGTCAAGCGGTGCTGCACGAGGGCTCGCCGCTGCTGATCGTCGCCGGCGCCGGCTCCGGCAAGACGGCCGTACTGACCCGGCGCATCGCATACCTGTTGGCCGCGCGTGACGTCGGGCCCGGTCAGGTTCTGGCCATCACGTTCACCAACAAGGCCGCCGCGGAGATGCGGGAACGCGTGGTGTCGCTGGTCGGTCCGCGCGCCCGCTCGATGTGGGTGTCGACGTTTCACTCGACCTGCGTGCGGATTCTGCGCAACCAGGCGTCGCTGATCGAGGGCCTCAACTCTAACTTCTCCATCTACGACGCCGACGATTCGCGGCGCCTGCTGCAGATGATCGCGAAGGACATGGGCCTTGATGTCAAGCGATACTCGCCGCGGCTGTTGGCCAATGGCATCTCCAACCTGAAAAACGAGCTGATCGACCCGCAGCAGGCGGTGGCCGGCCTCTCCGACGACGACCACGCCGATGAGTTGGCGCGCACGGTGGCCGCCGTCTACTCCGAATACCAGCACCGGTTGCGGACGGCCAACGCGCTCGACTTCGACGACCTCATCGGCGAGACGGTCGCGGTGCTGCAGGCTTTTCCGCAGATCGCCCAGCATTACCGTCGGCGCTTCCGGCACATCCTCGTCGACGAGTATCAGGACACCAACCATGCGCAATACGTGCTGGTGCGTGAGTTGGTCGGCCACGATGCCGGCGACGAGCCGGACGGCGTGCCGCAGGCCGAGCTGTGCGTCGTCGGCGACGCCGACCAGTCGATCTATGCGTTCCGCGGCGCGACGATTCGCAATATCGAAGACTTCGAACGCGACTACCCCAACGCCACCACAATCCTGCTCGAACAGAATTATCGCTCCACGCAGAACATCCTGTCCGCGGCCAACTCGGTGATCTCGCGCAATTCCGGACGGCGGGAAAAGCGATTGTGGACCGATGCCGGCGAGGGCGAGCTGATCGTCGGCTACGTCGCCGACAACGAGCACGACGAGGCACGGTTCGTCGCCGAGGAAACCGACGCGCTGGTCGCCGATGGTGAGCTCACCTACAACGACGTCGCGGTTTTCTATCGCACCAACAACTCGTCGCGGTCGCTGGAAGAGGTGTTCATCCGCGCCGGCATTCCGTATAAAGTCGTTGGGGGCGTTAGGTTTTACGAGCGCAAGGAGATTCGCGACCTCGTTGCATATCTTCGGGTGCTGGACAACCCGGGCGACGCGGTCAGCATGCGGCGCATCCTCAACACGCCGCGCCGCGGTATCGGCGATCGGGCCGAGGCTTGCGTGGCGGTCTACGCCGAGAACACCGGTTCCAGTTTCGCCGACGCGCTCGAGGCCGCCGCCGAAGGCAAGGTGCCGATGCTCAACACCCGGTCGGTCAAGGCGATCGCGGGTTTCGTCGAGATGCTCGAGGATCTGCGCGGCCGCCTCGACGCGCCCCTCGGGGAGTTGGTCGAAGCGGTGCTGGAGCGCACCGGGTATCGCGCGGACTTGGAATCCTCGTCCGACCCGCAAGACCTGGCCCGGCTGGACAACCTCAACGAACTCGTCAGCGTCGCACACGAATTCGCCACCGACCTGGAGAACGCCGCCGCGCTCGACGAGACCGTCGGCGCCCCCGACGACGAAGACGTGCCGGACACCGGTGTGCTGGCGCAATTCCTGGAACGGGTGTCGCTGGTCGCCGACTCCGATGAAATCCCCGAGCACAGCGCGGGTGTGGTCACACTGATGACGTTGCACACCGCAAAGGGGCTGGAATTCCCGGTGGTCTTCGTAACCGGTTGGGAAGACGGCATGTTCCCGCACATGCGGGCACTGGGCGATCCCACCGAGCTTTCCGAGGAACGGCGACTGGCCTACGTCGGGATCACCCGCGCGCGTCAGCGGCTGTATGTCAGCCGGGCCAAAGTGCGCTCGTCGTGGGGCCAGCCGATGCTCAACCCGGAGTCGCGCTTTCTGCAGGAGATCCCGCAGGAACTCATCGACTGGCGGCGCACCGACCCAACTCCGTCGTTCAGCGCGCCGGTCAGTGGCGCCGGGCGATTCGGCTCGCCGCGACCGTCGCCGACTCGTGCGTCGGCCAGCAAGCGCCCGCTGCTGGTGCTCGAAGCCGGTGACCGGGTCACCCACGACAAGTACGGGTTGGGCCGGGTGGAAGAGGTTTCCGGCGTCGGCGAATCGGCTATGTCGCTAATCGACTTCGGCAGCTCAGGTCGGGTCAAGCTGATGCACAACCACGCTCCGGTGTCGAAGCTCTAGTCGTCCAGCAGCCATTCCTTGGTGCGCGGCAGCAGCGCCAGCGCCACGCTGGAAAGCGGCAGCAAGGGCAGGGCGTGCACGATCCAGGCGACGCGGGCGCCGGCGATGAACACGCCGCCGTAGGTCAACAGCGCGATCACGGCGCCGGCCGCGATCAGGTAGCGGCCCAGGGACCGACGCAGCAGGAGCAGGATCACGCCCGAGATCGTCGCCAGCGCGAACACCATCGCGAGGAACGCCACCGCGACGCAGAACAGCCGGTCGGATTTCCACCAGCCGGCGATCAGGTCGGTCGCCACCACCGAGGTCGCCCAGCCGCTGATGATGGTCACAGCGGCGGCGGCTACCGCCGTCGCGCTGCTGGGTTCACCGGACAGCGTGCTCGTGGCGCCCGGTCGGGGGCTGGGCGCGATATAGCCGGAAGGCGGCGGTTGGCGCGGAATGTGGGTGGTCTGGGCGTCGTCCAATATCTGCGGCATCGGCGCAGTCGGCGCTCGCCGGATGATGCGCGTCTGGGGAGCGGACTGCGGATCGCCGGCGCTCACGGGTCCGCTTGGCGGCTGGGTGGGCGGGCGATCGCCTGGAGTGGGATTGTTCGGGCCGGTCACCGGGTCAACCGGCGAAAGTGCCGACGGACAGGCCACGTTTGGCCAGCCACGGCACAGGGTCCACGCGTTGCGTGCCGCCCAGCAGCACTTCGAAATGCAGGTGGGGACCAGTCGAATTGCCGCGATTGCCCATGGTGGCAATCTGGTCGCCCGCCATCACGCGCTGCCCGACTCTGACCATCGTGGTGTTGACGTGACCGTAGAGCGTGACCGTTCCGTCCGCGTGGCGCAGCTTGACCCACATGCCATAGCCGGCGGTCGGGCCGGCGTCGATGACGACTCCGTCGGATACCGCCCTGATCGGGGTCCCGATTGAGTTCGCGAGGTCGATACCGGCGTGCAGCACACCCCAGCGATACCCGAAGCCGGAGGTGAATATGCCCTTCGTCGGCATGACGAACAGTGGCTGCTGCAGCCGGGCCTCGCGCTCGGCGCGCTCCTGCGCGAACGCGACGCCTTTGGCCAGCTCTGCGTTGTGCACTGCGACGTTCGCGGCGGGCTGCACGGTGACCATTTGCATACCGCGGGCCGAGGTGCTGATGGGCCCGCCGTTCATGGTCGACGAGTCGGCGGTCAGCACGGTCTCGGCCCTGGAGTGATCAGAAGTGTGAGTGGCGGAGTGCGCAGCGGCGGCGGCAGCGCCGGCAGCCATCGCGCCGATCAGCACGTGGCCTCGCGCCGCATCGGTCAGCTCCTTGCGGTGCCGGCCCCGGCGTCCGGGCAGATCCGGTTCGCCTCGACGGCTGCGCAGCTCGTGCCGGTACGGGTCGGCACGCCGGTCAACGCGGGGCTCGACCTCGCTGGGGCCGGCCAGCGGCAGGACGGTCAGGTTGTCCGCCTCGTCCAGGTCATCGAGCTCGGGCGCGCGGAGAACCTGCGCTTCTTTCTCGAAGGCGCAATTCTCGCTGAAGTCCAGGTCATCGAGGTTGCCGAACTCATTGAACGGAATGATGTCGGTGACTTCGTTGCGGTGAAGTTCCAACCCGCGGTCGCGCGATTGCCTGGCGCCTTCCGGCGCAAACGACCGTGCAGGGCTGGGCTGGGTCAACCTGATTGTCCCTCGAAGCGTAACCAAAACGTGATCTGGACCCTGAGACGTTAACCGCCGACCGCGCGACATCGCAAGCTGTGCCGGAAATCCGCCGGTTAATGTGACTTGAATCACTTTGGGCGCTGCGAGATCTGCCACATCCACCGATGCCGACGACGGAACCTCCCAGCCGTGTCGATACAGTTCCCGCAAGCGGGCATCGGAAAACCCGGGGCTCGCGTACATACAGGCAAATAGGCCGACACACAGAAGTGAGCCATGGACCTTTTCGAATACCAAGCGAAAGAGCTGTTCGCCAAGCACAACGTTCCGACGACACCCGGCCGAGTTACCGACACTCCTGAAGGTGCCAAGGCGATCGCCGAGGAGATCGGTCGTCCGGTGATGGTCAAGGCGCAGGTCAAAGTCGGCGGACGCGGCAAGGCCGGCGGCGTGAAGTACGCCGCCACCGCTGAGGACGCCTACAGCCACGCGAAGAACATCCTCGGTCTCGACATCAAGGGCCACATCGTCAAGAAGCTGCTGGTCGCCGAGGCCAGCGACATTGCCGAGGAGTACTACATCTCCTTCCTGCTCGACCGGGCCAACCGCACCTACCTGGCCATGTGCTCGGTGGAGGGCGGCGTGGAGATCGAAGAGGTCGCGGCAACCAAGCCGGAGCGGCTGGCCAAGGTGCCGGTTGATGCGGTCAAGGGCGTCGATCTCGCGTTAGCCCGCTCGATCGCCGAGCAGGGTCATCTGCCGGCCGAGGTGCTCGACTCGGCGGCGGTCACCATCTCGAAGCTGTGGGAGGTCTTCGTCGGCGAGGACGCCACGCTGGTCGAGGTCAACCCGCTGGTGCGGACGCCGGACGACCAGATCCTGGCGCTGGACGGCAAGGTCACCCTGGACGCCAACGCCGACTTCCGCCAGCCCGGCCACGCCGAGTTCGAGGACCGCGACGCCACCGACCCGCTCGAACTCAAGGCCAAGGAGCACGACCTCAACTACGTCAAGCTCGACGGTGCGGTCGGGATCATCGGTAACGGCGCCGGTTTGGTGATGTCGACGCTGGATGTGGTGGCCTATGCCGGGGAGAAGCACGGCGGGGTCAAGCCCGCCAACTTCCTCGACATCGGCGGCGGCGCCTCGGCCGAGGTGATGGCGGCCGGGTTGGATGTGATTCTGACCGACAAGCAGGTCAAGAGCGTGTTCGTCAACGTGTTCGGTGGCATCACCTCCTGCGACGCCGTCGCTAACGGAATCGTGACCGCACTAAACATGCTCGGTGACGAAGCCAACAAGCCGCTTGTGGTGCGCCTCGACGGCAACAACGTCGACGAAGGCCGTCGCATCCTGGCCCAAGCCCACCACCCGTTGGTGATCCAAGCCGACACCATGGACGCTGGTGCCGACAAAGCCGCCGAGCTGGCGAACAAGTCCTAAGGAGAGATGACCCATGTCTATATTCCTGAACGCGGATTCCAAGGTCATCGTCCAGGGCATTACCGGTGGTGAGGGCACCAAGCACACCGCGCTCATGCTGAAGGCGGGCACTCAGCTGGTCGGCGGGGTGAACGCCCGCAAAGCGGGAACCACCGTGTCGCACGTGGATGCCGTCGGCAAGGACGTCGAACTTCCGGTGTTCGGCACCGTTGCGGAGGCGATGAAGGAGACCGGGGCCAACGTGTCGGTCGTCTTCGTTCCGCCGAAGTTCGCCAAGGACGCCATCATCGAGGCCATCGACGCCGAGATCCCGCTGCTGGTGGTCATCACCGAGGGAATTCCGGTGCAGGACAGCGCATATGCCTGGGCCTACAACGTCGACAAGGGTAAAAAGACCCGCATCATCGGACCGAACTGTCCCGGCATCATCACACCGGGTGAGGCGTTGGCAGGGATCACGCCCGCCAACATCACCGGTTCGGGACCTGTCGGGCTGGTGTCCAAGTCCGGCACGTTGACCTACCAAATGATGTACGAGCTGCGCGATTTCGGGTTCACCACGTCGATCGGCATCGGCGGCGACCCGGTGATCGGCACCACCCACATCGACGCGATCGAGGCGTTCGAGAAGGATCCCGACACCAAGGTCATCGTGATGATCGGTGAGATCGGCGGTGACGCCGAGGAGCGTGCAGCCGACTACATCAAGGCCAACGTGTCCAAGCCGGTCGTCGGCTATGTCGCGGGATTCACTGCGCCGGAAGGCAAGACGATGGGTCACGCCGGCGCCATCGTGTCCGGATCGTCGGGCACCGCGGCGGCCAAGAAAGAGGCGCTGGAAGCGGCCGGAGTGAAGGTCGGCAAGACTCCGTCGGAAACCGCTGAGCTCGCCCGGCAGATCCTGCAGAGCCTGTAGGCGACATGGCTGTTGATCGGCACACGCCGGTCGTTGTCGGTGTCGGGCAGGCCGCAGAACGCATCGACGACGCGTACTACCGCGGAATGTCGGCCGTCGAACTGGCGGCGGCCAGTGCACGTGCGGCGCTCGAGGACTGCGGCGCCGACGCCGCCAAGGTGGCCGCGTCGATCGATACCATCGCCGGCATAAGGCAATTCGAGATCTCCGGGCCGGCCAAGGCAATCCTGGGCAAGTCGAACAACTACCCGCGGTCGGTGGCCAGCCGGATCGGCGCGGACCCGGCCCGCGCGATCCTCGAAGTCGTTGGCGGCCAAGGCCCGCAGCACCTGATCACCGAACTGGCCGGCGAGATCGCCGCCGGCCGGTCGGAGGTCGCGTTGGTATTCGGTTCCGACGCGACGTCGACCAACCGCTACTTCGCCGGGGCCGACAACAAGCCGGACTTCTCCGAGACCGTCGACGGTTCGCTGGAGGACCGCGGTCACGGTCTGGACGGAATCATCAGCCGCTACACGGTGATTCATGGGCTTGTCGATGCGCCCACCCAGTACGGCCTGCTGGAGAATGCCCGGCGGGCCGGAACCGGACTCGGGCCGGCCGATTATCTGCGGCGAATGGGCGAACTGTTCGCTCCGTTCACCAAAGTGGCGGCCGAGAACCCGTTTGCTGCCGCGCCGGTCGAACGCAGCGTCGAGGAACTGATCACCGTCACCGAACGAAACCGAAAGATTTCCGAGCCGTATCCGCGGCTGCTGGTCGCCCGTGACCAAGTGAACCAGGGTGCGGCGGCGCTGCTGATGTCGGTGGAAGCCGCGCGTAATCTTGGTGTACCCGAGGATAATTGGGTCTATCTGCACGGGCATGCCGATCTCGAAGAGCAGAGCCTGCTGGCGCGGCCCGACCTCGGCCATTCCCCGTCGGCGGTGATGGCGGTACGCGAAGCGTTGGCGGTCGCCGGCATCGGCATCGACGACGTCGCCACATTCGACCTGTACAGCTGCTTTCCGGTGCCGGTCTTCAACATTCTCGACGGGATGGGAATGGCGCCGGACGACCCGCGCGGGCTGACCCTGACCGGTGGCCTGCCGTTCTTCGGCGGCGCCGGCAACAACTACTCGATGCACGGCGTCGCCGAAACGATAGACAAATGCCGAAGCACGCCTGGGCAATTCGGCCTTGTCGGCGCCAACGGCGGCATCTTGAGCAAGTACTCGGTCGGGGTCTACTCGACCACACCCGCCGAATGGAGACCGGACGGCAGCACGCAGTTGCAGAAGCAGATCGTGCAGGCGCCCACACAGCCGGTGACCGAAACCGCCGACGGCCCAGGCACCGTCGAGACCTACACGGTGCGCCGCGATGGCGGTCGGCCGACTGGGATCGTCATCGGCCGGCTTGACGCCAGCGACAGCCGATTCCTGGCGACCACCGAGGACGACGACATGATCGAGCTGCTCACCGACGGCGACCCGTTGGGGCGGTCGGTCGTCGTGCACTCGTTCGATTACGGAAACCGCTGCGCGCTCAGCTGATTAGGGGCGCCCTTGATTGCGGCGACCAGCCCCTCGGCGTCCGCGACCGTCACGGTAAGCGCCGAGTGGTCACGCAGACCGATCACGCGGCGGATTCGCGGCTCGAAGTGGATGCAAACACCTTCGGAGGCGTTGGTGCCGAACGTGAGTCCGTCGTCGGCAGCCGATAGCCGGGCGCCGACCGCGGTCCACCATCGGTACGGACCGGTGACGTGCGCGTCTTGCACGCGCGACAGCGGCGCGTCGACATGGAATGGCCCGTAGCGGGCGACCAGCCGGCCGTCGTCGGTCACGGTCACACCCTGGGTGCCGGGCCATGCCCAAAACGGCAACCACATCGGGGTCAGGCGGCGATCGTAGCGAAAAGGGAAATGCCGGCCCTGGTCGTTCTGATCTGTCACGACGCGGCTCCTGACTCACACCAACGCGGCGAGTTTCCCGGCCAATCGTTCCACATGTGCAGTGACCTCGTCCGCGGACTTGTCGGGCAAGCCGAATAGCACCTCGGTGACGCCCAATTCGGCCCAGTGCGCCAACTTCTCGGGCACCGGCTTGAAGTCCAGCGCCACGATCTGAGGTGCGCCGTCCCGACCGGCAGCTGCCCAGGTGTCCTGCAGTAACTTCACTGGGGCGTCGATGTCGAAGTCGCGGGGAGTGGTGATCCAGCCGTCTGCGCTGCGCGCGATCCACTTGAAGTTCTTCTCGGTGCCGGCGGCGCCCACCAGCACCGGGATGTGCGACTGAATCGGCTTGGGCCACGCCCAGCTGGGCCCGAAGTTCACGAATTCGCCTTCGTAGGACGCTTCCTCGTCGGTCCACAACGCCCGCATTGCCTCGATGTATTCGCGAAGCATGGTCCGGCGCCGCCCGGGCGGCACGCCGTGGTCGGCGAGCTCGTCAGTGTTCCAGCCGAACCCCACACCCAGGCTGACTCGCCCACCGGATAGGTGGTCGAGGGTCGCGATAGATTTCGCCAGCGTGATCGGATCATGCTCAACCGGCAGCGCCACCGCGGTGGACAGCCGCACCCGCGAGGTGACCGCGCACGCCGCGCCCAGGCTGACCCAGGGGTCCAGGGTCCGCATGTAGCGGTCGTCCGGCAGCGACTCGTCACCCGTCGTCGGGTGCGCAGCCTCACGTTTGATCGGGATGTGGGTGTGTTCGGGTACATAGAAAGTTTTAAAGCCGTGATTGTCGGCGAGCGCGGCGGCCGCCGCCGGGGTGATACCGCGATCGCTGGTGAACAGCACGAGCCCGTAATCCATGCCCTGAATTAGAACGTGTTCCAATCTTGCGGGCAAGGGCGGGGTCACCGCGTCGGTCGCGCAAAACCGGTCGACGTCACGTTGAGGCCAGCGGCGCCTACTGCCCAAGGTGCGCTAGCGTGGGTGATTGGCACGCGTCCGCCTGGGGAGTACCAGCGCCGCACGACAGCGGCGCCGCAAACAGCACTGGAAGGCACAGGAGAAGCCATGACTTACCCGCCCGGCAGTCCCGGATATCCGCCCGCGCAGTCGCCGGGCAGCTACGGGGCCTCCTCCGCACCCTCGTTCACGAAATCCGATGACGGCGAGAGCAATCTGAAGCTCTACTTCACCATCGGAGTGGTGGCCCTCGGCTTAGCGGCCTACCTGCTGAGTTACGGCCCGATGATCACCCGCATTCTTCCGAACGGCGACGAACTCGTCGAAAGTGGCAGCACCTTGCCGATCGACCTGGGCTTGCTGGCGGCGCTACTGGCCGGCGTGAGTGTGTTGCCCAAGGCCAAGAACTTCTCCGCGGTGGTGGCGGCAGTCGCCGTGCTGGGCGGACTGCTGCTCATCGAGGACACGATCGGCGCGTCCGGCCGGGGCTGGGCGCTGTGGTTCGCGCTGGGCTGCGGGGTGGTCCAGGCCATTCTTGCGGTCACCGCCCTGTTGCTCGACGCGGGCGTCATCACCGCACCGGCACCCCGGCCCAAATATGACCAGTACGGGCACTACGGGCAGTACGGCGGCTACTACGGTCAGCAGTCGCCCTACCAGTCGCCTCAGCAATCCGGATACGGCTCTCAGTACGGTGGCTACCCGTCCGGGCCGTCAACCGGCGGCTTCAGCTCGGTCGGCCCGCAGTCCGGACCTATCCACTCGCAGTCGGGACCGCAGCAGGGCTCGCCGCAGGGCCAGCAACAGGGATCGCCCACCCCGCCGACAGGTTTCCCCAGCTTCAGCCCGCCGCCGTCCTCCGGATCGGGTGGCCAGGGTCAGGGGAACTCCGCGAATCATGCCGGTTCGGACCACGGTGCGCACTCCTATGGCCAGGGGCAGCAGCCGCAGACGCCTTCGTCGCCGTCGGGCCCGTCACAGTCCTGACCGTGTGCACTCGGGCGCGGCGGGTCGCCGGCCGGGGGACTTAGTAGGTAACGTCCTCGAACCGTGACGCGGGTGCAGGATAGTCCAGCGGCGGGCTCCCGTCAGGCCCGCGACCTACTGCGGGTCGCCTTCGGCCCCGCGCTGGTCGCATTGGTTGTCATCGCGGCGGTGACGCTGCTGCAGCTGTTGATCGCCAACAGCGACATGACCGGCGCGCTGGGCGCGATCGCCAGCATGTGGCTCGGCGTGCATGACGTGCCGATTTCGATCGGCGGTCGCGAACTGGGCGTGATGCCGCTGCTGCCGGTGCTGCTGATGGTGTGGGGCACCGCTCGCACGACCGCACAGGCCACCCCCGCCAGGGCGTCCTGGTTCGTCATCCGCTGGATCGTGGCGTCGGCACTGGGCGGACCGCTGCTGATCGCCGCGATCTCGCTGGCGGTCATCCATGACGCGGCATCGGTGATCACCGAGCTGCAGACGCCGAGTGCGTCGCGTGCGTTCGCGAGCGTGCTGGTAGTCCATGGAATCGGTGCGTCGATCGGCGTGGGCTCGCGGGTCGGCCGCCGGGTTCTGGGGACGTCGCCGCTGCCGGACTGGCTGGCCGACTCGCTTCGGGCGGCGATGGCCGGTGTGCTGGCGCTGCTGGGGCTGTCCGGCATGGTCACGGCGGCCTCGCTGGTCGTGCATTGGGGGACGATGCAGGACCTGTATGCGATCACCAATTCGATTTTCGGCCAGTTCAGCCTGACCGTGCTGTCGATGCTTTATGTGCCCAACGTCATCGTCGGCACCGCCGCGATTGCGGTGGGATCCAGCGCCCACCTGGGTTTTGCGACGTTCAGCTCGTTCACCGTGTTCGGCGGTGACCTTCCCGCGCTGCCGGTGCTGGCCGCTGCCCCCCATCCGCCGTTGGGGCCGGCGTGGGTGGCGCTGCTGATCGTCGGGGCATCGGCGGGGGTAGCGGTGGGGCAGCAGTGTGCGCGGCGACCGCTGCCGATCCTTCCGGCGATGGCCAAATTGGTGGCGGCGGCATTGGTGGCGGCGCTGACGATGGCGCTGCTCGGTTACGCCGCGGGCGGGCAGTTGGGCAACTTCGGCGACGTCGGGACGGACCAGGGCACCTTCGGGGTGGCGGTGTTTCTGTGGTTCGCCAGCGTGGGTTGGGTCACCGTCGCGATGGCCGGTGGCATCCGATACCGGGCCAGGAAGCCCAGGCCCGCATCGCCTTCGCCGGAGCCGCCCGTCGAGCCGAATGCTTCGGCCGACCCGGTCACCGAATCCGAAGACGACGCGCCCGCAACCGAGCCAGCGGCAGACCAGCCATCGCCCACGCAGTCTGATGGTCCGGCTCTCGCCCGCGAGCGGGAGGTACCCCCACCTCAGTCCGGAGACCGGCCCACATCGTCGCTCGACGGCGACGGTTAGGCTCGGCCTGTGCAGCAACCGTTCCGCGTGCCTCCCAGCGCACCGGCACGATTGGTGGTCTTGGCGTCGGGTACCGGTTCGCTGTTGGCGTCCTTGCTGGATGCCGCCGTGGCTGACTATCCGGCACGGGTAGTCGCGGTCGGCGTGGACCGCGATTGCCGGGCCGTCGAAATCGCCACCGAGGCGTCGCTGCCGACCTTCACAGTGCGACTGGCCGATCACCCCGACCGCGATGCCTGGGACGCCGCGCTCACCAAGGCTGTCGCGGCGCATGCCCCGGACCTCATCGTCTCCGCCGGCTTCATGAAAATCCTTGGGCCACGGTTTCTTACGCAGTTCTGCGGCCGCACCCTCAACACCCACCCGACGCTGCTGCCGGCGTTTCCCGGCGCGCACGGGGTGGCCGACGCTCTGGCCGCCGGCGTGAAGGTCACCGGCTGCACGGTGCATTTGGTCGATGCCGGCACCGACACCGGCCCGATACTGGCCCAACAGCCCATCCCGGTACTCGACGATGACGACGAAGAGACCCTGCACGAGCGCATCAAGGTCACCGAACGGCGGTTGTTGGTGGATGTGGTGGCCGCGGTGGCGACCGGCGGTGTGACCTGGAACGGACGAAAGGCGACTATCGGATGAGCCCAGAAAACGGTGTCGACGGGAGACGGCCGATCCGCCGCGCACTGATCAGCGTGTACGACAAGACCGGGCTGGTCCAGCTCGCGAGTGGGCTGCACGCGGCCGGTGTCGACATCGTCTCGACTGGGTCAACCGCGAAAACCATTGCCGACAAAGGCATTCCGGTAACTCCTGTTGAGCAGGTCACCGGTTTTCCCGAGGTGCTCGACGGCCGGGTCAAGACGTTGCATCCGCACGTGCACGCCGGCCTGCTGGCCGATCTGCGTAAGCCCGAGCACGCCGCAGCACTCGAAAAACTCGGGATCGCGGCGTTCGAGTTGGTAGTGGTCAACCTGTACCCATTCAGTGAAACGGTGGACTCCGGCGCAAGCGTCGACGAATGCGTCGAGCAGATCGACATCGGCGGACCGTCGATGGTACGCGCGGCCGCCAAGAACCACCCGAGCGTCGCGGTGGTGGTGGACCCGCGTGGCTATGACGGCGTGCTGGCCGCGGTGCAGAACGGCGGATTCACCCTTGCCGAGCGGAAGAGGCTGGCGTCGTTGGCATTTCGGCACACCGCCGAGTACGACGTCGCGGTCGCCGGCTGGATGGGCTCGACGCTGGCACCCGAGGAGCCGGCAATGGCTTTCCCGGAGTGGGTCGGCGGGACGTGGCGGCGCTCGGCTCAACTGCGCTATGGCGAGAATCCGCATCAGCAGGCCGCGCTGTACGTCGATGACGGCGCTTGGCCCGGCTTGGCGCAGGCCGAGCAGTTGCACGGAAAAGAGATGTCCTACAACAACTTCACCGATGCCGACGCGGCCTGGCGGGCGGCGTTCGACCACGAGCAGACCTGCGTGGCAATCATCAAGCACGCCAACCCGTGTGGGATCGCGATCTCGTCGGCCTCGGTCGCCGACGCGCATCGCAAGGCCCATGAGTGCGATCCGCTGAGCGCATTCGGCGGAGTGATCGCGGCCAACACCGAGGTCAGCGTCGAGATGGCCGAGTATGTCAGCACGATTTTCACCGAGGTGATCGTGGCGCCCGCCTACGCGCCGGGGGCGGTCGACGTGCTGGCAGGCAAGAAGAACATCCGGGTACTGGTGGCCTCCGAGCCGATGGACGATGCCACGGAGCGGCGACAGATCAGCGGCGGCCTGCTGATGCAGGAACGCGATCGCATCGACGCACACGGCGATGATCCGTCGAACTGGACGCTGGCGACCGGGGCGGCGGCGTCACCGGAAACCCTGGCGGATCTGGCCTTCGCCTGGCGGACCTGCCGTGCGGTCAAATCCAACGCGATCGTCATCGCCGCCGGCGGCGCCACCATCGGCATCGGCATGGGCCAGGTCAACCGGGTCGACGCGGCGCGGCTGGCGGTGGAGCGTGGCGGCGATCGGGTCCGCGGCGCGGTCGCGGCTTCGGATGCCTTCTTCCCGTTCCCCGACGGCCTGGAGACACTGGCCGCCGGGGGGGTGACGGCGATCGTGCACCCGGGCGGATCGGTACGCGACGACGAGGTGACCGCGGCGGCCGAAAAGGCCGGCGTGACGCTCTACCTGACCGGCGCGCGGCACTTCGCGCACTGAAAGCTAGGCGCTGAGTTCGTCCTGCACGGCCGTCGCGTAACGGATGAACGCGGCGACTTCGTCGACCGCGGCGCGGGCATCGGGGTTGACGTCGAAGGTCAGCTGAAACATGTGCATGGCTTTGTGCCACACCTGCACCCACACCGGCACGTTGTCGGCCCGCAGCCGCTCGGCCAACGCGAAGGTGTCGTTGAGCAGCATTTCGTGGGTCCCGACCTGCAGCAGGAACGGGCCGAGGCCATGCAGCTCCGCCTCCGGCGGCATCAGCGGTGGCGGACGGGTGCCGTTCACGGTGGCGAACACGTCGTAGATGAACTTCACCGTCATGAACGGAAACAACGCGTCGCGGTGCTCTTTGAGCGCCCGGTACTTCAAGCTCATGTCCGCCGACGTCAGCGGTGAGAGCAGCGCCTGCCCGGCGGGCACCGGCAGGCCGGCGTCGCGGGCGGCAATCGCCGTGTCGGCGGCCATCAAACCGCCGGCCGAATCCCCCGCCAGCACAATGCGGTGCGGGGCAAACCCATGGGCGAGCACGTAGCGGTAGGCGTCCACCCCGTCGGATACGGCCTCTGCGATGCTGACTTGCGGTGCCAGCCGGTAACCGACGTTGAACACCTGCGCGCCGGTCGCCGCGGACAACTTGCTGACGAACCGGCGGTGCGAGTTCAGGCCGAGGGTCACCAGCGCCGAGCCGTGGAAGTAGACGATGACCCGCTCGGAGCCGACGGCCGTCGGGGCGACCACCCACTCGGCCGTGCAGCGCGGCAACGCGACGGGGGTGACCTCGGTGCCCGGCAGCGCCGGAATCACCCGCAGCGGCTTGTCGATCACATCGAGGCGGGCCCGCTGCATCGCCTCGGGGCAGAAACGGTTGACGATCAAGCCGAGGAGAGTCAGGGCGGCCATCACCGGGCGCACAAAGATCGCCGACAGCAGGGCGAGCAGGCTGGACTGCCACGAGGCGGGACCGAAGTGCGCCGTCGTGGGACGATCCGGCCAAGCGGGACGATCCGGCCAATCGAGGGAATGCACGGTACTGAGGGTATCGGGTAGCTGCTACCGGCCGAATGTGAGCTTCGCGTCGATGCGCCGCGATAGTTGCGTGGGCCACTATCGAACAAGATCGGATCGGAATAGGCTCGCAAATTGGGCGCGTCGACCGCGGCGAGGCCCGTGTAACTCGAATGCATTCGAAAGGAAGAAATGCGCGCGATAACGAAAAGGACAGCGTCGTTCTCGATCGGAATTGCGGTGTTCGCGCTGGTCGGCGTGGGTTGCCACAAGGAGTCCAACTCCAGTCAAGCCTCAAGTTCCGCAGCGTCATCCTCGGCGTCCGCAATGACATCATCGGCTGCCGCAGAGCCGTCATCGAGCGCGGCGGCACCGACCTCGACGCAGATCGCCGGGAAAAACGGCACGGAGTACACGGTCGAGGGACCCATTCTCGCGAAGTGGGACACCCTCAATGACGAACAAAAGAAGGACTTGGGCGCCCCGTACGACAACCAGAAAAACACGGCCGATAACAGTGGTGTCTACCAGCAGTTCGATGGTGGCGTCCTCATCTATCGGAATGGCGGCCCGGTCTACTTCGTGTGGGGCAAGATCCGCGACGCGTGGAACGACGTCCAGGCTTCGCAGGGCAAGCTGGGTTATCCGACCGCTGACGAGGTGAAGGAACCCGACGGCAGCTACAAGTCGACGTTCGAGCACGGCACCGTCACCTGGAAAGAGGGTGACGAGAAGGCCACCGTCACCACGAGCTAACGCTTCTCGCGTTCTCCCTGGAAAGGTCGGGCAATCCCTCCGATTGCCCGACCTTTTTCTCGTTCTTTCTGGTTCGAAAGCGCCCGGGGGCCATGCCGTATTTGCGCGACCGTCGTAGCGTGGTGTGGTGACCGCAGCGAACAACTTGCCCCGCACCGTCGGCGAACTGCGTGCCGCCGGGCACCGTGAACGGGGAGTCAAACAAGAAATTCGGGAAAACCTGCTGACCGCGTTGGCCGAGGGGCCAGATAACGGGGAAATCTGGCCGGGGATCCTGGGCTTCGACGACACGGTGCTACCGCAGCTGGAGCGGGCGCTGATCGCGGGCCACGACTTCGTGCTCCTCGGTGAGCGCGGTCAGGGCAAGACTCGATTGCTGCGTGCACTGGTCGGCCTGCTCGACGAGTGGACGCCGGTGATCGCCGGCGCCGAACTCGGCGAGCATCCCTACTCGCCGATCACGCCGGAATCGATCCGCAAGGCCGCCACGCTCGGTGACGATCTGCCGATCGAGTGGAAGCACCGCAGCGAGCGCTACACCGAGAAGCTGGCCACCCCGGACACCAGCGTCGCCGACCTGGTGGGCGACATCGACCCGATCAAGGTCGCCGAGGGCCGCACCCTGGGCGACCCCGAGACCATTGCCTACGGCCTGATTCCGCGGGCCCATCGCGGCATCGTCGCGGTCAACGAACTTCCCGACCTGGCCGAGCGCATCCAGGTTTCGATGCTCAACGTGATGGAGGAGCGCGACATCCAGGTCCGCGGCTACACCCTGCGATTGCCGCTGGACGTATTGGTGGTCGCCAGCGCCAACCCTGAGGACTACACCAACCGGGGTCGCATCATCACCCCGCTCAAAGACCGGTTCGGTGCCGAGATCCGCACGCACTACCCGCTGGAACTCGATGCCGAGGTGGGGGTGATTCTCCAAGAGGCGCACCTGAGCGCGCAGGTACCCGAGCATCTGATCCAGGTGATCGCCCGGTTCGCCCGCTACCTTCGGGAATCCAATTCGGTCGACCAGCGTTCCGGGGTTTCGGCGCGGTTCGCGATCGCGGCCGCCGAGACGGTTGCCGCCGCGGCGCGGCATCGAGGCGCGGTGCTGGGTGAGACGGATCCGGTTGCCCGGGTGGTTGATCTGGGCACCGTGATCGATGTGCTGCGCGGCAAGTTGGAGTTCGAGTCCGGCGAGGAAGGACGCGAGCAAGCCGTTCTCGAGCATCTGTTGCGCCGCGCCACGGCCGACACCGCGTCCAGAGCGCTCGGTGGCCTCGACGTCGGTCCGCTGGTGGCCGCGGTCGAGGGAGGTTCCGCGGTGACGACGGGTGAGCGCGTGTCGGCAAAGGATGTGCTGGCGGCGCTGCCGGATCTGCCGGTCATCGAGGCGGTCGCCAAGCGGCTGGGTGCGGAATCAGAGGGTGAGCGCGCCGCGGCGCTGGAATTGGCTTTGGAGGCGCTGTATTTGGCCAAACGCGTCGACAAGGTGTCTGGGGAAGGCGAAACCGTCTATGGTTAGCGGTCATTCGTCACGGTATTCGGCGTACACCGGCGGGCCCGATCCGCTGGCTCCGCCGGTGGACCTGCGCGAGGCCCTTGAGCAGATCGGCCAGGACGTCATGGCGGGCACCTCGCCGCGCCGGGCGCTGTCCGAGCTGCTGCGCCGAGGCACCAAGAACATGCCCGGGGCCGACCGACTGGCCGCCGAGGCCAATCGCAGACGACGAGAGCTGCTGCGCAACAACAACTTAGACGGAACCCTGCAAGAGATCAAAAAGCTTCTCGACGAGGCGGTGCTGGCCGAGCGCAAAACCCTGGCCCGCGCGCTGGACGACGACGCGCGATTCGGCGAGCTGCAACTGGATGCGCTCTCGCCGTCGCCGGCCAAAGCCGTGCAGGAACTCTCCGACTACGACTGGCGCAGCAGCGAGGCGCGGGAAAAATACGAGCAGATCAAGGATCTGCTCGGGCGGGAGATGCTCGATCAGCGCTTCGCCGGCATGAAGCAGGCGCTCGAAGGCGCCACCGATGAGGACCGTCAGCGCGTTAACGAAATGCTCAACGACCTGAACGACCTGTTGGACAAGCACGCTCGCGGTGAGGACACCCGGCAAGACTTCGAAGACTTCATGGACAAGCACGGCGAGTTCTTCCCGGAGAACCCGCAAAATGTCGACGAGCTGCTGGACTCGCTGGCCAAGCGTGCTGCCGCGGCGCAGCGGTTCCGCAACAGCTTGAGTCCGGACCAGCGCGCCGAGTTGGATGCGTTGGCGCAGCAGGCATTCGGGTCACCGGCGTTGATGCAGGCGTTGGATCGACTCGATGCCCACCTGCAGGCAGCCCGGCCTGGCGAGGACTGGGAGGGGTCGGCACAGTTCTCCGGCGACAACCCGCTGGGTATGGGTGAGGGCGCCCAGGCGTTGGCCGATATCGGCGAGTTGGAGCAACTGGCCGAGCAACTGTCGCAGAGTTATCCGGGTGCGACCATGGACGATGTCGATCTCGACGCGCTGGCACGCCAGCTCGGTGATGAGGCCGCCATTGACGCGCAGACACTCGCCGAGCTCGAGCGGGCGCTGGTCAATCAGGGCTTCCTGGACCGCAGCTCGGACGGCCAGTGGCGGCTGTCGCCGAAGGCGATGCGCCGGCTGGGCGAAACGGCGTTACATGATGTGGCACAACAACTTTCCGGCCGTCGCGGTGAACGCGATCACCGGCGCGCCGGTGCGGCCGGCGAGCTGACCGGGGCGACTCGACCCTGGCAGTTCGGCGACACCGAACCGTGGAACGTCACCCGGACGCTGACCAATGCCGTGTTGCGGCAGGCCGGAACGTCGACTCTCGACGGGCCGAGCCCGGCCATCAAAATCACCGTCGACGATGTCGAGGTCTCCGAGACCGAGACGCGGACCCAGGCTGCGGTGGCGCTGTTGGTCGACACCTCGTTCTCGATGGTGATGGAGAATCGCTGGCTGCCAATGAAGCGCACCGCGTTAGCGCTCGACCACTTGGTACGGACCCGATTTCGTTCGGATGCGTTGCAGATCATCGCGTTTGGCCGTTACGCGCGAACGATGTCCAGCGCGGAGCTGATGGGCCTGGAAGGTGTGTACGAGCAGGGCACCAACCTGCATCACGCTTTGGCGCTGGCCGGCCGGCATCTGCGTCGGCACCCCAACGCCCAGCCCGTCCTGCTGGTGGTCACCGACGGCGAGCCGACCGCGCATCTGGAGGACGTTGACGGCGAAGGGTCTTCGGTGTTTTTTGATTACCCGCCGCATCCACGGACCATCGCTCACACCGTGCGCGGCTTCGACGACATGGCGCGGCTGGGCGCCCAGGTCACCATCTTCCGGTTGGGCAGCGACCCCGGGCTGGCCCGGTTCATCGACCAGGTTGCGCGCCGCGTCGAGGGTCGGGTTGTGGTTCCCGATCTCGACGGCCTGGGCGCGGCCGTGGTGGGCGACTATCTGCGAGCCCGCCGCCGGCGGTAGCTACTTAGCCGAAAGCTTCGCCGGTTCGGCCACCCGGTGACCCATACAGATATGGATAGTGGACGTCAGGGTCATTGCCGGGCCGCATGTTTGGCGGTGGCGGTGCGGTGCGCCAGGCGGCCGGGAGATGACAACCGGTGTCATAGGAGTAGTTCAACGGACCTCTAGTGTTCCCGTTGACCAGGTTGATCAGGTTGATCAGCGCGCCGTCGTCGCGGATTTGCGAGTCGTTCGGATTCCCCAGAGGTGGTGGCGGCGTTCCGGGTGCGGAACTGTTGGGCCGGAAGCCCGCGGCCGAGAACACCGGCGCCAGCTCGGTGACGATCTGCACCCATTGTTCGGATGTGGGCGCAGGTTGGCCGGAGTAGTTGTCGCTTTTTTCTTGCCGGCCGATGGAGCGATTGAACGGATCGTTGCATCCATTCGTCGACTGGTCGACCTTGGTTGACGAGAACTGGCTCTGCGGTGAGTATTTCGCGATTGCCGCCTCGATTGCGCTGTTGAGGTTGGCAAGTTGCTGCTCGGTGGTTTCCAGATCGGGCCGCTGGTTCACGATCTTTTGCAGGCGGTCCAATTCCTTGCGCCCCGGGTTGGCGTACGGGTCTAAGGTGGTGGGCTTCATGCACCCCGCAAGGGGGAGGGCGACCCCGAGAAGCAAAAGCATCAGCCGACGCACTGCCTGCCTCACGGGTGATAGTCGGGGTTGGGGATCGGCAACCCGAACGGTCCCGGTCCGCTGGGAATGGTCGGTGGTGGTAGCACGGGCGGCTTGACGAGGTAGTGGTGGTCATTGTCTTCGGGAACACCGGCCAGCACGTCGGCCATGTTGTACCCGCTCATGCGCAGCTGTTGGTTGTTCCCATCGCGCGCGTATTCGGAATGCCCCCAGGCCCTTTCATGCACAGCACCATCGCCCGGGCCTACGCCGGTGTTGACCGACAGTTGAGTAAATCCGGGTACGTCTTGCGGTGCGGGGCCGAAGGCGCCGAACTCGGGGATAACGTCGGAGACGTGATCGTTGACGCCGATCATGTAGTAAGCATGCCCCGGCTGAACCCCTAACTGCGACACGTTGGTGAGCTCGGTACCCGGCGAACCGTAGAGCACGACGTCGCTCACCGGCGCGCCCTGCTGCAGCGCCAAACTGGTGACCAGCGAACCGTAGGAGTGGCCGAAGGCGGTGATGTGTTGATCCGAAACATTAGTGGTGGCCGCTAGCCCTTTGTAGAAGTTGTTGAGGGGCCCGGCGGCGTCGTGAGCGAGGTAGTCGTGAGTAACGCCTACCAGGCTGTCTGGCGCGTCATAGCCAAGGTAGGCGATGGACGCCACCGCATCGGGATTCGCCATTCCCGCGTTGCCGCGTAATCTGCTTGCCTCGGCGCGTTGAGTTTCGGCCTCCTGCACCATCTCTCTGACGCTGGAGCTGACCCGGGTGTTCAGGCCACCGACGGTAACGCCGACGCGTTCGGCGTTGTCGACGTCGCCTACGCCAACTGCGGCCAGTACTTTGTTCGGGTTACTCGTGGTGTCCAGCAGTATCAGGCTGGTGCCCGGATTATTTGCCAGAGTGTCCCGCAGATTAGTGAGGTCGTTCAGTTTGGCGGTGTCGGTATGCCAGACGCCGTTGCCGTCGAGCCAGCCGTTTTGCAGCCGGGTGATCTCGCTTTGCAACACGGGGAGATTGAGTTCATTCCTGATGTTGGTCGGGATGCCGTCGAGGTCGCGGATCGATTGCGGGAACCAATCTTTGACGCGGTCTTGTTGTGCGGGCGTCAGGGCGTGCCACCATTTGTTGACGTCGGCGGGTGCGGTGCCCGGCGGCGGCACCGTCGGCATTTTCGGTGGCGCGTGCGAGGTTTCGGCGTTGACTTGGTCCGGCGACAAATCGCCGTCGGCGCCGCGGATGGCCGCGGCCAGATCCTCGTCAGCCGTCTGGGCGTCGGCCAGCAGCTGCGTAATCGCCTGGGCGACCCGAAGCCACGCAGCCTCGATCTCGCTCTGATCGGCCGCGGAGTACGACGACAGGTTCTCCGGCAGGCTGACCGTCCCGGTGTTCTCGTCGATGGTCAGGTGGTAATCGCGGGCGGTGTCTTGGATCCCTTTCAACCGCGCCTTGATCGCAGCGACCTCTCCGGCCGCCTTGTCCGCGGCCCGGCCGACGGCATCACACGCATCGGCGTGGCTGTCGAGGTTCAGCATGGTGCGATGCGTCGCGACTCGTGCCGCGTCAGCACTGTCGCCGCCCCAATCGAGGAATTGCATGGTTTGGCCAAGCGCCGCCGATGCGGTGCGGGTGCCGTGCGCGCGTTTGATCGCGGCCTGAAAAACGGTGTTGATGGCCTCTGGGCTCCAGCGTTCAATGTCGGCCAGGGTCAACGCCATTACCGGCGCGGACTCTTACCACTGGCCGCCTCGCCGACCCTGCGCACCGCCTCGGTATTGCAAGCCTCCGTGTCGGCAAAATCGGCAGCGACGAAGTGCATGTCGGTCGAATGCTTCCCGAGACGGCGAAGGTGGGCGTCGCTGGTCGTCTCCCAGCCGTCCAACAGGTTCGACAACGCCCCCGCTGAAGAGCCCACCCAGCCGGAGTGCGCGCCTGCGGCCTCGCCATGACATGACTGCTGCCGGGCCAGCAGATCTTCACCGTGGTTGGCCACCTCGTTGGCGGCATGAGACAACGCTGTGGGATCGACCCGCAATTTGTCCGCCATCGGCCAAGTATCCCATACGACAAACCGTCGGCCAGTCACTTATAGCCGCTGTGAGCTGGCCTTTCGCGGATGGCTATAGCTGGGTCGTGCGGTTTTTCCGCTTGATGCCGACACCGCCCCAGAGTGCGAAACCACGGATCTTGACGGTCGGGGCGCCCGGGGTGCCTTCACCGGCAACCTGGTGATCGAACCCACCCATCACGCCGTGGCCCTTGATCTCGACGTTGACTTCGGGGGGCAGCAGGATGGTTTGTCCGCCCATGATCGAGGTTGCGTGGATCTCGACCTCGGCGCAGGTGAAGTCGGCGTAGCGGAGGTCTATCACGCCGCCACCCCACAACGCGAACGTCGTCAACTTCTTGGGAACGTTCCACCGGCCCCGTCGCTCGAACGCACTCATGATGGCCAGCAGCAGCATCGAGGGCGCGGGTTGGCAGTCGCCACCTCGTTGCGGGTTCACCGACGACCCCAGCAGGTCGGAACGCAGGCGATCCAGCTCGTCGTAGGTCTGGGCCGCGTATGCCCTGGTGAGCCGGTCTTCGTAGTCGCTCATCTGCAGGCGGCCCTGCGCGGCGGCGTCAGTGAGCAACTGGGCGACCTGGATGCGGTCGGTATCGGCGGCACGCATAGTGACGTTCCGCTGGTCTGGCGCGCCCCGCCGCGCTGAATCGCTCATCAGTTACGAGCGTACGACGATCAGAATTTGCTGCAAGGGGACTTGGCTAAACTGTGTCGCTTCCCTGTTGGCTGGCCCACTGTGGCGGGCGTTTCTGCAGGAAAGCGAGCATGCCCTCGCGGGCTTCGTCCGAAACGAACAATCGCGCCGACTCGGCGCCGAGCCGCTCGGCGTCACGGTCGAAGCCGTCGAGGATGGCGGCGGTGGTCAGTGCTTTGGACGCGGCCAACCCCTGCGGTGAAGCCCGCCCGATATCGGCGACGAGCGATGCCACCGCGGCATCGACGTCGTCGGCGGCCATCGTGATCAGCCCGATCGCGGCGGCGGTGGTGGCGTCGAACGTCTCGCCGGTGACGTAGTACCGGGCGGCGGCGCGGGCGGACATCTTGGGCAGCAGCGTCAGCGAGATGATCGCCGGCGCGACTCCGATCCGGGCCTCGGTCAACGCGAAGGTGCTGCGTGGACCGGCGACCGCGATATCGCAGGCGCCGACCAGGCCCATACCGCCGGCACGGACGTGGCCGTCGACCGCGACGATCACCGGCAGCGGCGACTCGACGATCGCGCGCAGCAGCGCGGCCATCTCCCTGGCCCGCTCGGCGGCCATCTCGGCCGGATCGGCACCGGTTGTTGCCGACCCTTCCGACAGGTCGGCGCCCGCGCAGAAGGTATTCCCGGTGTGGTCGAGCACCACCGCTCGCACCACGGGGTCGGCGGCCGCATCGCGCAGGCCCTGGTGCAGTTGGTTGACCAGAGTGGCGGAGAGTGCGTTGCGGTTGTGCGGTGAGTTCAGCGTCAGCCGCACCAAGGGCTTTCCGTGGGCCCTCGGCCCTGCGTAATCGACCAGCCTGTCCATCAGTAGGACCGAGGCAGGCCCAGCGACGTCTGCGCCACGAAGTTGAGCACCATCTCCCGGCTCACCGGCGCAATGCGACCCAGCCGGGCCGACGCCAGCATGGCGGCAACGCCGTACTCCTTGGTCAGACCGTTGCCGCCCATGGATTGCACGGCCTGGTCCACCGATCGCGTCGCGGCCTCGGCCGCAGCGTATTTGGCCATGTTCGCGGCCGTGGCGGCACCAGCGTCGTCGCCGTTGTCGTAGAGCGTCGCCGCCTTCTGCATCATCAGCTTCGCAAGCTCGACCTCAATGTGGCACTGCGCCAACGGATGTGACAAGCCCTGGTGTGCGCCGATCGGCGTTCCCCACACCTGACGGGTCTTGACATAGTCGGCGGCACGCTCCAGCGCGTAGCGTCCCATGCCGACGGAGCTGGCCGCGCCCATGATCCGTTCCGGATTCAAACCCGCGAAAAGCTGTGCGATCGCGGCATCTTCGGCGCCAACGAGGGCGTCGCCCGGCAGCCGGACATCGTCGAGGAAGACCTGGAACTGCCGCTCGGGGCTGATAAGTTCCATTTCGATTGGGGTGTAGGTGAAGCCGGGCGAATCCGTCGGCACGACGAACAGCGCCGGGCGCAATTTGCCGGTTTTGGCTTCTTCGGTGCGGGCGACGACCAGCACGGCCTGCGCCTGGTCGATGCCGGAGATGAAAACCTTCTGGCCCTTGAGGATCCAGTCGCCACCGTCGCGACGGGCGGTGCTGGTGATCTTGTGCGAGTTGGATCCCGCGTCCGGCTCGGTGATCGCGAACGCCATCGTCAGCGAGCCGTCGGCGATGCCGGGAATCCAGCGCTTCTTCTGCTCTTCGGTGCCGAACTTGCTGATGATCGTGCCGTTGATGGCGGGCGACACCACCATCAGCAGCAGCGCGCTACCCGCGGCCGCCATCTCCTCCATCACCAGCGACAACTCGTACATTCCGGCACCGCCGCCGCCGTATTCCTCGGGAAGGTTCACGCCGAGGAATCCGAGTTTGCCTGCCTCCTGCCACAATTCGTCGGTGTGTTCATGAGCACGGGCCTTCTTCAGGTAGTACTCGCTGCCATAGTTGGACGCCCACGCGGACACGGACTTGCGGAGCGCCTGGCGTTCCTCGTTTTCGATGAAGCTGGTGTCGGTCATTGCGATTCTCCTTCTTGAACGCTTTCGGGCGATTCCACCCTTGCCAGGACGGCGCCCACTTCGACTTGTTGGCCGGTGCTGACGTTGAGCTCGGCGAGCACACCGTCCGACGGGGCGGTGATGGTGTGCTCCATCTTCATGGCTTCCAGCCAGATCAGCGGCTGCCCGGCGGTGACCGCATCGCCGACCGCGGCGCCGAGCCGGATGACGTTGCCGGGCATGGGCGCTACCAGCGAGCCCTTCTCGACGGCCGAGCCCGGCTCGGGGAAGCGCGGCAGCGCGACCAGGTGCACGGGGCCGCGTGCCGAGTCGACATAGATGTCGTGGCCATAACACGCGACCGCGTAACTGCACGCCACGCCGTCGCCGTCGGCCAACACGACTTCGTCTTGGGTCGCCGAGAGCAGCTGTGCCGCCTCGTCGTCGGCGAGGATCAATCCCGTTCTGGTGAAGCGGTATTCGACGGTGTGCTCGTCATCGGCGTCGTCCCGGTAGGTCTTGGCCTGGTATCCCGATGCCAGGTTGCGCCATCCGCTGGGAATCGAGCCGAGAACGGTGGCGGCGGCGCGATTGTGCGCGGCATCGGCGAGCGCCGCGGCGATCGCCGACAGTCGGATCACGCCGGCGTCGGCCAGCGGCGCGGCGAGCTGCGCCAAGCCGTGCGTGTCGAAAAACGCGGTGTCGGTGGCGCCGTCGAGGAAGGCCGGATGACGCAGCACGTTGACCAGCAGCTCGCGGTTGGTGCGCAAGCCGTGGAGGTGCGTTCTGGCCAGCGCGTCGGCAAGCACCAGCGCCGCTTGGCGCCGGGTCGGGGCGTACGAGATCACCTTGGCGAGCATCGGGTCGTAGTGAATCGACACCGCGTACCCGCTGGCATTGGGGTCGATGCCCGAATCCAACCGGATGCCGGTACGCCCTTCGAGCGACGAGAACTCGGAACGCACGGCCGGCACCTCGAACGTGTCGACCACGCCGGCCTGCGGCTGCCAGCCTCGGGCGGGATCTTCGGCGTAGAGGCGGGCTTCGATCGAATGCCCGTGAGCAGCAGGGGGTTCAGCGTCCAGTCGGCCGCCGTCGGCCACCGCCAGTTGCAGCTCGACGAGGTCGAGCCCGGTGGTCTCCTCGGTGACCGGATGCTCGACCTGTAGCCGGGTGTTCATCTCCAGGAAGTAGAACTCGCCGTTATCGTCGGCGAGGAATTCCACCGTTCCGGCCCCCGTGTAGCCGATCGCGCCGGCGGCCAGCCGGGCGGCGTCGAACAGCTTGGCCCGCATACCCGGTATGCGTTCGACCAATGGCGACGGCGCTTCTTCGATGATCTTCTGGTGGCGCCGTTGAATCGAGCATTCCCGTTCGCCGACGGCCCACACGGTGCCGTGGGTGTCGGCCATCACCTGGACCTCGACGTGGTGGCCGGTGGGCAGATAACGCTCGCAGAACACGGTCGGGTCGCCGAACGCAGACTGTGCCTCGCGCCGGGCCGCGGCGACTTCACCAGGCAGAGCGGACAATTCGCGTACCACTCGCATGCCGCGACCGCCACCGCCCGCGGAGGCCTTGACCAGCACCGGCAACTGGCTTTCGGTGACCGTGTCGGGGTCGAGCTCGTCGAGCACCGGCACACCGGCGGCGGCCATCATCTTCTTGGACTCGATCTTGGAGCCCATCGCCCGCACCGCGTCGACCGGCGGCCCAACCCAAACCAGGCCCGCGTTTTGCACCGCGGCCGCGAACTCGGCGTTCTCCGAGAGGAATCCGTAGCCGGGGTGCACCGCGTCGGCGCCGGTCACGCGGGCCGCGGCGATGATCGCCTCGGCGTTGAGGTAGTCGTTGGTCCGCGGCAGCCGGACCCGGGCGTCGGCCTCGGCGGCGTGCGGCGCCCCGGCGTCCGGATCGGTGTAGACGGCGACCGTGCCCAGCCCCAGCCGGCGGCAGGTGGCGAACACCCGTCGGGCGATCTCGCCGCGGTTGGCAACCAGAACTCGAGTGATTTCCATCAGCGTCACATGCGGAAGACGCCGAAGTTCGACGTCCCCTTGATCGGGCCATTCGCGATGGCGGAGAAACACATTCCCAGTACGGTGCGGGTGTCGCGCGGGTCGATCACCCCGTCGTCGTAGAGCATCCCGGACAACACCATAGGTAGCGATTCGGCCTCGATCTGGCCTTCGACGGCGGCCCGCATCGCCGCGTCCGCTTCCTCATCGACTTCTTGGCCGCGCGCCTCGGCGGCGGCCCGGCTCACGATCGACAACACCCCGGCCAGCTGGGCGCCGCCCATCACGGCGGCCTTGGCGCTGGGCCAGGCGAACAAGAACCGCGGGTCGTAGGCTCGGCCACACATGCCGTAGTGGCCGGCGCCGTACGACGCGCCGATCAGCAGCGAGATGTGTGGCACCGTGGAGTTGGAGACGGCGTTGATCATCATCGAGCCGTGTTTGATCATGCCGCGCTCTTCGTAGTCCTTGCCCACCATGTATCCGGTGGTGTTGTGCAAGAACAACAGTGGCGTGTTGGACCGGTTGGCCAGCTGGATGAACTGGGTGGCCTTTTGCGACTCCTCGCTGAAGAGCACACCGCGGGCGTTGGCCAGGATGCCCAGGGGGTAGCCGTGCAAGCGGGCCCAGCCGGTGACCAGCGACGAGCCGTACATCGTTTTGAATTCGTCGAATTCGGAGCCGTCGACGATGCGGGCGATCACATCCCGCGGGTCGAACGGGATGCGCAAATCGGAGGGCACGATGCCGATCAGTTCCTCGGCGTCGAAAAGCGGCTCCGTTACCGGTGCGGGTGCCGGCCCCTGCTTGACCCAATTCAGCCGGGCCACGATGCGGCGCCCGATGCGGATCGCGTCGAGTTCGTCGACGGCGAAGTAGTCGCCCAAACCCGAGATACGGGCATGCATTTCGGCGCCGCCCAGCGACTCGTCGTCAGACTCCTCGCCGGTGGCCATCTTCACCAGTGGCGGGCCGGCCAGGAAGACCTTCGAGCGTTCTTTGATCATCACCACGTGGTCGGACATCCCGGGCACATAGGCCCCGCCCGCGGTGGAATTACCGAACACCAAAGCGATGGTGGGGATCCCGGCCGCCGACAGGCGGGTCAGGTCGCGGAACATCCGTCCGCCCGGGATGAAGATTTCCTTCTGCGTGGGTAGATCCGCGCCGCCGGATTCCACGAGCGATATCACCGGAAGCCGGTTTTCGAACGCTATCTGGTTGGCCCGCAGGATCTTCTTCAGCGTCCACGGATTGCTGGTGCCGCCTTTGACGGTGGGGTCGTTGGCGACGATCATGCATTCGACACCTTCGACGACGCCGATTCCGGTGACGGTACTCGCGCCGACCTTGAATGCGCTGCCCCAGGCCGCCAGTGGGCTTAGTTCGAGGAACGGCGAGTCCTGGTCGACGAGCAATTCGATGCGTTCGCGCGCCGTCAGCTTGCCGCGGGCGTGATGGCGCTCGACGTACTTGGGCCCGCCACCGTCTACCGCGTTAGCGAACTCGGCGGCGATCTCGTCGAGCCGTGACGTGGCCGCCGACGCCGCCTCGGTGTAGGTGTCGGCGTTCGGGTCGATCCTGGACTGCAGCACGGTCATATGGCGCCACTCCTCTTCATCGCTGCGCTCTGCATCGTCGCCGGCGCGGTCATCTGGCGCCGCTCCTCTTCATCGCTGCGCTCTGCATCGTCGCCGGCGCGGTCATCTGGCGCCACTCCTCTTCATCGCTGCGCTCTGCATCGTCGCCGGCGCGGTCATCTGGCGCCACTCCTCTTCATCGCTGCGCTCTGCATCGTCGCCGGCGCGGTCATCTGGCGCCACTCCTCTTCATCGCTGCGCTCTGCATCGTCGCCGGCGCGGTCATGATTGGTACCCA
>Ga0210396_10001135_pt1 | contig 29920 bp, 29 predicted proteins | sample IncBWH17OmetaG_FD_155466 | JGI IMG/M metagenome (GOLD analysis project Ga0210396, IMG submission 155466) | Forest soil microbial communities from Barre Woods Harvard Forest LTER site, Petersham, Massachusetts, United States - Inc-BW-H-17-O ...
GCCTGGGTACGCTGATCATCAGGGTCGAGCTGGCTCCATTGGCACCAGGCGTGACCGTCGCGGGCGAGAAGCTATAGGTCGCCTCCGGTGGAAGTCCCGTCGCCGTCAGAGTCACAGGGTTGGTGAACGGCGCCGTCACCGAGCTGACGCTCACGTTGTAGCTCGCCGATGCCCCTGGTGGAATAATCTGCGTCGCTGGCGTTGCCGCAACCGCGAAGTCGGCGGGATTGGCTACTACAACCGTCACCGGGGGAAGAGGCGCTGGGTTGTTGTTGCTGTCTCCGCTGGACGTGCCGGAGATCGTGTTCGTACCGGGAGGCAACGTCGTTGTACACTGCGCCGTGCCGTTGACCACCGGCACATTGCTGCAGCCGGGTATCGGAGTTCCGTTGTTGGTGATCGTTACAGTACCGCCTGCATCCGCAGGCAGCGTTACTGTGATCTCTACAGGCGTGTTTGCTGGCGGGGGATTCGGCGATACGGTGATCACCGGCGATGGCGTCCCCTTCGTCACTGTTAGCGTGCCGTTCACGACAGCGATCACATAGTTGATTGAGTTCAGACCGCCGGTAAGCGATATCGGATACGTCCCCACGGGGGAGGTCACCGTCGCCGGCGTCGCGAAGACCGGCACACCCCTCACCGCCGTCGCATACGTATCCCCATTGACCAGCGTCCCAGACACGCTATAGCTGAACGCTGGATTACCCTGCCCAAACTGACGGCTCGCGTCCCCTACCGTTACCGTCAGAGCGGCGCCGCCGCTCGCCCCGGTCTTCTGCGCCACTGTTACCGTCACCGGGGTGCTCGTGCTTGCGCCGTAGTTCCCGTCGCCCTGATAGGTCGCCGTGATCGTATATGTTCCCGCATTCAGCGCCGAAGTCGTCAACGTCGCCACACCGCCAGATACCGTACCTGTGCCCAGCACGTTAGAGCCATTCGAGAAGACGACGGTTCCGGTCGCGCCACCGGGAGCTACCGTCGCCGTCAGCGTCACCGGATCCCCATACTGTGTAGTCGCCGCGCTCGTCGTCAGTGTCGTCGTTGTCGGCGCAGTCACGATCGTCAGAGTTCCAGGAACAACCGTGATCACATAGTTCTGGCTCGCCAAGCCGCTCACGTTGATCGGATAGGTCGATCCGACTGCAGAGGTAGGCGTGTCCGCCACGCTGTACACCGGCACTCCGGTCACCGCCGTCCCATACGTGTCGCCATTGACCAGTGTCCCGGAAACTATATACGCAAATTGCGGGTTCGCCGTCCTATACTGTCGGCTCATGTTTTGCACCGTCACCACCAACGCCGCTCCATTTGGACCAGATCCGGTCTTCTGGACCACCGTCAATGTCGCTGGAGCACTCTCACTGCTCGCATACGTCCCGTCGCCGTTGTAGATCGCCGTAATCGTATGCGTGCCTGCGTTCAGCGTCGTCGTCACCAGCGTTGCGATACCGGTTGTTGGGTCTACCGCTCCCTGCCCCAGATACACTGGACCATCGAAGAAGCTCACCGTTCCTGTCGCTCCCGGTGTCACCGTCGCCGTCAGCGTCACCGGATTACCGTACTGCGGCGAAGCCGGAGACGTCGTCAGCGTCGTCGTCGTTGGAGTCGAAACCACCGTCAAGATCCCCGGAACAAATGCGATTACATAGTTCACACTCGTCAGGCCCGTCACCGTGATCGCATAGGTCCCAGGAACCGTCCCGGCTGTCGTCGAGTATACTGGCGTACCTATCACCGCCTTCGCAGCGATATCTCCATTCGCCAAGATCGCCGTCGCCCCCGCAACCGTATAGCTGAACGGTGGGTTCGCCTCCGTCGTCGTACGCGTCGCATCGTTGACCCTCACCGTCAACGCTGGTCCACCGCCAGGACCCGTCCGCTGCGTTACCGTCAGCTGCACCACGTTGCTTGTACTCGCCGGAACGTTCGGATCCCCGTTGTAGTTCGCCGTGATGTTGTAGGTACCCGCATTCAGTGTGCTAATAGACAACACCGCCGTCGCCGCACCATCCAACGATGCCGTCCCCAGCACGATCGCCGCACCACCAGCTGTTGGCGTCGCTGTAAACGTCACCGTCCCTGTCGCTCCAGAAGGAGACACCACTGCCGTCAGCACCACCGGGTCCCCATACATCACCGTCGTCGGTGCCACGCTCAGCGTCGTCGTCGACGCCCCTGCCTGCGTCACCCCCTGCGACACAATCGCCGAGCTGCCGTTGAAGTTGGTGTCACCTGAGTAGACCGCCGTGATCAGGTGCGTCCCCACCACCAGCGCGCTGGTCGTGAAGCTCGCCGTTCCGCCAGAGATCGTTACCGCACCGCTGATCGGGGTTCCGTTATCCTCGAACGTGATCGTCCCCGTCGCTCCAGATGGCACCGTCGCCGTAAAGGTCACTGCCTGGCTATAGGTCGACGGGTTCAACGAAGAAGAGACCGTCACCGCGGCGACACCGCCCGCCCCCGGTGTCGCCTTGGCGATCACTAGGGTGTAGTTCGCCGTTCCGGTGAAAGGGCCGGGGCTCGCGCTGCTGTCCGTCGCCGTGACCGTGAAGGAATACGAGCCCGCCGTAGTTGGCGTTCCGAGGATCACGCCTGTTGCTCCATTCAGACTCAGCCCAGCCGGCAGCGACCCCGTTGTCACCGAGAAGGTGTACGGCGATGTCACTCCTCCAGTAGCAGTCAGAGGCTGCGAGTATGCCGTCCCTACCGACCCATTGGGAAGCGTGGTAGGCGCAATCGTAACCTGTACTCCGGTGCCACTCAAATGGATCGTCTGCGAGGCATAGGGCGAGGTCGCGTTCAGGCTATTGTCCGTCAGCACCAGCGTTCCGGTGATAGACCCGACCGCTGTCGGAACAAAGCTGATCGGTAAGGTACAGGTGAAGCCTGACGCTAGCGTACCTGCCGATGATGACGTACTTCCGATCAATGGGCAGGTCCCGGTGCTACTGCTGTTCAGTGTAAAGTTCGCTGAGATGCTCGGATTGTTCCCCGTGCCTGGAATCGGCAAGCTTAGGCTCGTGGTGCCGATGTTCGTCAGCGTCACTGTTTGCGGGCTGTCACTGCTGGTTAGACCAACCTGCGTGGCCACGAAGCTCAGGCTCGTAGTGCTGACGTTCACCTTCCGGATAACATTGTTATTGACATCCGCGATGTAGACGTTGCCGACGCCATCTAACGCCACGTACTCGGGAGAGTTGAATGTCGCTTTGGTTGCAGCACCGCCATCCCCCGTGTAGCCCGCAGTCCCAGTACCCGCCATCGTCATGATGATCCCAGTACTGGCATTCACCCAACGAACAACATGGTTCGATACATCCGGGATATAGATATCACCCGCGCTATTCACGGTCACCCCTTCGGGGCCATTCAACTCCGCGCTGGTCGCAGGCCCACCGTCTCCCGTGTAGCCATAATTCCCATTACCCGCCACCGTCGTGATGATCCCGGTACTGGCATTCACCTCGCGGATGCGGTTGTTCCCAAAGTCTGAGACGTAGAGATTACCAGAGGCGTCTATTTCTACGCCGGTGGGTGCATTGATTTCCGCGCTGGTTGCAGGCCCGCCGTCTCCCGTGAAGCCCGCAGTCCCGGTACCCGCTACCGTCGTGATAATCCCGGTACTGACGTTGACCTTCCGAATACGATGCGCACCGAAATCCGCGAAGTAGAAATTGCCAGCCCCGTCCACCGCCATGCCAATAGGAAAGTCTATTATAGCGGAGACGGCAGGGCCACCATCTCCGCCAGTTCCGGAACCCACAACTGTCGTAATCGTGCCGCTGGTGTCGACCATACGGATGCGACTGTTATAGGGGTCCCCTATATAGAGCTTCCCAGCGCCGTCCACAACTACGCCTTGGGGGCCATTCAACTCCGCGTTCGTCGCAGGCCCCCCGTCCCCCGTGTAGCCCGCAGTCCCAGTACCCGCGACCGTCGTAATCGTGCCGCTGGTGCTGACCTTCCGCACACGGTTATTAAATTGATCTCCGATATAAAAGTTCCCGGCGCCATCGAAAGCTACCGTACGGGGGTTGTTGAGTTGTGCGCTGGTCGCAGCTCCACTGTCGCCACTGTAGCCCGCAGTTCCATTGCCAGCCACCGTCGTAATCGTGCCTGGAGTCAGCGCTGCCAAAGGAGCCAGGCCAACACCAGAGACATACCCAATTGCAATCACAGTGCCAGTAGAACCGTAGAGAACCGCCGCGCCAATGCGCTGCCCTGCTGTCGTTGGGGTGAAGACAACATCCACCGTGCAGGTATCACCAGGATTGTAGGTATGCCCTGTAATGCATGCGGTTGGCAGCTGGGTTGTGGCCGCATCAAAATCCAGGTTCGGATCTCCCTGCGTAACCACCCTGTAGGGCGTGCTCGCCAACGTCCCGCCAGTATTGAAGACAAAGGTCAGGCTCAAGGAAAGGCTGCTGCTCCCCACCGCTATCGAACCAAAATTGGTTGCCGAAGTCTGTAACCACAGCACACGGTTGTTAGCGGTATCCGCGATATAGATGTTGCCGCTTCCGCCCAACGCCACCCCTTGGGGACTACTCAATCCGCTGCCAACCGTGGTGCAGTCTGAAACGACAGAACAGTTGGGATCGCTGGCCGGCACTTTCAGCACACGGTTGTTGTCTGTATCCGCAATGTACACGTTCCCGCCGCCATCCACCGCCACACCACGGGGATGGCCCAACCCGCTGCCTACCGTAGTGCAACTGGAGGCACAAGCAGGATCACTGGGCGGCACCTTCAGCACACGGTTGTTGTCTGTATCCGCAATGTACACGTTCCCGCTGCCATCCACCGCCACATCAGAGGGGAGGTTCAACCCGCTGCCTACCGTCGTGCAATCTGAGGCGACAGAACAGGTGAGATCACTGGCCAGCACCTTCAGCATACGGTTGTTGGCAGTATCCGAAATATAGACGTTGTCGCTGCCATCCACTGCCACACCCTGGGGAAGCAGTAGGTTGCTGCCTACCGTCGTGCAATCTGAGGCGACAGAACAGGTGAGATCACTGGCCAGCACCTTCAGCACTCGGTTGTTGGCAGTATCCGAAATATAGACGTTGCCGCTGCTGTCCACCGCTACGCCAGAGGGTCCGTTCATCCCGCTCCCCACCGTGCTCGGCGTATAGCTGCCCCCTGACAGCGTCTCCTTCAACACACGGTTGTTGCCTGTATCCGCGATAAAGACGTTGCCGCTGCCATCCACCGCCACACCACCGGACAAGATCAATCCGCTCCCCACTGCGCTCTGCGTATAGCTGAAATGCGCCGTTTGCGCCTGCGCCCCCCCTCCAGAGAACATCGTCGCCAACAAAAAGACCGAGATTCCCAAAAGGAACCGAGAGAACTTGTTCCGGAAAGAAATAGAAGGCGACACGAGGCGCATAATCAGGCTAGCCATAAACAATCCTTTTCCCTAATCAGGGGGGATGTTCTGCTGCACAAAAACCTGTAGGCCCAAGATGGCCTACAAAATAGCACAGACAGAACAACTTACACAATGCATCGAGCTTCATGCGAGGTAGCCGCAAAACTTCATCGTCAAGCGAACTTCACTAGACCGGCCTAGCCTGCAGAACGAATTTCAGACTGCCGCGAAATATACGTAGGGCGGAGACTTGAAAGGCTTTCATAACAGACAAATTGTTAGTAACGTTTCTAACATTACCAACGACGGCTGCCTGCGCAATTATTCTTATAGCCAGATGGTAACTATCTTTAGATTGATAGTGATGCGTAAGGCATGATTATCGCGTTCATCATCCCAGGACTCAACCTGTGGCTCTTGATTGAAGTGATCCGCACAATAGTCCAAAATCGAGCCACCCATCTGGCGGGCCAGCTCTCGAACTACGCTTTGCGTTACGGATTCTGGTTCATCCGAAAAAGCGGCTTTGTGTAGCTTGGCGCAGGAGTTCTGAAGTCCAGTGCAAACTGTTCTTACCCGTCCGGATGCTGTTCGCGCCACAGCTCGAGAAGGAGTGGCAGAAGCTCTCCGAGAGGACGCTTTGGTGCGGTGTACTTTGCATGACAACTGGGACAGAGCGCGATCATCAGGTGCAGCAGCGATCTTCCCGGGCATCCGGTGATGGACCTCGATCGATCCATTGGCACGGCCGGCCTGCAGAGCCACAGACACGGCTGCTGTACTCATCCCGTTCCAGAACCTTCTCGTGCAGGCCACCGAAGTACTCCTCGTCATGGCGATTGAGGGTGTAACAGCTCGAACACAGCCCAATCACAAATCTCGGTGCGCACGCAGGGCCTGCACAATGAGCGTTGGATCGCCTTCGTCACTTTGTTTACTCTTTGGCCTCCAGCTGAGTCTCGTTTTCTGTGAATAAAGGCCTCGATCTCCGGAGCGCTGGCCAGAATGCGGAGCCATTGCTCGTTATAAAGCGTAACCGGAAAGCGGCCCATGCCATATAGAGAGACCGGACCCTTCTCGCTCACCTTCAGCGTGAGGGGACCCTTGTTCTTGAGTTTGGCATTTTGGCACGCAGCCGCTCCAGCTCCGCCTGCATCTCTGCTTCGTTCATCGCCTCCTGCTCTTCTGTCCGGACAAACTGGCACTTTTGGTTGGCCAAGATAGTCGGGCTTAGTCCTACATTGCCATGCCAGGAAGGCACTCTCTTGGCCGAGGCGTGCTTTGAGTTCAGATGATGCGTTCCCCGTTTGACTCCAGGTTTTCGGCATTACTAACCGAGATTATTTGAGCAGGCCCCTTTTCGCTCGCGGTCGATGATGGGTCAACGCCCCAAATAAAGAACTACTGTAGCAAGTTCCCCGCTAGGCCCTAGCGAGATGGGCTGGTCGGGGCCTACGAGTAAGCAGCCGGAGAGGAGAATTGACCGTCCGGCTACTTACTGTGTATCTAAAACATCTAGCGAGTGTTAGATGCTTGACTTTTGAAACGTGAACGTGCCAAACCAGCTATTCCGACAAGCCCAGTAGCCATCAGTGACAGGCTGGCGGGCTCAGGGACAGGTGACGCCTCCGACACCGTAACATCGGAGAGCAGTGATATCGGGGGCTCGCCAACGGGCGTTCCGATGGCAAGGAAGGTCAGAGTTTCGCTGGTGCTGGTTGGAGTGAAGGTCAGGCTCTCCGTGTTCCAGCCGGTAAAGCCCTCGCTCGTATTTTGAAGGACAGGCGTAAAGTCGTTCTGACCACCAAGGCTGACTTCTAGTTGCTCAGTAGTGTTGCCAATGTAGCCGGACTGCTGAGCACCAGCGAAGTAGAACGATACGGTAACCGTGTCGCCTACGGTCAGACCGGTGAGTGTCTGCGAGATTGTGCCCGCCATGCCTGGAGTTTGATCTCCGTCCAGAGCGATAATGTTGCCCCCAGCCGGGCTAGGTGTCAGACCATTGTTCGAACCTGTGTTAGGCCCCCACACCCTGAAAGGATTAGGATCCCCAGCTAGAGGGGCGCCGGTGGTATCTATCGTACCGGGCAGATAGACGAAGGCGAGACCACTGCCGGTCCAACCGGTCACTTGCTGCGAAGGATTGTTGGCGCCGAACTCGGCTGAAGCATTCATCGCCAATTGTGAAAAGTCGCCGTTGACCAGGGTAACTGAATCCGCGTGAGCAGTGGCTGCGATGGCAGCCATTACCAAGGCGGCAAGCATAGTATTTCGACGTGGAAGTAGGGTGCTTCTCAGTGCTTTGATCATTATCTAATGTCCAAATCCTTTTTCACATCAAGTTTTTTCGTTCAGCGCAACGTGTTAAATGGTGAATCCTTAAACTTCCACCGCTCATTGACATCCGTTCATGTGGACCGACCACAAATCTGCGAATTGCATCCCTAGGGCAACCTCATCACAAAAACACTCGACACCGGTTTCGATTGGAAGGCACAATCCAGAATCGCAGCCAGCAACGCGTATAAAAAACAGGCTCCACTTACCATAACAACGATGGTCGCCTATCAACTCATTCTTATGTCCAAATAGACGCTATCTTATGGCCATTCATCCGGTTCTGGTGCAAAAAGTGAAAGCCGGTCGAGTAGAGTGGTCTTGGGAGAAGTTGAGGACCGGCGTTGGGCTGGTACCTACGCTACAAGCCCAGCTTCCGTGATCTGGTCGAGATGATGTCCGAACGCGGGCTGCATCTTGCGCATACAACGATCCTGCGCTGGGTCCGGCAGACCGTTGACTTCAGACTCAGCAGGACACGAGATGCGAGAGGACGGCTTGCTGCCAGGTGCACGAAGTTGCGGTCCTCGAAATACCTGAACAACCTGATCGAACAGGATCATCGTGGCATCAAACGCCAGTTCGCTCTGGAATGCCTACAAGTCAAAGGCCAAGTTGCGCCTGTTATCTGGAATGCTGTACTGGCCGCATAAGTGTCAGCAGTCTCGCTCCACTACTCCCATCTGACTCGCTTTAGCTATTTGCACCAAAACCGCTGGCAGTTCGTCTCATGCTCAACAACTTGACAATGCCGTTTGTGGGAATCAGTCTGCAGTGCTATAGTGCGTGCGTCTACAAGGGCCAAGAGATAGCGCGACAGAAAATCTCCCGGATCAGTAAGGGATTTGTGATGTGTCGTATAACTATGCGCCTTGTGTCGTCTTCGGTCTCTTTTCGGAATAGGTTCTCTTTGTTTGTTTGGGGGATCACCGCGTGAAAGCGGCGCGACCGAAGCCGGGTAACACGTGGTATCTTGACGAGATGTTTGTGACGTTGCGCGGCGAGGCTTATCTGCTGTGGCGTGCGGTCGATGAACATGACACCGAACTCGACATTCTGGTGCAAAAGCGGCGCGACAAAGCAGCCGCCAAATGTTTCTTCAAGCGCGTGCTGCGCTCAAACCCGGTACCGCGCAAGATTGTCACCGATCAGTTGCGTAGCTATCCGGCGGCCAAGGCCGAGAGGGCAGAGCTTGCGAACGTGAAGCACGTCTTCGTCCAAGCAGCAGCCCGGCTGAACAACCGAGCGGAGAACAGCCATCAACCGACGCGGGAACGCGAGCGTCGCATGCGCGGCTTTCGTGACCCAAACCGCACGCAGGCATTCCTCTCCTGCTTCGAGCCAATCCGCCAACACTTCACGCTCAAACGCCATCTGTTGCGCGCCTCACTCTATCGCAAACAACTCACCGCTCGCTTCGTTGCCTGGCGCCAATTCACTGAGCTCACCCAAATTCCGTCTCCTGCTTTCTGAAATGATCTGCGCCCCACTCTCGCAGTTCGTCTCATGCGCAACAACTTGACAATGCCGTTGCGAATACCCTGCGCAAGCACAGCCCGAACCTTGATGACGCTCTCTTTCAGTATCTGTCTCCCCTCGGCTGGGAGCACATCAACCTGAGGAGATTACCTCTGGCGCAGCAGTGCCAGGATCGGAACTGGCAAATTCAGGCCGCTACGACCGATGCAATCGGGCTATCGCGGTTGGGATGCGCATTGCGGCTCTGGTGCATTAACTCTAAATTGGCTCCTCATCATACAAACAGTAGTGGGTCGTCACTTGTTCTTGCACCCATAGGTTGTGGCCAGAAAAGTTAATGCAACAGAGGCCAGATGAATCTTGTCTGCGAATACGAGAGCGGAGACTGCCGCTGGATCACAACGAACGACTACATCTCCAACTGCGAGGCATACATTCGAGACAGAACCCCATGTAACGTTGCTGTCTCGATAACATTGCTGTTGTTACAGAACAATCCTGGTTGGTATCAGCCATGTTTTCCGGTCGCCTCCTTCAAAAGAATCATCTCTAAACGCAAAAAGGCCCGACCGCTCATTGTGAGCAGACCGGGCCTTTTTGCTTGCCTTAGGTTGTGACTACTTCTTTGCGGTCTTCTTTGCAGCTTTCTTGGCCGGGGCCTTCTTCACTGCCTTCTTAGTGGCCTTCTTCGCCACGGTTTTCTTTACTGCTGTCTTCTTAGCCGCAGCCTTCTTGGCTGGGGCTTTCTTTACTGCTTTCTTGATTGGCAAAATCGTTTTACCTTTCGTAGTTGTGATCGAAGCTTCTGAAATCTTTCAGTCCCAGAAACATCTCACCAATACGATAACAGCACTATCCGACTCTATTCTTTCGTCTTCAGCTTAACCTCATTCTCGCGGATGAAGTCTTCGATAGTCTCCTTCGCAGCCAGCAAACGGAGCCACTGCTCCTTGTAGAGCGTTACCGGGAAGCGACCCATACCGTACAGCGATACCGCACCTTTCTCACTCACCTTTAATGTGAGCGGGCCCTTCTCTTTGTACTTGAGCTGGGCATTCTCTGCGGCAGATGCTCCAACTCCTCCTTCAGTTCCTGTTCTGACATCAGTGTGCCCTCTCCTTCTTCAAGCATATCCGCTTCCTGTGGCGAGGCAGCAAGTCTCTACCGCCCAGCCAAAAGATCCTGGGCCGTAACCATAAGAAATGTTTCACGCAGCAAAGACTCGTGCCCAATAAAGGCATGAGTGGCGCCGACACACACGTTGCGTTCGAGCAGAGGGCGATCGACCAGTTTTCCATACTCAGTTCGCAATCCGGACAAAGCAAGGCTACACACTCTGTCGGGGCAGGCGATACAGCCACGAACGATCCTGCCGCTACGCATTCCGCCCTGTCCTGTCCTGAGAGATGTGCAGCAGCCAACATCCCATCACAGGTTGCCCTGCCCAAGTCCCCGCTATGCACCCGGCGTCGCGCCAATCCCGAACAGGAGCGCGCGCTCGAGAAGATTGGCCATGCGACCGAGTACCTTGTTGACTCCCGCATGCTCCTTATCCATGAGCCAACAACCAAAGTCGACGACGAAGCCCTCCACCTTCTCATGCGTCTCAGCCGCTCCATCCTCTCCGAGTGCGAAGAAATCATCCCGCTCAGTCAGCGTCTGCGCCAGTGGTTGAGAAAAACCAATATTTCTGCGAGACACGAGCAGTACTAAATATGATGCTGGCCGAAAGATACCTCAAAGTGACCATAAGAAGTTCCCTCGCGGGGTGGGTTCTGGCTCACACTAGCTGAGTGATCTACCCTGGATCATCCTTAACGTAAGGCAGATTCCCGGCTCTGAGGAGCCGGGCTTTTTTCAGGTTGCGATGGCGATATCACCCGACAACAAAACGCCAGTATGCGCAGTCGGCACTACCGAACCAGGCAAGCCCGCACAAGACAAGGCAACAGCCGCTGCGAAGGAACAAGAGCTGCGTCATCGGCTCGTCGATGCAGCACTGATGGAGTGGAAGAACCGAATGATCGATACCTCGCGGCGCAATCCGTTGTTGTACTACCGCGCAACGCCTCATGCTTCCGGTGTCCGTCCCGCCCGCGCTTCTTACCACGCTGCTGTCCGGCAAGAGCGTATAGGCAAGTCCTCTGTTTCCGAAAAGGGCAGTTCACCACCTGCCCTTCAAGCGCCGAACCGAGAACATCGAGGCTGTGTTAAAGAAAACCACCCAGATGAGCTAGAACGCTTGCTATGACGAAATGGACGCCCGTAACGATTCGCAAGCGAACAAACCGCAGGATTACCGATTCGGAGCTGTGTGCGTGGCTCTTTCCGGCGGCCCCAAGGCAAATCCGAATGCGTAACGCGGGAGTAGAGTTCGATTCGTTTCTGAAACGATCTGTTGAATTCGTCGAGGTTTCGTGCGGTGGACGGACCGAAGTAGTTCCCGCACATCAGGTGCGACGGATCCTTACTGAGAAACGCAAAATGAACACATCCACTCCTTCTTATTTGGTCGAGAAGATGTACCATCACGCCGTCCAGACGCCCGACCAGAGCATCGAGGCCGGGTTGAAGAAAGCGATCTAAAGGGGATGAGCTAATGCCAATGAACTACCATATGTTTTCTCAGGCTTTAATCTCCGACAAAGCCGCATTACGTCTTATTTGGGAAGACGACCTCAAAGCAATGGCCGCGCAACTCGGGATTCCAACGCCAACACTGGTTTTAGTCGAACAGCCTCTTCCAATATTCTTTGTGCCCTCATGGCAGGATCGACGCGGGAAAGCATGGGCGAAGAACCGCATCTACATTGCTGTAGATGTGCTTGCCTGCTCCACGAATGTACGACGATACCTTTTGGCACATGAGCTTGGCCACCTAGTGCACCATCACACGACAAAGACCATCGCCGGTATCATTTCCGCTGCACTTTTATCGCTCATAATCTGGTTGCGCCTTCCCTCTCTAATGTTTCCAACGCTCTGTTGTTTCCTTTTCACAGGGCTCTGTTGGCGTGATTACCGCGAAAACCAGGCCGACGATGTGGGCCGTACCCTCATTGGGGCCGCGGCGATGATGGAGGGAATACAAGAGATGGGCAGGATAACCAAAACATCCAACATCAACGAGAGGACCCGGCGGTTGAACCGAATCGCAGAAGGGCAACAAGAATCACGTGCAGGAATGTGAACTGCGAGCATGTCTCAACCCAGCTTTGCCAGACGAAATCGGTATAAGTTACGCAGGCGGACAACTCGATGCATTTCTTAATCCGTCAGTTGCAACGGTCCGGGTTTCGTGTAGAGGGCGTCCAGAAATCTGGCCATCAAGCGCCTGCGCCGACGGCAAGCAACCAATGCCGGTGCAGGTCGCAAAACTATAAACTGTCCCACGGATGCTCCACGAGTATCAGTGGGTCCGAACTTGCACAGCAGTAATTGGAGATTGAACAAGATGAAAGCAAGATGGATCTATGGTGGTATTTTGGCTTCGGCCTTATCGCTCCCAGCATTTGGACAGATTTCTGTCACGATTGGCACTCCACCGCCGCCGATCCGCTATGAGGCGCGCCCAGCGATGCCCGGAAATGGGTTTGTCTGGGTCGACGGCTATTGGGGGATTCGAAAGAACCGCTATGTCTGGATGCCGGGTGGGTGGCAGCGGCCTCCCTATCCCGGGGCCTATTGGGTCAAGCCGGCCTACAACCGCTACAACAAAGGCTGGCAGATGCAACAGGGCCACTGGAGCAATCCGCGAAAGCCAGACGCCCGTCCCGACGACCGTTATGACAACGGTCGCGGCCGCTAAAGAAATCAGCACGGGGAGGATCGCCTCCTCCCTGTGCCACACCCAACCATACATGCAGTCGCGCACCTGAACCGTAGCGGGAGAGAATCGGAACGCTGCAGGAATCTGAACTGCGAGCATGGCTCGATACCGCACGGGCAAACGAAATCGGCATAACTTACGCGGGCGAACAGTTTGATTTGTTTGAGAATCGGTTTGTCGCCATGGTGATGCTTTCGTGGCGGGGGCGTACCGAGATACTCCCTGCATCCCGAGCGCGGCACCTCCTCCCAGGAAAAATCGATAGCAGTAAACTTTCCTTCTGATGCTTCTCAGACCCGAATCCAATGGCCACCGACATCTCCTCTCCACAACAGAACATTCACAGTCAAAGGCAGAACTGGCGTTGTGCCTTATGCGGTTCCTTCGCAATCAAATCCTTCATGTCTGTCTATGGAAACGGCACCATACGCTCCCTTTCCTGGAAAGGACTTGTCTTTCCTCACTCGTTTCACAGGATGAACCGGCAGAGCGTTCTTGCAAAGCTGTGCAAACCTCCTAAGAACGCAACATATTGGCTGCCTGCTTCGTTCTTGATGCTCTGTGTGCCTCGCGACATACCTTGGTTTCCTTGGTTCGGCATATCATGCAAATCTATTGGGGATACTCACGCAGTTCTTTGGAATAGCCGGCGCCGCGGGCGGTAGCTTCAGCTTCTAGTATCGACATGGCTGTTGTGATGTCGGATACCGCCACAGCCGCCACGGCCGCAACCCTCATGAAGGGCGTCGCGATCCTGAAAAGAGTTTTGGCACGCCACAGGAGAAGGCAGCGCTCGACCAGACGACGATCGATTCCAGCGCAGGAACAATGACGGTTGCTTATTCTTCTTCCGACAGCCAGTTCGCTGGCCTGCTCTCGTCGCCTCGGTTCCAGTCTGTCGTCAAGTAGCCAGTATTTCTCAAACAGACGCAGGAAAAGCCCGGCTCTGCAATGAAGCCGGACTCCTGATCGTAAAGAAAAGTCCACTTCGCGATTGACGTCGACACGAAGCCGTGGACGTGGAAGCAGCAACGAGCACTAAAGCAAAAGAGTCCGGCAAGTAGCCGGACCCTTGTTGTGCAAGTCTTCCGCTAGTTAGAAGCGAATTCCGAACGTAATCGGGATATACGTAGTCGGAGTGCTGCCCTGCGGGAAGGCATTGAAGTAATTAGGATTGTTGCTGGCAGGGGAGGTTCCGGTACCAACATAATATGGGCGTCTCGAGTTCGCGGTATACACATACCGCGCCTCGACGAAGAACCGCTCATTGGCAAAGCGAGAGAACTTATAGGTGTAGCCAACGCCGCCATTCAGACCGAAGGCATTGCTTGTATACCAGTCGATACTTTGATTCGCCTGAGATTGGTAGCAGCCATAGTAGTAGCTGCAATAGATACCAAGCGTCGGTGTCGTAAAGGCCGTGTACTTGTGGTAGAAGCCGACGCCACCAGTCACGTAAAGACCTGACGAATCGCCCTGAATAACGTTGTAGACCGGATCAATCGAGAAAGACCACACATGACCATACCCGCCTAGCCGAGTAAGCGGATTCCCGTTCTGATCCGAGGCACCCAGGCTGTTATAGAGAGCGAGCTGCTTGTTAAGCGTGTTCGTCTGAATCCCAAAGTTTGCCCAGTTGAAATCGAGCATTACGCCGAAGTTCTTGTTGAAGTTTCGCCCGGCTCCAGCCTGGAAGGCCCAGCTGGTCTGGTAATAGTTATGTGTACCTCCGACCGGAAGGGTAAAACCTCCCCCAACCTTAAAAGCATACTTATTCGAGCCATCAGGATTATGCGTCTTGTCGTTATAGTTTGGGCCGCGGCTGTAGGTGCGCCGCGACGGCTGATCTTCACGGCCACTTAAATTAAAGCGCTCTGCTGTATCTGTCTCTGCGACGCCAACGCTGCTGCTGTAGTTCAAATCCGTTGGCACGGTGAGATCGAGAGGGGCGCTGAGTTCAGCCCTGAGGTCGAGCAGCTTGGCCGGTGAGGCCGCAACTTGCGACTGCTGCGCTTGAAGGCTTAGTGTCGCCCCGGCAGCATAAAAAATGATGCTTGCAATACGGGTGGAGATGGTGGAAAGACCTTTGATCTTTGTCAGGTGCATGCGTAATTTAATCCTTCTGTATCTCTGGAGACTCTAACCCCACTGTTGACCGGCCTCCGAATCATGTCTCAGTGGATATGAGAGTACTGGGTTGAGGTTGTTGTTAAGCTTGCCGTAGGCGGAGCGGAGTCGGAGACAAGTTAAACAGCGGCTGAGTCAGCCGGATCTGACAAATTCCAGAGCAGAGTGTGGTCTGTGGTGATTGCGCTTTTCCGCGAACATCACGTTTGTGATCGCTGCATACGCAGGAAAAGCCCGGCTCTGGAATAGGCCGGGCTCCTGATCGAAACAACACTGCTTCACGATTGAAGCAGAAATATCTGCTTCCCTGTGAAGCAGACAAGGTCTATTCAATAGCAGTGGCCGTCCTGCTGCACCTCTTCTTAAAGCCAGACCGCAACTATCTTTCGTCCGATGCCATGCTAAGCGGTTTCGCATATGGGATTCTGGCGTGGAAGAGGTCGCGTTATGAAGTACGCCTTCGGAGACCGCATTCTGGATTCGTCCGATCCTGAGTTCCCTCACGCACTCAGTAGTGCCTACGGATCATCTCTGCGACCTCTATGTCTCAGAAGGCGCTAACAGAGGCGAACATCAAACAGCTCTGCGGGACCAAAGCGAAGACCGCACTCATCAAGGGATTCATCTCAAAAGCTGGTAAACAGTTCGACGCGTACCTTATCCTTGATCCCGCCGATCTCAAGACCGAATTCGAGTTTGAGAAACGCACATCTGACCAGCCACCCCGTTTGCCAAAAGCGATATAGAAGCACCCAACTAGCAAGCCGAAAGGATCGATCTACTCTAGGACATGAAAGTGATCTTCAAAGATTCTCAGGTCTCCGACGTACAGTAGCAGTTATTTCAAAATCAGATCCAAATGCTTCCCCTCGATGAAGCCCTTCCGTTCTTCTCCTCCCCTTCCAAATCCGTACCGTATCAGCTTGAACGAAATGCTTAAAAAAGAAGGCCGCAGCTTTGAGGATATGGTGAATGCAGCGAGGGGATGTTGATGTCGAGGAAGGTTAAAAGCAGGAAGGCTCTGTTCAAGGGCCGGCACTTCGAGCGAGAGATCATAATTCTGTGTGTTCGCTGGTATCTGCACTACAAGCTGAGCCTGCGTGATCTGGTAGAGATGATGGTCGAGCGCGGCTTAAGCCTGGCGCACACGACGATCATGCGCTGGGTACAGCGTTTCGTACCCGAGTTCGAGAAGCGCTGGGATCGATTCGCTCGCCAGACGGGGCGCTCATGGCGAGTCGATGAGACCTACGTGAAGATCCGCGGCCGGTGGACCTATCTGTACCGCGCTGTTGATCGGGAAGGCCAGACGGTCGACTTTCGGCTGAGTGCGCATCGCGATGTGAAAGCGGCTAAGGCCTTCTTTGTCAAGGCGCTGAAAACCCGCGCAGTGCGGGAGTTACCCGCACTGCGCCCTTGCTGGAAGACACGCGGCTTAGATTGCCGAAATATATGAACAACATGATCGAGCAAGATCATCGAGGAGTAAAGGCGCGGATCAATCCCAGGCTCGGCTTCAAGGTCTTCGCTCGCACGGCAGTGACGATCGCAGGCATCGAATTGCTCCACCGCATTCGCAAAGGCCAGTTCAACCTCTCCCGTCTGCGACTCAAAGACCAAGCCGCGCCAGCCATCTGGAACGCATTACTTTCGACCTGGGCTGCCCCCCTCCCACGAGTGTCACGCAGCTTTGATTTAATTTTGCACCAGAGCCAAGCGTAGCCCTTAGGAGGGAAGCATGAGGCTAGTCGCCGTTTTGCTTGCAATTATGCATTGTCAAAAGGTAGAGCGGTCGCCTTATGAAGCGAGGCTTAGTTGGGTTGAACCTCCACTCGATCCCACAGTTAAGGCAGCAAAGTGCATGACAGGTATCAGAGGATCTCCGTCGAGCGGCATCTTACGGAAGTTTGTCGTCGATGAGCATTAACAAAGTTGCCTTATCGGAAAATAATAAAGAGCATCCGAAGGTGCTTTTTATTGGCCGCACCTTTTCCCTGATTGTTGTTGGGGCGGGTGCAATAATCTCTAGCGGGCTATTGAGACGAAAGTTATAGGCGTAAAAACAGACTTACTCCGAAAAGCATAATTATCCCAACGATTTTACTTAGCTTTCGGTTACGTCTGTTGGTGCCGGATGGATCTGCGGACATGAATGTCGGATTCCCGCATGTAGTCGCCATAACACTTAATCGATTGTTGGCAATCTACCTCTTCAAAGATGAATCTCGACCGAAAGATCGGCCCTCGAAAGTCGTCAAAAAGGCCTGGCTCTCCGAGCATTAGAGAGCCAGGATGGATAAATTCCGAGCCATTTTCATTTTGGTCTGCTACAAATGGCACGGCAATCTTTCTTATGGCCATTTCATACTATCTTTGGTCCGGTTTTGTCGGCCTTTTCGTCGATGCAAGATAGATAGACCGTGGCAGGTAGTGAAGCTAGACTTTACTTATCTTGATGACCTCCTGTGATTCAAGGTAGAGAGAAAAAAGCCCCTCATTTGAGGGGCCTTTTTTAGCTCTGTTGCACTAACTCAAAAACTGACTTTCGATATACAAGATGTTGAGTTTGATCGGTGTTGCTAACCCCAACATCTTGCGGTGGAAAAATTTAATGCAACAGAGCCTCATTCACATACTCCAATGCCATGGGTTCTGTATGTCAGAAGGGGAAGTTGGATTCGAGAGTATCGTGCCCGGAGCTCGGCGCCGTCGCAGCGCGGAGGAGCGTCGGAAGATTAAGACTAGATTTGGGCTGACGGAATTTTCGGCGGTTTGGGCTTACACCCCCATAGTGGTATAAGCTGAGGAGAGGTACTTCGCAGCAAGTTGAATGTTGATTGAGCCTTTTTTAGGCACTGGGTGTATTCGTATAAATCAAATGAAACAGAAAAAATCCTTGGCCCTTTCTGCATGCTCATTGACACTGGCATGCCTTCCGTTATTTGTCATCCCTCTTCAAGCCCAATTACCCTCGGCGAACGCCGCATCGTTGTTAACCAAAGCGAATAGCGGTGACGCTGAAGCTGAGTTTAATCTCGGCACTTTGTACGATTATGGGCAGGGGATTCCGCAAAACTATACCCAGGCAGCTGCCTGGTATCGCAAGGCCGCTTCACAGGATAACGCCAAAGCCCAGTTTGCTCTTGGGACACTCTATGACAACGGACGTGGCGTCCCACAGAATTACGCACGTGCGGCCGAATGGTATCGTAAAGCCGCCCAATATGGTGATGCCAAGGCCCAATTTTCCCTTGGAGTCTTATATGAGACCGGTCACGGCGTTCCCCAGAATTATGGGGAAGCGTTAAATTGGTACACAAAAGCTGCTGATATCGGAGAGGTCGATGCACAGTTTGCCTTAGCCCGTTTATTTGATAAGGGAATTGGCGTATCCCAGGATTATGTTCGGGCTGCGAGTTGGTATCGCAAAGCCGCCGAGCAGGAACATATCCCTGCCAAATTTAGCCTTGGCGTTTTGTATAACTTTGGCCACGGCGTGTCGTTGGACTATGCCCAGGCCGTCTACTGGTACCGCCAGGCTGCCCAACAGGGGTATGACCAGGCTCAATTCAACCTCGGTATCTTCTACGAGACCGGCAAGGGCGTGCCAGAGGATTTTTCTCAGGCAGCATCCTGGTTCTTCAAGGCTGCGGAGCAGGGAAATATTGACGCACAGTTCAATCTCGGGGTTCTCTACAACTCCGGGAAAGGTGTACAGCAAGATTACAAGCAGGCAGCTACATGGTTTCGAAAGGCCGCCGAACAGGGCGACATCGAATCGCAGTTCAATCTTGGTTATTTGTATGCTTCCGGTAAGGGCGTCGATCGGGACTATAAGCAAGCCATAACTCTGTACCTTAAGGCTTCCGAACAAGGAAACACAGACGCACAGTTCAATCTTGCTCTGCTGTACGCCAAAGGCATGGGAGTTCCGCAGAATTTTTCCGATGCTTACTTTTGGATGTCGGTCGCGGCAGCGAAGCTAACGAATGATCTGCAGCAAAAGACTGTGATGGATGCTCGCGACTCCATGGCAAAGATGCTGCCACCCGATGTTCTTGCGAGCGTGCAACAGCGAACAGCCAAATGGTTCGCAGAACATTCGGACAGTGCTCGTCCCTAATTACTTCCATACCCAGTTTTTGGATAATCCATAGTTGCGATAAAGGGGGGCCGGTAAGATTAGACAATCACTATCGACAAGAGCGGCTCCAATCTGGCTTCCATCAACGCGGTCAACGACAATCGTGAGATACCCATCAAGGTTCGACAGGCTAAGTATCTGAATAACATCGTCGAGCAGGACCATCGGGCCATCAAACGCCGAACCCGGACGATGCTCGGCTTCAAGAACTTCTACTGCGAGCGCATCCTTCTGGCCGGTATCGAATTGATGCACATGATCAGAAAGGGCCAGATGAAATGGCCTGGCAAAACTATGCCTTCCGCACCACAGATGTTTTACTCGTTAGCCGCATAAGTAGCCCTCTCCAATCGCATTGCCTTGCCCAACATGCTTACTGCGACAGAACCTGACGCCGACACGCTGCTGATCCTTGGCTATTTCAAGGATGGTCTCCCGTTGCGTAAAAAATGAAGTTAGGAGAAAACGTGACCCTAGCTACGTCTAAGTGACTGGTGGGTGGATCACGCTAGACACCCAATGGCATGAAACTATTGTATTGTGGCGAAATATTTCGCGACATAGATCTGAAATGAAGCGTTTGCATCAATACAGGTTTTTCATAACCTGTCATCTGTCGAGGTCATTAAGTTAATGGGGCCCTTTCAACCCGGTTGTTGTATTAGGAGAGGCCGTAAGCTCTTCATCGCTGTCGCAATTGTGGCTGCTCTAGCATTACCATGCTGTCTTCCAGTCCTTGCCCAGATTGACGGTGGAAAGACTGAAGAACAGCCTCTGGGTGGAGTTCATGGGGGCATCTCGGCTGCTCCTAAGGATGTTTCGGCTATCCCTGAAAAAGGGACTCAGCTGAAGTTACGCGAACATTATCAGGACAGGAGCGACCCACTTGCAACTCGCCACGACGGGTCCTCTAGACAGAGCAGTAGACGGCGTGACTCCCATCTCAGTCAAGCTACGATGGACGACTATAGCCAATGGCTACGACAGAATCCTCTGCCATTTCAAACGGGGGAGGGGTCCAAACAACCGAATTCCGACCAGACACGGTCAGGCCGTTCCCCTCTGGAGGCAGGTGAAAGACTAATGGAGCAGGAAAACACACGGCTGCAGAACGAGTACGTAACCGCCCAGACGAAGAACAATTTGCTTGCGACACAATTGCAGATCAAAGACGTTCAGGTGCATCAATCTGCAAAATCTCGCAAACTAATCATTGCAGCTTTAAGTTTTGTTGTGGCCTTAAGCGTTGGAGTTTCTCTTTATCAGAGGCGTATGCGGCGTCAGCTGCTTTTTATAAGCACGACGGACTCGCTGACAGGATTGCTCAATCGTAGAGGCACGACACAATTATTCACCAAGGCTGAAAAAAGTTCGGCCACAGTCTTTATGCTCGATGTTGATCGCTTCAAATCCATCAATGATCATTTCGGTCACGCTGTTGGAGACTCTGTCCTTAAGGAAATAGCTACCAGGATGAAGAAATTGAGTCGTCAGGGCGATATCGTGGCACGATGGGGTGGCGAAGAATTTCTCCTCTGTGCCTGGGACATGACACCAGAAGAAGCTGGAGATTTTTCTCATCGTTTATGCATGGCCATCGCAACAGAGCCCTTTCTTCTGAAGGAAGGAAGTATGCTTCAGCTTACTGTGTCGATAGGTTTTGCCCTTTATCCTCTCTTCTCCGGTAATTGGACTGCTCAGTGGCACGATACGATCTATCTCGCGGATCGTGCTCTCTATGCGGCTAAGCAATCCGGCCGAAACTGTTGGGCTGGACTCAAAGGAGAAGATGCTCCCACAGATTGCTCGATCCAGTACCTCTATGACAATATCGATATCGCCATCGAAAGGGGTTGGATGCACTCGATGTCAGAAAAGGACATCGAATGGATAACGTAGGATTTCTTTCGTAGCCGTTCGGGCAACACCATGGTTGACGGGTTCGGACCGGCGGGATAGGCTACTTTGCCATGTTGGCGGCGTAGGCTGTGGCGGTAAGCCGGCGAGGGACTGGATGGAGTGCAGCAGCAACCCGGGGTCTGGGGGTGGGGGTTTAGGCTGCAGGGATGACTCGCATCCGAGGTTTCGCCCACATCTCCAAACCCAGGCGGCGGATCAGAAGGCTTGACCCCCGGGATGCTGCTGCACTCCTGACGGTGTAAGTTAACAACGGCTAGGTACCGCTCGTTTCGGGCTTGGCGGCGTCTCTGACGACGCGCTTCGATCCAGGTCGGCTTCTTTGCATTTTGAGGCCGACCAGTTGCCGTTTGCCCCAGTTGCCGCCGCGCTTCGATCTGTAGCTGCTGCAGGGCGCGTTCCATAGGCTCTCCCAGATTTGAGACCAGATGATAGCGATCGGTGATCTGAACTGCTGCAGGTGCACCTTGTCGTCCTCCATTGGCATACAAGCTCGATCGATCACGAGTGATGATCTCAACCTCCGGGTGCAAGCTGAGCCAGTGAGCCAGGCTTTCAGCCGATCGGACGGGCATAAGGTCGATAACCCCGGACCTCTCCAGGTCCATCAGCATGGTCCCGTAACGCTGTCGCTTGCGCCAAGCCCAATCGTCGACGCTCAGGACGCGCACCTTCGGTGGTCCTCTCGGATGCGACGCCCTTTGATGCGTCGTATCACCGTGTCGTCGCTACTTCTGATACCGAGTCGAAGTAAGAGTCGCTCGCCAGCAAGACCGCCGAGAACATAGCCGACCAAGCCTACGATCTCTGAGAGCCGCACTGTTTCCCGTGCCCTGCGTGCTGCCAAGTCTGGTAGCTGTTCCGCAAAGACCTTCCGATCATATGCATCGTTGCGGCAGCGAAAGCGACGCGTCTGCAGATGAATTTGAATGTGCTTACCCTGCCACGGTAAATCGCGCATGTGCCATACATAGCGGCTGTGGTAAGAAACCCGGGATCTCAAACAGGCCGGACAGCGCGGCGCGTGTTCCCCGCGCACACTCAAAATGATGCCATCGAACGTTTCTTCTACAGTCTGGAGAATCAATCGCCCCCTTGCCTGCAACGAACTCCTCACAATATCAGTATATTGAGCCACAACCTCAAGATATCCGTCAGGTCAATTCCGCCCCACGGCTGCACCGAATGTGCGGAAGAACCGATTTAGCGACTCACAGCATACCGCCAATCATAGTTATCGGCGGTTTCGCCATATTGAATATCGAGAAGGCTGCGAGAAAGGTCGCGTCTGATCGGAGAATTACCGGATGCACCAACCTCCAACACATTTCCATCCTCGAAGTGAAGGGCATCCACTGCCACGATGGTCGCCGCAGTACCACAAACGAACACTTCACTCACATTGCCCCGACGCAGGCCATCCGCTAACTCGCTCAGCAAAATTGGTTCCTGTTTGCACAGAATGCCCCTCGCCTCAGCTAGTTGCAGAATACTGTCTCGTGTAACGCCAGCGAGAATTGTGTCGGAGAGAGGCGGCGTGACTAAACAACCATCTCTAATAATGAACACGTTCATTCCACCACATTCTTCCAAGGTTCCTCGGCCCATTGCATCGAGGAAGAGCACTTGCTCACAGCCTAAGCTCTTTGCATGATCAATTATCTGCAGTGTTATCGCGTAATTCGCTCCAGCTTTGACTGCCCCCGTTCCCCCTGGAGCGGCTCGCTTGACACTCTCTGAGACAAAAAGCGAAATCGTTGACGATTCCGCGGGGCCGCTAAAATATGACTCCACCGGCATCGCGATCACGAAAAATTCGCATTCAGTGCCGGACCGCACACCGATCGCGGCTTCTGATGCAAACATGGCCGGTCGAATATACAGCGCCCCCGGCCGGTCGGGCACCCAATTCCGCTCTGTGTCCACAAACTCGGCGATTGCATTGAGTAGGGAGCGCTCATCGAGCTGAGGCATCGCCACCCTCGCTGCAGATCGATTTAAGCGCTTAATATTCATTTCAGGGCGAAATAGGTTAACCGTACCGTCAGGCTGCTTGTAGGCTTTCATGCCTTCGAAGATCGATTGACAATAGTGCAAGACAATTGCGGCAGGATGGAGTACAAACGGCGTGAGTGGGGTCACCTGGAATTCACTCCATTTGCTGTTCTTGTAAGTCGACCGTAGCATGTGCGTTGTAAAGCTAGAACCAAACGTCGCCATCAAGCATTCCTCTCATTTCGATTAAATCGATTCACTAGTATGCCTTGTGTAGAATACGAGTACACCCTCTATTTCTCCAGCATTGCAGTTTAGGCGCGCCACTAAGTCGTACCCAAACGGAAAGTCGCGATAGCAGGTCACGACCATTTTGTCGTCAGTCGCCGCGTTAAAGCGCGATCTCTTGACACAGCCTTACTCGACCTCCTCGAAAAGGCTTTGGTGCAAATATTAAGATGCAGCGGAATAGGGTGTGTTGAGTATCGGGGACTATGCGGCAAGCAATGCATTCCAGATCGCAAGTGCAACGTGGTCTTTGAGCCGTAGCCGGCTCAGGGCGGTTCTGGTGCAGATAGAAATCTGACCAAAGATTGTCAGCGACTACAAGTGTGCACGCATAAACACTCACACGTGGCATTTCTTATTTTGTAGGAGCGATTGCGTGCTGGATGGTATCTGGTCTGTGATGAAGATGGCGCCATAGATGCCGTAGAAAACCGGGGATGTCCATGCCGGACAGCTCCAGTTGTCGGGCAAGAGCATGACAACTGGAACACAGCGTCAGTGCCTCTCTTACTTGTGCTCGATTTGATTGAATCGTGTGGACATTGAGAGATGCCCTCTTCCCCTTCTTGTCGCAACCACGGCAACGGAAGCGGTCCCGAAGCAGTACTAGATTATGGCGCCAGGATCTACGCGGGATCGGGTTTCTGCCGACGCCACGGCCCGCAAGCTTTTCGGGAAAAGGAATAACAGGGGTAACGGACAGATTGGTCATCCTTGATGGGCCGCTTTATAGCGACCTTACGCCTGATTAGACACTTTTGGTGGGGCTGCAGCGACCCTTCTTGCGGCCACAGTCTACTATCTTTTGCCAATGACTCGCCTTGGGCGGTTTGCAGTTACAAAATCGAACTTTTGGTTGCGCCTCATGTAAATGCTCATTAGGGGTGTGGCAACGATTCGGTATTATGCGGTGCAACTCATAATCCAGAATCGTTGTCATACCCCATGAAGAGGAGAAGCTTGTTGCCATCCCCCTTGTACGTCTGAAGTACTCTCCGAAAATTTCAAAACCCCAGCGCATCGACGACATTGGCCTGGAAGAGCGATCCTTTGCGGATGTAGCGACGCACCATCTTCTCACTCTTGTGCCGGGTCTGTTGCATGATGTCGCGCTCCGGCTGACCGGCAAGCGCGGCCGAGGTAGCCAGACCTGCCCGTAGGGAGTGGCCGCTGAACTCTTCCGCGGAGTATCCCGCATGACCCACAGTTCGCTTAACGATTAACGCCACGGATCGGTCCCCCAGGCGGCTCTTCCCTACCCTACCGCCCTTCGTCACCGGACGGAAGACCGGACCACTCTCGATCTTCGCAAACTCCAGCCATGCCTTCAGGATCCGCACCGGACAGGTCGATGGCTTTCTGCCATAAGGAATTCCCACCTCAGTTCCCTGCCCTTCCTGGTCCATCTTCGAGGAGCGAATATGCAGGATCATTCCCTCCTGGGTCCACCGGAGATGCTCGACGTCGAGGGCCACCAGCTCGGAGCGACGCAATGCTCCGGTAAAACCCACGACCAGCAGTGCCCGGTCCCGCAGACCCTGGGCGGTCTCCTCGTCGAGCTGCTTCAGGATTTCGAACAGGTCGCTGGCCACCAGCGGCCGCTTGACCTCCTGGGGAGAGTTGACGCAGTAAAACCTGGTGCCACGGCGAACAACAAGGACAGACCCTGGTGGACTACGTGCTCAGGCTGGACATCACATTAGTTTGAAAAGACTTAATCCCTGAACGCTAGGATTCAGGAATGCTGCTCGAACAACTCCTGAAGGGTATTAGCCAAAAGATAGCGACTCTATGGCTGTAAGAATGGGATCCTCGGCCGCAGAAAAGCGAATAATCGATGTGTAAGGGTATGTTGGTTTGCCACGATAGCGCCCAAGAGCGCAATCGCCTGTCCCTCCCCCAATTAAAGAGAAGAGCCTATTAGCTCTCAATTTTGTAAAGCACATAAGGGCATCGATGCGCTCAGCCGTCGACAGCCAGGCCCTGGCGTACGTATGTGCACAAGCGATCGATCTCAGCACATAGAAATGCCGCGTCGGCACAAGATTGGATTAGAAGAAGGGCGTAAAGATGAGTCTAATAACATATGCGAATTGGATCTTGCCGGCGGCGCTCCTGCTTCTCCTGAATGCTGCGTGCCGCGGGAGTGAGACCGGAGGAGTGGCGCTCAGCGCCAAGCTCAATACACCGCAGGCGAACCCGACTGCGACGGCACCTGTCATGCATACCCCCGATGAAGTGCTCGGCAGCGGCAAATACACTATCCGGCCTGTAGTGGCTGATCCGGTGAGCCAACAGCCATGGGAGCTGAAACCGTACCGCTTATTGATCTATGACGGCGATAAGGCGGTTGCCGACTATGAAGGGCTTACCGATAGCGAAGGGCACACACTGACGGTGCGTTCCTCTAAGCCAATTGCGGATACAGACATCTCGGCCCGGCCTGTGATTGGAACAGGTGGCTATAAAGGCTTCTTTCGGTTTGAGAGCCCCGATGGAAGAGTGAAGAATCAAAGATACCTCTTCTCCTTTGGGGGCCGCGTCTTTGTGGGCATATCGGATGAGCAAGGCAATACGGTAGAGGTAAGGTTTGGAGAGAGTCTGCCCATCAATATCTATCCATTGACGTTGAATGAGCCTTCCATATGGCAGGAGGAGGCTGCGATCCTGAACAGAACACTCGATGCCAAGACACCAGAGGAACGGATTGCTCTACTGGAACAGGCTATTGCCTATGGAAGGAAGCATGGAGGTGACCGCGCGTCTGTTGCAGCGGTGAGCGGTCTTGCTCTGCTGAAGGCAGAGTTGGCGAATGCTCTGCTTGCACCTGCCGCCCTGCCAGCGGTGGAGGAACGGTTAGTGACACTGGTGAGTAATGATTACTCTTGGGAGGATGGCCCAAAAGCAGAGAAGCCCATCGCGATTTCAGCCGCAAAGCACTTGGATGCAATCGTCAAGGTGCTGAAGATGGAGAAAGAGGCTGGAGCAACAAGTTTTGATCCGCACTCGCCGATCGTACAACAGGCGATCACTCTTTCTCAAAATCTATCGGTGGGAGAACGGGCATCTTCAACGGGCGCCCTACTGTCTCTGAGCCGGCTCTTGCTGGATGCTCATGATCCCGATCTGGCGGAGCAGATTCTGCATGCGAATGGGTTTGATGAAAACATAGTTGACGGTACTGATGGAGCATCGCTGTTGGAGATGCAGTCTGAGGTCGCTTTGAGTAGAGGCGACACGAACAGGGCACAAGAGATGTTTGCTCTGGCAAGTTTTGTACATGCGACGGATCAGGCCCAAAGCGACGACAAACAGGCCGAGCCTGATTTGTTGGCTGGATTGCGCAAAAGGTTTCCTGAGATTGGGCCTAAGACGATGTTGGTGAGTTCTGAGACGATTGCTGAGCTGCGCAAGCAATGCATAACTGGTTTCCCTGATGGTCCCGCATTCTTCATAGGGAAAAATCCAGATTCATTTGATGATAATGCGTCGACTTCGATCAAGGATTTGAAAACGATCTCGGCGATAGATGCCATCTTGACCCATGGCACCTTGGCTACAGGGTCTTACCTTCGAGGCGCAACGTGCGAAGGTTCCACTGCGCGACGGGTGACGGTAACCAGTAACGATTTGAAGATGGTCCGCAGCCTATCGATGATTGGGCCGATGCTTATGTTGCCCGACGCAAAGGAATCACAGATGCCGTCTGACGCAGTAGCGCATTTGGGAGATGTGCTGGCTGTGTTTCTGGAGCATTCGCAGTTGCCTCCGGGACAATATGAGATGAACAAAACACTGGAAAAGATAGATCTGAAGATTATGTAGGTGGGTAATAAGGAGTTGCAATTGAGATTAAGTAAGTTGAGCTTTGGAGGAATTGCGCTGTCGCGTCTGCTCGTATCTGTCTCGTATGCGCAGAAGCCTCACCATCATGGTGCTGCGACAACGAGGTCGTCAGAGGCGAAGAGTTGTATGGGCTTGGAACTGTTGGAGGATGTAGTGGCGCCCTTCGCCGAGGGACGCGGGGCGATCAGGATGAATGGCGTGTGGGGTTATGTGGACCGTAGCGGACGCATGGTGATTCCGCCGCAGTTCGAGTGGTCCAGACAGTTCTCAGAGGGTGTGGTCAGTGCGACAGATAAGGATCATCGGGAGGGCTATATCGATCTGCAGGGCAAGTGGGCGATCGCTCCGCAGTTCGACGCGGCATTCAGCTTCGTGAATGGCGTAGCGGCGGTCTACGACGGGCACAAAACATATGGCATCGATCACAGTGGGAGACGTGTGATTGAGCCGCGACCAGACACTATGCTGGATGGCAGCACTGTGTTTAGCGAGCCGGCGGTGCGCGTATCGAGAAAACTCTCTTTCAACGATGGAGCAGTAAGGGCGAGCTGCTGACGAGTTTTTTCCGCGGCGACGCAAGCGGATGCGTTGAGCAACTATCCGATGGATATGCAGTTACATGACGAGGGAGAGGGTCTGCTGCCTGCGCAGTCTGGGCTGGGGCTGGGCCTGGGCCGATGGGGCTATGTGGACCTGAGCGGGAAGTGGGTGATTGCTCCTCAGTTTGCGGAGGCGAAGAAGTTTGTCGCGGGCCATGCCATCGCAAAGAAAGGTGACAAGTATGGCCTGATCGATCGGACGGGGGCGTGGGCGGTGCAACCGACGTGGGTGTCGATCGACGCGGAAACCGATGGCAGATATTTGCTGAGCGTAGATGATCCGAATAAGTCCGACGCAACTGGTTGGTTTGATGAAAGCGGCGCGTGGAAACAGGATAAGTATGCCTTGAATGTGGTGACGCCAGGGGTTATGGGGATTCTCAGAACGGGGACGAACAATCCCGCAGACTACAGCGATCTGGTGGATGCGTCAGGGCAGTCCCTGCTGCGGCCGGTATGGGTGGCCGCATTTGGTGAAGGAACAATGCCGGCGCACTTTACCGCGGAGTTGGTGACGCAGCCAGGCACGGCACATGGGGCGATTCTTTTGACCTATAGCGCGGACAAGATAGGCAAGCCTGCGCTTGCGGACGAGGAAGACACTGTCAAACGCTATGCTGTATTTTTCCCGGCGGAAAAGAGGCTGCTGCACGGGAACTGGACGACGACGACCACATACTCACATTCAGTAGAGCTCAATGGCGATTCGAGCGATGAGAACAGTGTGGCGAAGGTGCTGCTCTTTCGTGATACGGGTGAGGTGTTAACGGTGAAAGGTGTCCTCTTCTTAAAAGGGGATTGGTCGGAAGGAACTGCGGGATTTGCATATATGTCGCATGAGGATGGCAGCGGGGATGGGTATGCGCTGATCGATAGAGAAGGAAGACGCTTGCTGCCCCAGACGTTCAGAGACGTGGGAGATTTCTTTGAAGGAGTGGCGTCAGCTTGTGTTAACCGTAATAACCAAGAGCAAACGTGCGGAGCCGTGGATGAGCAGGGACATGTTGTTGTGCCCTTCGAGTACGACGCAGTTGGAGACTTTCATGGCGGGTACGCCGTGGTCCGAAAGGAAGTGACTCTCTCCATCCTGAATCGCGCAGGGAAGATGTTTGACTGGCCTGCGAAATATGGATATTTCGATAGGATGAGCGGCAATCCGCAATTGTTTGCAGTGTGTAGAGATAGTAAATGCGGTGTGATGCGTGGCGATGGAAAAGTGATACTGGCCCCGGTGTATGACGACGTAGTAGGAGATCTGACGGGCGGCTTGTTGAAGATTGGCAAGAAGAAGGACAGCGGAATGTTGTATGGGATCGCTTCAGTGGATGGAACGGTGTTGCAGGAGCCAACGTTCTATAGCCTGGAGAAGATCAACGACAATACGACAAGTGGGGTTGTCGTGGTACGGCGCGTATGGGATGGTGGTCAGGCTGTGCTGGACGCGAAAGGCCGCCTGTTGACGGACTTTGATATCACAGACGTTGCGGCCCAAACTCCGGGCGGACCATGGCTGCTGACGGAGCGCAAGCAGAAGCGGTTACTGCTGGCAGATGGAACGCTCGTTCCTTTGCCTGTGGATACGAAAGAGTATGCGTTGCTGGCGGATGGGAGCGTGCTGACAGAGACGGACAATGCGTATGCGCTGGCGGATTCGAAGGGCGATGCGGTGAGCGCGTGGTACCAGCAAATTGACTACCTGGGCGACGGATTGTGGTCGGGGCAAGGGTCGCTGGGCAACGAGGAGTTGTTTGGAGCAGATGGACGTGTGCAGTACACGATGCCTGACGATCTGCTTGTGCTGAAGCTGTTGCGTGATACGGATAAAAAGCGCCGTCGCTTGCTAGTGATGGGGCAAGCGATGCATTGGCGCCACCCTGCTGACGCAGAAAATTGCCTCGCAGCAAAACGAGGGCGTCATCATTGCCAACCTCGCTAACCTGTGGAACTCGTTTGGCAGGTGTGTTTGCGTTAAAAATGGA
>Ga0210396_10001137_pt1 | contig 29909 bp, 29 predicted proteins | sample IncBWH17OmetaG_FD_155466 | JGI IMG/M metagenome (GOLD analysis project Ga0210396, IMG submission 155466) | Forest soil microbial communities from Barre Woods Harvard Forest LTER site, Petersham, Massachusetts, United States - Inc-BW-H-17-O ...
CAACAGCGTTGTTCCCTGGACGCTGATCGCCTGGGCCGAGCGTTCGGTCGATGCGGGACTTGCGACCATTCTGAATTCGACGTCGCCGATCTTCACGTTTTTCCTGACGCTCGCGATCGCGCATCAGGACGCGTTGTCCTGGCGCAAATTATTCGGCGTGGTGGCCGGCATGGCGGGCATCTGCCTGATCATTGGCGTGCAGGCGTTCCAAGGTCTCGGCGAACAGCTCTTCGCGCAAATCGCTATTGTGACCGCAACCATCTGCTACGCCGGCGGCGCGGTCTTCAGCCGTGGCTTCAAGGGGCTTGATCCGATGGCGCCGGCGGCAGGCTCGCTGCTGTGCGGCGCGGCGATCCTGTTGCCGATCAGCGCCGTCCTTGAACAGCCGTGGACGCTGACGCCGTCGACCACCTCGGTGCTGGCGCTGCTGGGACTGGCAATATTTTCGACCGCGATCGCCTTCGTGATCTACTTCCGCCTGATCCAGACCCTGGGTTCCGTCGGCACCACGGCGCAGGCCTATCTTCGCGTCCCGATCGGCGTGGCGCTCGGTGTCTTATTGCTCGGCGAAAAGCTCTCGCCGACCGCCTGGATGGGCCTCGCCTGCGTTGTTATCGGGGTTGCGGCAATGACCATTCCGGCGCGGAGGCCCGCTACAGCCAAAGGTTCCTGAAGCCGGGCCGACCCTTGCCCGGCGGGGTGATTGTCGGCATCCTGACCGCAAGCGGAACGCTTAAACACCGCGGGCAGGGCAGGATACGCGATGGCGATGACGAAACGCCTCGGCACGACGATAGCGGCGTTGCTGCTGATCGTGGTCGCTCTCGTGGCGAACGCGCAGGAGGGTTTTCCCAACCGTCCGATCCGCGTCGTCAATCCCTATTCGGTCGGAAGCGTCGCGGATGTGTTCGGGCGCATCGTCACCCAGCATATCGCCACGCAGTGGAATGCCTCGATCATTATGGAATCGAAGTCCGGCGCCAACGGTTCGATCGCGGCCGAAGACGTCGCCCGCGCCGAGCCCGATGGATATACGTGGCTATTGGTGACGACGTTCTTCACGACGAGCCCGTCCCTCAATCTCGTCATGCGATGGGATCCGTTGCGCGATTTCACGCCGATCGGGATGATTTGCCAGGCGCCGAACGTCTTCATCGTTCCGGCGTCCTTGCCCGTGAAGAACGTTGCCGAGTTCATAGCGCTCGCCAAGGCCAAGCCGGGGGCGCTGAATTACGGCCACCCCGGCAAAGGTTCGACTGGCCATCTCGGCTTTGAGTTGTTCAAACGGCTGGCGGGGATCGACGTCAATCCAATCGGCTATCGCGGCTACCCGCAAATGGTTGCGGACATCGCCAGCGGTCTGCTCACCTCGTCGTTTTTCTCGACCAACCAGGCGCTTTCGCTGACGCAAAGCGGCACCATCCGAGTCATCGCCTCGATCAGCGATGGGCGCTCAAAATACTTTCCTGACGTGCCGACCATGGCAGAGCAGGGATTTGCCGATGCGCAGGTGACGCCCTGGTTTGGCATTGTGGTACCGTCAAAAACCCCGCAACCAATCGTTGCGAAAATCAGCGGGGCGTTGGAGGCGGCGGTGGCTGCGCCCGAGGTGCGTGAAAAGCTCGATTTGGCGGGTTGTTCGGCGAAAAGCGCCCCGCTCGGCGAATTCGCCGGCATCATCAAGTCCGACATCGCTCTGTGGGCCAAGGTCGTGAAGGACGCCGGCATTCCTGCGGATTGAGCAGGCCCGAAAACGAGGCCGCGTCCGGGTTTCCCCCGGGCAGCCAAATCGTCGTATAAGGGGCTACCTAGTGGAGTGGATTTGATATTCGCTGCCCATGCGTCCGCAAGTTCGCTTGGCGAATGTCAAATCCAAAACTCCACCAGAGACATATATTTGCTAGCGGTCCTTTGAGACGGGATGCGAACGTTAGAATCGGACCACTAGTCGAGCAGATTGCCTTGCTCAGAGCCCTTTTCGCGATGTTTAGACGGATAAAGTCGGTTTCTTTCTCAATCGGGCAACTGACCTTTGGCAGTTTCACCCTTTTGCTCGCCATGATCGCCATGACGAGCATTGCCAGCGTCGTCGCCATCCGCCACATCGACGCGACTTTCGCCGAACTGCAACACCTGCAAAGCCTCGGCGATGTCGCCGAAGAAATCGACCGCCGCACCAAGGAATTGCGGCTGGCGGCCCGCGATTTCGTGACTGACCCTGCGGCGCCGTCTGGCCGCGCCCAGGAGGCGGCCTCCTCGCTGAGCGCCTTATTGAAGAACACCCGGCTGCAACTCGCGCCAGAGCAGCGGGAGATGATCGATGGCGTCACGCAGCGCCTGGCCAATTACCAGGAGGGCATGGACCGGATCACTTCATTGATTTCCCGGCGCGCGGAACTCGTTGCCGCTTTGCAGCCGGTCCGGGTCCGGTTCGAACAAGCCATCGCTGAAATTCCGGAACGGGCCACCGCACGCCAGCTGTTTCGCGCTCAAAATCGGCTCACGGCAGCCTTGTTGGCGCGCGACCCGACCGCGGCCGGGCAGGCGGCCGGCGCCATGAAGTCGATCTCGATCGACGATCCGACGCTTCGCGCTGCGACCGATGCTTACGCCGATGCGGTCGTTTCACTTTCCGGCACCGAAGCCCAGATCGCCCAGCTCGACCGGGAGGTGCTCGGCGCCGAAGGGCAAATGATCAGCCGGGTCACCGATTTGTTGCGCGACCTCGGCGACAGGCGAGGACGGGTGTTGTCGCGTGATTTCGCCCGAACACTCGCGCGTGACAAGTGGCAAAGCATTCTTCTGGGTATCGCCGGTGTGCTGATCGGCCTGGCAGCCGCCCTGTTCGTGGTGCGTCAGACGGTTCGTCCGCTCAAGGCGATCGCCACCGCGATCCGTGCGTTGGCCGGCGGCGAAAAGAATACATCGATCCCCGCCACCGGGGTGCACAACGAGATCGGCGACATAGCGCGCGCCGCAGAGGTATTCCGCCGCTCGCTGGTTGACGCGGACGCGGCGCGGGAAGCTGCGATCCGAGCGCTCGCCGAGCAGCGCCTGGCCGAAGAGAGCTATCGCAAACTGTTCGAAGGCTCCGTCGACGGAATCTACGTGACGACACCCGGCGGGCAAATTCTCAACGCGAACCCCGCGCTCGCGCGCATGATGCTCTATCCGTCACCGGAAGAGCTCATTCGCGGCATCAACGACATTTCCGAGGGCGTCTATGTCGATCCGCAAGCCCGCGTGCAATATGAGCGACTGATGCAGCGCGACGGTATGGTGCGCGAATTCGAGTATCAGGTGCGGCGGCGCGACAGATCGATTTTATGGCTCTCGGACAGCGCGACCGTCGTTCGCGACGAGGCCGGCGAGATCATCCGTTATGAAGGAACCGTGCGAGACATCACCGACCAGCGGCGCGCCGAGGAAGCGATTGCGGAAGGACGGCGGCTGTTACAGCTCGTGATCGATACCGTCCCCGCCGTGATTAACGTCAAGAACAAGCAGCTCCACTACGTTCTGATGAATCGCTATATGGCCGGTATTTTCGGGATCGAGGCCCATGAGGCCATCGGCCGGACCACGTCGGACCTGATGTCACGTTATGGCGCGCAGAAGACCGACGAGAACGACAGGCGGGTGCTCGCAACCGGCAAGGAGCTCGGCTTTTACGAAGAGGAGTACCGGGATTCGTCCGGCAATCTTCGCCATTGGCTCGTGAACAAGTTGCCGTTGCTTGACGCCGATGGTCACGTCGAGAGCATCGTGACGGTTGCGCTCGACATTGGCGAGCGCAAACGCGGCGAGCAGGAAATGCGCGAGGCCAAGGATGCCGCGGAAGCAGCGTTGCGAAATTTGCGCGAGACCCAGAACTCGCTAATCGAGGCGGAAAAACTCGCCGCGCTCGGCCGTCTCGTGGCGGGTGTCGCGCATGAGGTCAACAATCCCGTCGGCATCAGCCTGACGGTTGCCTCGTCGCTGGAACGCAAGACCGCATTATTCGCCGCCGAAGTCGCGCGCGGCGATCTCCGCCGCTCAAGCCTTACCGATTTTCTCGGCGCCGCCCGTGATGCGTCCGGCCAGCTTGTTGCCAACCTCAACCGCGCGGCGGAACTGATCACGTCCTTCAAGCAGGTCGCCGCCGATCGCAACTACTCGGACCAGCGGACGTTCGACCTCGGCGACCTGACCGAACAGGTGGTGCTGAGTTTGCGGCCCGGCCTGCGCAAGCATCGCCTGACGCTTGCCGTCGATTGCGAGCCCAACCTCACCATGAACTCCTATCCCGGTCCCTATGGGCAGGTGCTCACCAACCTGTTTCTCAATTCGGTGGCGCATGCATTTCCGGACGGGCGCGCCGGAACGGTCGATATCAAGGTGCGGGCGGCGGGCGCGGATTATGTCGAAATCATCTTTGCCGACGACGGTTGCGGCATGAGCCTGGATGTCCGCCGGCGCGCCTTCGATCCATTTTTCACGACCCGCCGGGATCAGGGCGGCACCGGGCTCGGGCTTCACATCGTCTATAGCATCGTCACCAACCGCCTCGGCGGCCGGCTCGATCTGGACTCCGAACCCGGACGCGGCACGCGCGTTCACATGGTTCTGCCGCGCGTGGCGCCGCTGGAGCAGGCCGCAGAATAAACGTTGATCGCGATGCTCAGTCGGTCTCGACCAGCTTGCGCAGCGTGGCCGTGAAGATCTGGCTGGCTTTGCCGACCAGCGCCGTGCCGCTCATGTCGGCAGCGGTATCGGTGAACGTCCCGGAGACGCCGATGCCGACCGGGTCCGGGCCGCCGAACAGAGGGGTGACGTCGGGGCTGGGCGTATGGCGCTGGACCAGGATCTCGCCCTTGAAGGTATTTTCCTTCACCGTGTAGCTGCCGACATAGAACAGGTACGCGTCGCCGCCCAGGATATTGCCATCCCGAAATAGCACGACGCCGCTACCCTTGCCGGAGCGGCCGTCCTGAAGGACGACATGGATCGAATACAGCCCATTCTTCATGGTTTATTGACGCCAGACCCCACTAAGCCAGTTTGTTATGCCAAAGCCCGACGTCCGCCGCAACGCGGCAGGTTGACTGCCAGCTTTATTCGTCATCGGCCGCTCAGGCGTATTTCTTGTCGCGCTCCAGCAGTTCGATCGAAATGCCCTGGGGCCCACGAATGAAGCAGATGCGGACGCCCGGCCGGATGGTGTGGGGTTCCGTTGTGAATTCAACGCCCTTGGCTTTGATCTCGGCGGCGACCGCATCGATGTCTTTGACCGACAGTCCGAGATGATCGAGCCCCTGATGGGGATGACTCGGGGCCGCACTGACACCGTCGCCGGATGCAACCGGCGCAATGAAGACCATGGCGCCCCCCAGCTTGACGTCGATGCGGCCGGGGCCGCGAATAATCTCCCCACCGAGGACGTCTTCAAGCCAGACGGCCATTGCCTCCGGATCGGGACTGCGCAAATGAACGTGGTCCCAAGTCACTACCGGCATACTCTTCCTCCAATCGATGATTTTGTGCCGCCCGCGGCCGCCTGAAAGAACTGCGGTACGTCGTCCGTATGGGACAAGCTTAGCGGCGAGGCAGGGGCGTGACCATCCCCTCGGTGGCAAGGTTCGGGCCAGTTCGCGTTCGATCATGTCGCGCTTTGATGGAACCAATTTCTCAGGTGTGAATTTCTGATGTGTGAATTGTGATCCAGGCGAATAGAGCCAGCGCATTTTCGAGATGGCGCGACCATGACCGATGGATTTCTCAACATTGATTCGACCGGAATCAGCCGGCATGTCAGTCTTGGTTGGGGACATCATTCAGATCGCGCTGACGATATGTCTGCGAGCTATCTCAGGACAGCCATCGGTTGGTTGCCGCTCGTTGTGATTGTGGCGGCGGCTGGATGGCTGCTTGTGGACCAGCTCCGGGAGCAACCACCCGCTGAAGCCGTGCGTCTGGCCGCAGCCACATCAGCAGCGCAACCGGCTTCCATCAGTCCGACCGTGGGTCTCGCCAGGGAGCCGTCCTTCAATCCCGCAATTTCCGAAGCCATTGTGCCGGCGCAGCCGGCACCGGTCGATCGCCTCTCGATCTCGTCGCAATCCTGGCGCAGGGGAGGGCTCGGGTCCAATGCCCTGGTGACGATGACGCTTCGCAACGACAACGGTTACGCGGTCAAGAACATCAATATTGCATGCGCCTTTCAGCGGCCCGACGGCAGCCATTTGACTGATCGCTCACGCGTGATCAACGATGTCGTCAACATGAAGAGCCGAAAGACCTTCGCGCGGTTGCATGTCGGTTTCGTCAATGTGAACGCCGCCAAGGCGAAATGCTCGCTGGTAGCCGCCAGTCATATTTAAGGTAAATTGGCTTTTTGGGTCGCGGAGCCCTTCAAAAGTCGTCTTTCAAAACCACATAAACCGGCGCTGGCACGTCGAACCTTTTCGCTCGATCTGGAACAAATAGAGTAATCACCGGTTGAGCCAGAGATCCGCGTCGCCGTGCGGATGGAGCACTACGAAATGCCGCTGATGCGTTATTTTATGTACGTCGGTGGCGCCTTGCTCGCGCTCCTGTTTATCGCGGATGCCTGCCTCCCGCCGTTACCCGTGGCCAAGGCATCCCGTTCCGCGACTGACCTTTCCGTCATACGCATTCATTCCGACACGAAATGGCCGGAGCGCGTTGTTTTCGATACCAGCCGCCCCACCATCACGCCGGTTCCCGCGCCCGTGCTGGCAGAAGCGGTCCCGCCGCGTGAGAAAGCTGCCGCAGCGCCTTCGAAAAGCGGGGTGAGGGAGGCTTTTGCCCAATTACCAGCCCCAGCCCATCCCAAAGTGAAACGAAAAGCCGTGGCCAGGAATTATGCCGGACCACCGAATTATGCCGGACTGCCGAGGATGCTGGTTGCCCAGCAGCGGCCTGTCGCTTTTTTCGGCAGCAGTATCTGGTGATCGAATTATCGGCGGCGTCGTTTGACCGCGACCCAGGTGCCGGAGCATCCGTCGGATCGATCGTAGGTTCCAGAGCCTGAATCTCCAGACAAGCGCCCCTCGGCGGTGAGCGTCAGTCGGTTACCGGCGCCTACCGTATGGATTATTCCGTCCGGCGTTACGTTTCCGCCGCCGCCCCGGACGATTACCCTGCCATCCTTGATAACCGCCGATACCGAGCCCGCCCCGCGGCATCCGCCGCCAGTGAATATCCACCTTCCATCAAACGGATTGGCCTCCGGCGGCGGTGGAAGTGAGGGGACCTCAATCGCAGGCTGCCGATCCTTTTCCGAGTTGGACAGGAAAGCCAGTCGGGTTTCGCCGGAATGAGACGCCGTTGCGCCTAGTAAAACGGGGATCAATAGCAACATCGCTAGGCGTACGGATGGTGTTGCGATGAAAGTTCGACCCTTCATTCAAAACCTCGTAGGCCGCGATCGCGGTCTGCCGCCGTGATGATCGGCTCGCGACAAAGCGTGGCGCGCTCGGAAGGATTCGAACCTCCGACCCTCGGAATCGAAATCCGATGCTCTATCCAGCTGAGCTACGAGCGCGTCTGTTTGTCGGATTACCAGACTGGGAGGCCAAATCCAACATTAGCACCGGCTTCCCTCCGAGCGCCGCAACTTCCAGATCGACGTCTACGACGCGATCAGAAGCAGGGGTGGCGACCGCCCTGTCCGTTGTAGGTCGCGGCACCCTGAATGCAAAAATTGTTCGACGGACCATCATAATAAGCGAAGGTGCCGGGTTCAGGTCCCGGGCCGTAATTGTGCGAATAGCTGATCGGGTACGGCAACCCATAGGCATAGCCATGCCAGTGGTGGTGCCGGCGTGCTTCGGCCGGGCTAGTGACCGTGGCCAATGCAGCCAAGGCGGCAGCGGCGAGGGCGAATTTGCGTGGAATCATGGGGAATCTCCGAACGAAGCGAACCGGCCCATTCTAGGCCAAAACAGGTTCCCATCCAGAGCGAAATCATGCAAACGGCGGTAAATCCTGCAAAACCTGTCAAAAAACGGTCGCGGAGGCAGGAATTTTGGCCCTTCCGGCATGCTTAACGATTTTCAAACACAGTCTCGCCAGAGTCGTGTCCTCTGATCCCCGGCTGTCAGCGATTTTTAGCGCTTTACAGCCATTTGCCCGACCGCCTCATGCTCCGCATCACGCCTTTCGCCTCTCTTGTGCTGTTGTGCCTGGCCGCCGGCCCGGTGCGCGCCGATCTGCACATCACGCGTGATCACGGCGGCTACGTCGAGGAGTATAAGGAAAAATATGCGCGCATCCGCGATCACCACGAACGGGTGATCATCGACGGCATCTGCAATTCCGCCTGCACGCTGGTGTTCGGCATCGTGCCGATGAATAAGATTTGCGTGACGCCACGTGCCAGCCTCGGTTTCCATCAAGCCTATTACGACAAGGCGTTCACCTTCGGCATCAAGGTCACCAGCACCGAGGGGACCTCGGATCTGATGTCCTATTACCCGGATTCGGTGAAGGACTGGATCCGCCGCAATGGCGGGCTCACCACCGAAATGAAGAAGATCAAGAACGGCGGAGAGCTCTGGAAGATCGTCGATCCCTGTCCGGAAGAGTGGTGATGTGATTGGGCCTCATGGTTCTCCCGGCGATGCAAAGCATCGTCCGGAGACGCCGGCCTTTTCTGGTTGCACCGTTCGCAACGGCCTCGCAGAGCTCGGCCTGCTCGGGTGCGTCGCGGCTCCTCACCATGAGGGTCTACGTTGCCAACCCGACGGCCTCATCCCGAGGAGGCGCTAGGCGCCGTCTCGAGGGATGATTTGAAAGAAGCTCTTAGCTTACTGCTGGGCCAGATCAATCGTTCCTGACATCACAGGCACGCAGCGCCCGCCGATATAAGTCGCGGTCACGACGCCGTCTTTCTTTTCGGCTTCGGCTTGCAGCAAACTTGGCCGTCCCATCTCGACGCCTTGCGCGATGTTTTTTGTCAGCTGCAAATCTTGCTCCGGCCGCAGGCTCGCCAGAAGCCCGATCAGCGCGACATTCGCGCTGCCGGTCGCGGGGTCTTCGGGAATGCCGTGATGCGGCGCGAACATGCGCGCGCGAATGTCGAGATCGCTTTCGGACACCTGCGTGTAAATGAAGAGGCTTGTCACGGGCAGCTTGGCGATATCCCGTTCGAAAACATCGGGTCGTGCCCGCGCCGCGGCAAGCTGGTCGCGGCGTTTTAGCTCGGCGAGAATGAACGGCGCGCCGCAGGAGGCGATGCATGGCCGGTGATGTTTCGTCTCGATGTCGTCCACGGATAGCGAGCAGGCGGATGCGATCAGTTCAGGAGATACTTCCGCGCCAATAGCCAGCCGCTGCGGAGAGGCGAGACGGGCCCCCGTCACCGTCGGGCCGTCCTTGAGAATCGTGATCGGAACGAGGCCGGCCTTTTCCTCGAAGACCAGGCGTTCGTCGTCAATGGCGCGGCCATAGCTCTTGCCGGCGCGGGCGAGCGCAAACGCGGTGCCGACATTGGGGTGGCCGGCAAACGGCATTTCGTAGCGCGGCGTGAAAATCCGGACCTCGGCCGTGTTGGCCGGATCCTTCGGTGGCAGCACGAAGGTTGTTTCCGCGAGATTGAACTCGGCGGCAACCGCCTGCATCTGGCCGCCCGACAACCCTTCCGCGTTGAGGACGACGCCGAGCGGATTGCCGGCGAATTGCGTGCTGGTGAAGACGTCGACAGTGGCGAAATGCAGTTTCATGGAGGGCTCGCAGTCATTTTCCGGAAGTGTTCCTCGTTCTCAGAGGGGCTATGTCATGCCGCGCGAGTGGTCCTGCGCAAATCGGCATTGTCGCCCAGCATATGTTCGGGCACTTACGGCGACAAATGAATAAGGATTTCGATCAATTGGCCGCGCGTGCGGCGCCGGTGCTTTTTGTCGTGCTCTGGAGCACCGGCTTTGTCGCTACCAAATATATGCTGCGCAGCGCTGAGCCGCTGACTTCTCTCACGATCCGCATGGCGGTCGTGGTGGCAATCATGGCGGTCATCGTCCTCTTTACAAGGCCGCGATGGCCCGGTCTCACCGGTATTAGCCATAGCGTGGTGGCGGGAATTCTGGTTCACGGATTTTATCTCGGCGGCACGGCGGTCGCGATTTCGCTTTCGATTCCGGCTGGCCTTTCGGCGCTGATCCCGGGCTTGCAGCCGATCCTGACCTCGACATTGGCCAATCGCTGGCTTGGTGAACGCGTCGCGCCGCTGCAATGGGGCGGGCTTCTGCTCGGGCTCGCGGGCGTCGCTCTGATCCTGCACGAACGGCCCATGAGTGGCGAAGCGGGCTGGGGCTGGTTCTCCTCCGGCGTATCGCTGGTGAGCATCACCTTGGGCACGCTCTATCAGCGGCGTTATTGCCGCGACATCGACTGGCGCGCGGGCAATCTCGTTCAGTATGTCGCCGTCCTGGCCTTCTTCTCGGTCGGCGCGCTCCTGTTCGAAGATCGCATCGTGCACTGGACCGGCGAGTTCATCGTGTCCATCGTCTGGCTGGCGGTGGTGCTCTCGATCGGCTCGATCGGGTTGTTGTACTGGCTGATCCGCCGTCACGCCGCGACATCGGTGGCCAGCCTGTTTTATCTGGTCCCCGCGGTGACGGCCTTGATGGCCTATATACTGTTTGGCGAAAAACTCGACGTGGTCGCCATCGCCGGCATGATCGCCTGTGCGGCCGCGGTGTTTCTGGTCAATCGGTAAAGACGCGTCAGCGCGCGCGTATCTTTTCGTAAGCCTTCAGCGCCCGTTCGCGGCCCTTGCGGTGATCGACGATCGGTTGCGGATAGGTCTTGCCCAAGGTGACGCCTGCGCCTGCGAGTTCAAGCGGAGCAGCCTCCCACGGCTGATGAATCAGCTGTTTCGGCAGCTCGGCCAACTCCGGCACCCATTGCCGTACATAGGCTCCGTCGGGATCGAATTTCTCGCCCTGAAGCACGGGATTGAAGATACGAAAATAAGGCGCGGCATCGGCGCCGGAGCCCGCGACCCACTGCCAGTTGGCGGGGTTGCTGCCGGCATCGGCGTCAACCAGCGTATCCCAGAACCATTTCTCGCCCTCGCGCCAGTCGATCAGGAGATGCTTGACCAAGAAGGAGGCTACCACCATCCGCACGCGGTTGTGCATCACGCCGGTGTGCCACAGCTGGCGCATGCCGGCGTCGACGATGGGATAACCGGTTTGTCCGTGCTGCCAGGCCGCGAGCGCCGCCTCGTCATGCCGCCAGGGAAAGGCATCGAAAGACGGTTGCAGATTACGTGTGGCGAGATCGGGCACGTCGAACAACAAATGCCGGCAGAATTCGCGCCAGCCGAGTTCGCTCAAGAACTTGTCGGCATCGCCGGCACGCGCGGGATGTTCGGCGGCGGCAAAATGCGTGGCGTGCCAGACCTGGCGCGGGCTGATCTCGCCGAAGCGCAAATGCGGTGAAAGGCCGGAAGTGCCGTCGCGATCGGGCCGGTCGCGGTCTCCCGTGTAGCCCGACAGGTGATGCCTAAGAAAATCATTGAGCCGCGTCTGGGCGGCGCATTCGTCCGGCGTCCAGGTTTCGCGCAAGCCACCGGCCCAGTCCGGCCACGTCGGCTCAAGCCGCAAGCTTTCGATCGTTTCACTCGTCAGGCTTGGTCCTGCGCGCAAGTTCGCCGGGGCGGGCAGGGGGTTCGGCGGCGCACCCATCGCCTGAACACGCCGCCAGAACGGCGTGAATACCCGCAAGCCCCGGTCTTCGTTGGTCCGCACGGTTTGAGGTGTGGTCAAGAGATCGCCGGAAAACGCTTGCGCCTTGATGCCGAGTTCACGCAGCGCCGCAGTGAGGTCGCGCTCGATGGCTAGATGCGGCGCCTGCGCAATCGTATTCCAGAACACGTCGCCTGCGCCGCTTTCGCGTGCGAGCTCGGGGATGATCTTGGCAGCTGATCCCTTCCGCAGTAGCAGCGGCACGCCGAGCGCGGCGAGGTTTTTCTGCAAGGCGCGCAGCGATTGTGCCAGCCACCAGCGCGCCGCGCCGCCAATCGGTCGTGTACTCGGCTCTTGCGAGGTTTCGTCGAAGACGTAGAGACAGATCACGGGCCGGCCGGTGCCGGCGGCCGCATGCAAAGCGGGCTGATCGGAAAGACGGAGGTCGTCGCGAAACCAGACAATGCAGGGAGCGTTGGAACGATCAGCCATCAAGTAGTCAACTCGTTCCGCTGGCCTGAGGTCCGCGGGGCCCAAAATATTGCAACTCGACCCTCTCTGATGCGTACTACAGTAACGCGATGCGGGAAACGCGGAGGGTGTCGTGCAGCGCTATGCCGTTCTCTATCTGGCGACACTGATTGTCCTGATCCCGGTCGATTTCCTGTTCTTAGGCGTCGTCGCCAAGGGGTTTTTCACCTCGCAGGTTGGCGACATGCTGGGCGAAATCAGGCTCGCACCCGCAATCCTGTTCTATCTGCTTTATGTCGTCGGAATCATCGTCTTCGCCAGCGGGCCGGCGAGTGCGACCTGGCAATCGACTTTGCTGTACGGCGCGCTGTTCGGCTTTTTTTGTTATGCGACGTTTGAGCTAACATCGCTGTCGCTGCTCAAACACTGGACCTGGCCCGTGGTCATCCTCGATGTGTCCTGGGGGACGTTTGTGACCGCGTTATCGTCCACGGTCGGGTTTCTGATCGCCAATCAGATCGCTCCGAAAATATCCCCATGAAAAGAAAATGCCCGGCGGGTGGCCGGGCATTTCGTTGATGGCGAACCGCGATGCGCGCTGTTTATTTCGGCTGCGGCACGATCCGGATGTAGGGCTTCGGCGCCTTCCAGCCGCCGGGATAGATGGTCTTGGCCTCATCGTCGGAGACCGAGCCCGCGATGATGACATCGTCGCCCTGTTTCCAGTCGGCAGGCGTCGCGACGCGATGCTTGGCGGTCATCTGCAGGGAATCGATGACGCGGAGGATTTCCTGGAAGTTGCGGCCCGTGGTCATCGGATAGACCAGCACCAGTTTGATCTTCTTGTCGGGTCCGATGATGAACACGTTGCGGACGGTCTGGTTGTCGGCCGCGGTGCGGGTACCGACGTCGCCCGAGGTCGAGGCCGGCAGCATGTCGTAGAGCTTGGAGACGTTGAAATCGGTGTCGCCGATCATCGGATAGTTCGGCGCGGCACCTTGCGTCTCGCGGATGTCTTCCGACCACTTAGTGTGCTTGTCCACAGGATCGACGGAAAGGCCGATCAACTTGACGCCGCGTTTATCGAATTCCGGCTTCAGCTTTGCCAGGGCACCGAGTTCGGTGGTGCAGACCGGCGTGAAATCCTTCGGGTGCGAGAACAGCAAGGCCCAGCTATTGCCGATCCAATCGTGGAATTTGATTTTACCTTCAGTGGTTTGGGCCTCGAAATCCGGGGCCACAGCGCCAATTTGCAGTGCCATAGGTCGACCTCATGTCGTTCAACGTTCTCGCGGCATTATAGAAGCCGGCATCCCTCAAGTGAATGACTGCCGGTAAAAAGGGCAGTTTCTTCTCTGTAGCCGGTCGTGCCCGACATCTTTTTTTGATACCAACCCGGCTTGGAAAAGGTCTTGATCACAGGAGCCGGATACCTCTGCCCGGTTCTTGCCGCTTAAGTGCCGCAATCAGGCGCCACCGGTGAACCGTGAGGGACATCACAGCGACAAATTGGCAACCCTGTCAAATTTGATCCGACCGGGTTTCGAATCATTAACTACTCGTTTACGCCCGCAGGAAATGCTGGCCCAGAACAAAAAACTGAGAACTGAAAAGAGTAACTCCAATGTCTGCCACCTTGGCCGCCTCGGCCGAAGCTGCCTCTGCCCTTGAACCTTCCAAGATCTCCTGCCGTGAAACCGCTGCCCACGCGCTGACGATCGTCCGCGACGGCGTCATTACCGGCGAAGGCCCGACCACCAAGGGCCGTGTGCATTTCTCCCGCGAACTGGACGCCGACGACGTGGCCTGGTGCGAGCGCATCTTGACGGCCTCCGCCGTGGCGGATCAGCCGGTCAGCCGCGCTGAAGCCGAAGCCTTGTTCGAGATCGATGGCGCTGCCACCGAGCGCAGCGACTCCGGCCGTTTCGACGACCTGATCGCCAAGGCGGTCGTCCATCACGCCGCTTCCGTTTCCGGGCTGCCGGTACCTCCGCGCACCGTTGCGCTCTCGCCGGAGACGGCGATCGAGAGCTGGGCTCCCAACCATGCCGCCAATGTCGATATCGAAGTGCTGAACTGGATCGCGACCCAGATGCGGGGCAACAAGCGCCGCAACCGCACGCTGGCGGCGCTGATCGCCACGATCGTCGGCGCGGCGCTGCCGCTGACGCAGCTGCCGAACATGTTCGACATCGGAATGTGACTTCGGCGAAGTTTTTCAGATCAAAACGGCGGGGTTATTTCCCCGCCGTTTTTTGTTTTCCGGCGTCGGCATCCAGGCCAACCGTCCGTCCCGGAAAGCCGGCGACGTCGAAATAGCGTTGCGAGAGCACGCGCTGGAATTTGACCACGGTCTGCAACCCGTTGGCCGCGGGCTTGGAAGTGATGGTGCCGTCGGCCGATTTCAGGATGATGCCGTTCGGCAGCGCCTCCGACATCACGCGGCCGGTCAGGCCGCCATTGTTGGTCGGGCGCAGCCCCATCAGCTGGGCGATGGTCATGCCGACATCGGCGTTGTTGACCGGCAGCGGGTCGACGTAGCCGGCCTTGAAGTCCGGGCCGATCGCCGCCATGAAATTCAAGGTGTCGCCACGGCCAAAGCTGCCGTGCATGCCCTGGCCCTGGCGCAACACCGTGTCGGCAATCTCGACGGAACAGTTGGTGGGCTCGTCACATCCTTCCGCATAGGAGCGGAAATTGACCACGATCGAAGGCGTGGGTGTCACCGCCTTGCCCTTCAGATTGATCTGCGACAGCGGCAGGGTGCCCGGGAAACGTCCGAGCTTGTCGTCGACGAACAAGCCGCTGACATAGTCCTGATCGAGCAGCGCCTTGATGGTTCGGTCCGCCAGTTTCTTGTCGCCTTTGGGCAGATAGATCAGGTCCGATCCGCCATTGGTAGCGACCACGAGGTCGGGCTTTAAGGGATCCCCCAACAGGCCGTTGCCGGCCTTCGGATGGGCGCCATCAGCTACCTTCGCGTTGTTGTCGTTGGGGTCGAACAACGGCAGATCAAGCGCTTTCGCGAGATCCAGGGCGACAAAACCCATGGGCAGGAAATCCTTGGGCGTATCCTCAAAGGAGGCCTTCGCCGCCAGGCTCGTCTTGCTCTCCTTGGAGATCGTCGAGAAGCCGTGATCCGAAGCAATAAGGATGTTGGTGTCCGCGGCGAGGCCGAGCTCGTCGAGGGCTTTGCGCAACGCTGCGAGGTTGTCGTCGGCATTTTTGATGCCGGCAAGCGACGTCGGTCCGTTGATGCCCGGCGTCACCGTGTTGAGGCTGTCGCCCTGATTGTGCTGGCTGCCGTCGGGATCGCGTGACCAGAACACCAGCACGAACGGTTTGTTGCGCGCCTTGAACATCGGCAGCACCACCTTGGTGGCGATGTCGACGAAATAGGCTTGCTGCGTCGTGTTAGGGACCCGCGTGCCCGGTGTCCTGGCATCGCCGATTTTGCCGTTGTCGCCGCGCGGAGGCGTTGCCAGCGCAAGGCCAGCCTTGGTGAGCGCGGCTTTCATCTCTTCCGACAGCGGAACGCCTTTGTCACCGCCGGTGGCGTCGTCGATCACGATCGAATGGATGCCGTCTGCGCCGATCTTGTCGGTGTGATCGAAAATCAGCGTAGGGCCGACCTTGCCGAGCGCGGCTGTACTGAAACCCTTTACGCGCGCCATCTTCAGGATGGTCTCTTCGTTCAGATAGTCGCCGCCGAAATGTTCGTCGACGTCGGCCAGCACAGGGTCGACCTCGAGAAACGGGGTCACCGTTCCGCCTGCAGCGGCGACGGGGTAGCCGGTATAGATCGAGTTGGAGAAATCGCCGGTATCGCCGAGGTAATGGCCAGTGGCCATGGCCGAGGCGTTGGCCGTGGTGAAGGTCGGAAACAGCGAGTGGGAGTTCTTGAAATTGACGCCGCGGTCGCGCACTTCCGCCATCGCGGGCGCCGTTTCCGGGCTGACGATCCGTCCGCGTAACCCGTCCGGCACGAACAGGATGACGTTATGCGGCCGGCTGTTTTGCGAAAAGGCGGCGTCCGCCGACAGCAGGACCAACCCGATAGACAACATCGTCACCGCGCGACGCATTTTTTGAATTCTCCAGAGAATCGTAACGACCGGCCGGTGGCCGGTATTGTTGTCTAGGTTTGCCGTATGACAGAATTGTTACAGGCGGCTGAGCTGCCGGTCGCAGCGCAAAATTAGACCGCTAGCCGAAGGTCTTGTTCGTCACCCTCAGCCGTTGGGCAAGGACGCGCATGACCTTGAGCGCGAAGTAGGGCGTCTGGCTGACCAGAAACAGGAACTGCTTCTCCGATACCGGCACCAGTTCGACGTCGGTGATTGCGGTGACGGTGGCGCTGCGCGGCTCGCTGTCGATCAAGGCCATCTCGCCGAAAATGCTTTCGGCACCGAGTTCGCGGATCGTACGGTTGCCGATCTGGACCCGGACCTGTCCGCTTTTGATCACGAAAAGCTCGCTGGCTTCGTCGCCTTCGCGGAAAATGGTGCTGCCGGCCTTGAAGCTTCGCGCCTCGATATCGTTGCCGGTCAGTATGCCAAAACCCGTATCCTGATTCATGGAGGCGCCCCTTTCATCGAGCGGTCACATTAGAAGCCGGTGTGGGGCTGAGCAAGAATGACAAGAAAGAGATCACCGCAAGTTGCGGCAGACCGCCGAGCGGCCTGATCTAGCTTCGCTGGCGGGCGAACGGCCGGCAGTTATAGGCCTTGCGGAAGCCGGCCGCCTTGGCGTCGTCCTCGGAACAGAACCAGCGATCGGGGCGGGTCAGCGCCGGATAGCTGCGGCAAGCTTGAAGATGATAGATGCCGACATTGCCGGTGACGCGAGCGCGCAGCGCATACTTGCCCTTGATGCCACAACCCGACGGCATCGAAGGCTCCAGCGGAAATAGTGCCTCGCGTATCTCACGGTCCTTGTCCGCCCGGCAGGCGCTACCAAGCAGGGCGCCGTCCTTTCGCCCGGCACGGAAATCCTGCGGGGCGATGAAGCAACCTTTCCAGAGGCCGCGGCGGTTGGTCTTGGCGTCGGTTTCGTCGGCACCAAACCGGCTCTGGCTGACGGAAGCGATATTTGTGGCGAAGCCATGCTGAACCAGAAGCTGGTTTAGACTGGTGGTTTGTCCCTCGGCGGTGCAGGTGCCGAGGTGCCAGTTTTTGTAAGTGGTGTCCGGCCCAAGGTCTTCGCAATGGACGTCGTGATCGCCGATCAACTTGGCCAGTTGATCGCGCGCCTCGGCGCCGCAACCCCAGCTGTCGGCGTGGTCGTCGATACAGACCTGGTCGGGCGCCGGGACGTCGATCCCGCCGAGCCGGTAGGTCACCCCGCCGACGTCGACGGTGCCGCCATCCCGCACCAGCGAATTGGCGGCGAAGCTTGGGGGGGCGGTGAAAATCGCCAGGACCAGAATGAACCAACGCATGATCGAGCAGTATAAATGAAAGCGAGTGACTTCGCCCACGCCTATCATATCCCGGCGGTGATTGCTCTGGCGTTGTCGTCGCGGGGGCAGCCGGCGGGTCAGGTGGATTTGATCGGCTGATCCTGGGGCCGCCTGACGACGCTCACCGCGCGGACGCCGTCGAGCTCCTTCAGTTTTTCAGGGTATGTCGCAATGTCGTGCGATGAAACCTTGCTCAGGAGAACCGAAAGATCGTCGGTCCCTTGCTGATTCCTGTTTTCGACCAGGAAGCGCTTGACCTGACCGTTTCGCAGACCAAGTGCTTCTTTCAACAATTCAGGCGTCAGGGTGCCGCTATCGACCTCGATCTTGAGCTGGCAGCTCTGATTTCGCGATCGGTAGGCTTCCTCGATCGGCTTGATGCCGGCCAGAATGATCAGGATGATCACGGTCGAACTACTCGCGGCGAGATAGAGGCCGCCGCCTACCGCGAGCCCGACGGCCGCGACCGTCCAGATACTGGCCGCCGTGGTGAGCCCCTTGATGATCTCGCCGCGGGCGAGAATGGCCCCGGCGCCGAGAAATCCGATCCCCGAGACCACCTGGGCAGCGATCCGCGACGGATCGAGAACGACGTTCTTCTCGGTGAGAATGCTGGAAAATCCGTATTGGGAAACGATCATGATCAGGCAGGAGCCGACGCAGACCAGCATGTGGGTGCGGATTCCAGCCGCCCACAGCAGACGCTCGCGTTCAAACCCAATAAGGCTTCCCAGCGCTGCGGCGGTGACCAGACGGAGCAGCATTTCCATATTGGACATCGTGATCTCCGGGTGGACTCCCTCTCAGGATTGAGAGGGCACGATAACGGAATTTTATAGCCGGGGAAAAGTTGCGCCGCACCGCTGCCGTTTGGCTTGCCGCCGTCGCACTGGTATGCGCGATGCAACGGCCGGGATCACCGGTTTCTGGCATATAAGCCGTTGCCTCGGCTCAGTTTTGCTGTACGACAAATGGTTACATAAGCGCCCCGCGTGCCAGCGTGGGGATGGGAGAACGCAAACAGTCCTTCACATGTTCAAACGAATTTTGATCGCCAACCGCGGCGAGATCGCCTGCCGCATCATCAAGACCGCCCGCCGGATGGGAATTGAGACGGTCGCCGTCTATTCGGAGGCCGACCGCGACGCCCTTCACGTCGAAATGGCCGACCATGCGGTCTTTATCGGCCCACCAGCCGCGGCCGAGAGCTATCTGGTGATTGACAAGATCGTCGAGGCCTGCCGCTCTACCGGCGCGGAAGCCGTCCATCCCGGCTATGGATTTCTGTCCGAGCGCGAGGCCTTTCCGCGCGCGCTGGCGAAGGCCGGGATCGTCTTCATCGGCCCTAATCCGGGCGCGATCGCGGCCATGGGCGACAAGATCGAGTCCAAGAAGGCGGCCGCGGCCGCCAAGGTGTCGACCGTTCCCGGCCATCTCGGCGTGATCGAGGACGACAAGCACGCGGTGAAGATCGCCGACCAGATCGGTTATCCCGTGATGATCAAGGCTTCCGCCGGCGGCGGCGGCAAGGGCATGCGGATCGCCCATTCCAGGGCCGAGGTCGCCGAAGGCTTCGGTCTGGCGAAGGCCGAAGCCAAGGCTTCCTTCGGCGACGATCGCGTCTTCATCGAAAAATTCATCGTCGATCCCCGCCACATCGAAATCCAGGTGCTGGGCGACAAGCATGGCAACGTGATCTATCTCGGCGAGCGCGAATGTTCGATCCAGCGCCGCAACCAGAAGGTCATCGAGGAGGCGCCGTCGCCGCTGCTCGACGAGACCACCAGGCGAAAGATGGGCGAGCAGGCGGTCGCGCTCGCCAAGGCCGTGAATTACGATTCGGCAGGCACCGTCGAATTCGTCGCCGGTCAGGACAAGAGCTTCTATTTCCTTGAGATGAATACACGCTTGCAGGTCGAGCACCCCGTGACCGAACTCGTCACCGGCATTGATCTTGTCGAGCAGATGATTCGGGTGGCGGCCGGCGAGAAGCTCAAACTGGCGCAGAAGAACGTCACCTTGACCGGATGGGCGGTCGAGTCGCGCGTCTACGCGGAAGATCCGTTCCGAAACTTCCTGCCTTCGATCGGGCGGCTCGTGAAATACCGGCCGCCAGCGGAGAGCGAGACCGGTGGCGTCACGGTGCGTAACGACACCGGCGTGCAGGAGGGTGGGGAAATATCGATCTACTACGATCCGATGATCGCCAAGCTCGTCACGCATGCGCCGTCGCGGGCGGCTGCGATCGAAGCGCAATCGATGGCGCTCGATTCATTTTACATCGACGGCATCAGGCACAACATTCCCTTCCTCTCGGCGTTGATGAGCCATCCGAGATGGCGCGAGGGCAGGCTTTCCACCGGCTTCATTGCGGAGGAATTTCCGCGCGGGTTCGCCGCGCGTGCGCCGGAAGGTGAACTCGCACGGCGGCTCGCCGCGGTCGCGGCCGCCATCGATCACGTGCTCGGCGAGCGCAAGCGGCAGATTTCCGGCCAGATGATCGGACGGCCCGTGCAGCGCGCAAGCCGCCGCGCGGTGTGGCTCGGGCGCGAGGAGATTCCGCTTGAAATCGTGCGCGAGGCCGATCATCTCGCAACTCGCTTTATCGATGCCGACGGCTCCAAGGGCCAGCCGCACCAGGTGGCGTCGTCCTGGAAACCGGGCGAGCCCGTCTGGCATGGCACGATCGATGGCGTTGAAGTCGCCATGCAAATGCGGCCGGTTCTCAACGGCTTCCGGCTGACGCATCAGGGTTTTGAGGTCGCCATTCAGGTTTTCACCGAGACGGAAGCATCCGCTGCGAAGCTGATGCCGGTGACCACCGCGTCCGATTCCGGCAAGAAATTATTGTGCCCGATGCCGGGCCTTGTGGTCTCGATTGCGGTCAGCGAAGGGCAGGAAGTCAAGGCGGGCGAAACGCTTGCGGTCATCGAGGCGATGAAGATGCAGAACGTGCTGCGCGCCGAACAAGATGGCACCATCAAGAAGATCTATGCCACGGCGGGTGCGACGCTGGCCGTGGATGCGCTGATTTTGGAATTCGCCTAACAACAAGAGAATTCTGCGATGACCTTCCAGAAACGCCGCGAAGCGTTGCGCGCGATCCTGTCGGGACCTGCCTGCATCCGGCCCGGCTCGGTTTATGACGCGATTTCGATCCGGATTGCCGAGGATCTCGGCTTCGAACTCGGCATGTTCGGTGGCTCGGTGGCTTCGCTTGCGGTGCTTGGCGATCCCGACGTCGCGCTGATCACGCTCACGGAACTGGCCGAACAGATGCGGCGGATGTCACGCGCCTCGGCGTTGCCGGTGCTGGTTGACGCCGATCACGGCTACGGCAACGCGCTGAATGTGCGCCGCACGATCGAGGAACTGGAGACGGCCGGCGCCGCCGGTCTCACCATCGAAGATACGCTGCTGCCGCAGGCTTTCGGCGAGACCAAGACCCAGCTGATTTCGCTGGAGGAGGGTGTCGGCAAAGTGAAGGCGGCGCTGGATGCACGGCAGGATGCTTCGCTGGTCATCGTCGGGCGCACGGGCGCTGCATCCATCTCTTCGCTGGACGACGCGATCCGTCGCGCCAAAGCTTACGAAGCCGCTGATGTCGATGCCCTGTTTTTTACCGGCATCAAGGCGAAGGCGGAACTCGAAGCGATATCAGCCGCGACGCGGCTGCCCATCATCCTTGGCGGCGCGCCGGAAGCGATGTCCGATCCCGGCTATCTCAGGGAGCAACGGGTCAAAATCGCGTTGCAAGGCCACGCACCGATTTCGGCCGCGACGAAAGCCGTTTATGAAACACTTAAAGCGTTGCGCGAAGGACTGCCACCGAAGGCCTTGACCGGCCTCGCCTCGGCCGATTTGACCGCGCAAGTGACGCGTGAGGCGGAGGTGAACGCTCGCCTGGCCGCATTTCTTGGACCCGAGCGATGAGCGCGGCCATCCGTCGGGTCTTGATCCGCGGAAGGGTGCAAGGCGTGGGCTACCGGGCCTGGGTCGAGCATCAGGCGAAGCGCCTTGGCCTGCAAGGCTGGGTGCGAAACCGCCGCGACGGCAGCGTCGAGGCCGTGTTTAACGGGGCTGACGATGCGGTCGCAAATATGATTGCTGCCTGTCGCAATGGACCGCCCTCGGGGCGGGTTAATGAGGTTGCGGAGGAAACCGCACACGCGGATGAATTGGGGTTGCGGCGCGCGGGTGAGGCGTTCTCGGTTCTGCCGACGATTTGAAATCTGAGAGTTCAAGGGGAAATCCAATGACAAGAAAATTCGCATCAAGACGGGCGGCGCAATGGTTGACCGCAAGCCGCCGATTGGCTCGCCTCGGCGTCCTCGTTGCGGTCGCGCTTCTGGCCGGTCGTCTCGACGCATCAGCGCAAATGCCGTCCGCTTCGCTTCCCGGCGTCGATCCGGCCTTGCTCGAAGATATCGTCGTCGGCAGCCGCATCCTGGCTGATTTCGGCGTAGTCGACGGCTTCGGCCATGTCAGTGCGCGCCATCCCACCAATCCGAATCACTTCCTGATGTCGCGTTCGCTGGCGCCTGCGCTCGTCACCGCCGACGACATCATGGAGTTCGATCTCGACGGCAACCCGGTGGACGCGCGCGGCCGCACCGTGTTTCTGGAGCGCTTCATTCACAGCGAGATCTATAAAGCGCGCCCCGACGTGATGTCAGTGGTGCACACCCATTCTCCCGGCGTCATTCCGTTTTCGGTGAGCAAGGTGCCGCTGCGTGCGATGTTTCATAATCCGGCCTTCCTCGCCGTCGGCGTGCCGGTATGGGATATCCGGAAGGACTTCGGCGAAACCAGCATGCTGGTTGCCAATGCCGCGCTTGGCAAATCGCTGGCCGATACGCTCGGCGACAAGCCGGTGGTGCTGATGCGCGGTCATGGCGACGTTACGGTCGGGCCGACCGTCAAGATGGCCGTGTTCCGTGCCTATTACACCGACGTCAACGCCAAGCTTCAGGCGCAGGCGATCGCGCTTGGCGGGGAACCAAATTACCTGACGCCGGGCGAAGGCGTGAAAGCCGACCAAACCAATTTCGCCGTGATGGATCGCATCTGGAACCTCTGGCGGATGAAGGTTTTGCCGACACTCGCCAAATAGTTTCGCGGGCGAACGAAGGTGTGATCGAATCTTTCGTGAGCGATTTCACACGTGATGTTCATCGAGAGGTGAGGGAACATCGGCCGCGCCTTCAGGGTTATCCCCGCGCAACAGCAAGGGAAAAACCCATGAAATTCGCGACAATGGCATTAGCGGGCGCGCTGGCGCTCACGAGTTCGTTCGCAATGGCGCAGGCCGCCGGTGCGGGAGGCGCCTCTGGCGGCGCGGCAGGTACAGGCGGCACGTCCGGCGGCGTATCAGGTAGTCCATCCCCGAGCGGCGGCATGACCTCGCCCGGTGGGACCACAGGCCAGTCAAGGCCGGGAGCGATGGGCAATCCGAGCGCCGCGACCGCCAATCCCTCTGGCAGCACGTTGGTCAACCCCTCGCCGAGCGGATCGACCATCGACTCCACCGGAACCGGCACCGGTACGCGCCGATAACGGATAGCGTTTGAAGAAGACAAAGCCCCGCGCTATGTGCGCGGGGCTTTCTATTGAGGTCAGAGTTTATCGCGAGAGAACGGCTGCGGGGTTGCGGAAAATCCCGTCGCGTCTGCCTGCGCGCCCTCAGCCCTCTAGATCGCCGCCGGCAGGCGCTGACGTTCGGAGCCGAACACTTCCTCAAACGCTTGCCGGAGCGCGATATCGACATCCGCCGATGTCGCGGTGAGGCCGAGATCGGCCAGACTAGTGACGCCGTAGCGCGGGTCGGTGACCCCGCAAGGGACGATCGCGGAGAAATGGGTCAGGTCGGGATCGACGTTGATCGAGATGCCGTGAAACGACACCCAGCGCCGCAATCGCACGCCGATGGCGGCGATCTTGTCCTCGAAGCCGTTGCCCTTGTCCGGCCGGACGACCCAGACGCCGACGCGGTCCTCGCGCCGTTCCCCCCGGACATTGAAGGCCGCGAATGTCCGGATGATCCATTCCTCGAGGCTTGCGACGTAAGCCCGAACGTCGGGCCGGCGCCGCTTCAAGTCGAGCATCACATAGGCCACGCGCTGGCCAGGGCCGTGATAGGTCAGCTGCCCGCCGCGCCCGCTGTCAAAGATTGGAAAACGGGGATCGAGCAAGTCGGCTGCCTTGCCGCCGGTGCCGGAGGTGTAGAGGGAGGGGTGCTCGAGCAGCCAGACCAGTTCGGGCGCGTGCCCCGCAGCGATATCGGCCACCCGCGCTTCCATCGATTCGATGGCTTCCGGGTAGGGAATCGCCTGGTCCGAGATCAGCCATTCGACCGCAGCGGCGTCGGGAGCACGCGAGAAGGCTGATAAATCGAGGTTTTGGCGGTCGTTAACCATCGGCTAACCATAACGTGGTGATCTCGGGATACGCAATTTTGCATTCGTCTGTGCGGTAGCTTGTCCGGTGCCAACTCTCGATAAAGTCAGCGTCGATCTCATGGTGGTTCTGGGAACCACGACCATGCCGATTCATCAAGTCATGCGCCTCAGCCGGGGCGCCATCATCGAACTCGACGCCACCGAGGCGGACGAAGTCAAGATCCTCGCCAACACCTTGCCGGTCGCTTCCGGCGTCGTGCTGGTCGATCGCAACCGGATCGCGGTCGAAGTCAAGCAAATGCTGCCGAAGGCCATCGGTACACGCTGAAGGTGCTGCCCGGCAAATCGCTGAATCCCCGCATTGGCGGCCTTGTACCACCATTGCCGATTTGTTACATCGGCGCCGTCGACGCGCTCCCGCGCCGGCATTGTGCCTTCTTTTAGCGCTCGTGGCGGAATTGGTAGACGCGCTGCCTTGAGGTGGCAGTGAGTAACATCGTGGGGGTTCGAGTCCCTCCGAGCGCACCATAAGCCCACGTTTGGGTTTGAAATTGTTACGCTTTTTTCCTGATGTTACCCGGGAATGTTACCACTCCGTTCCCGTTAGACGTTCGCACCCTGTTCGCTTCTGGCAGCTGCAAAAGGTCATCGAGTGACTGGCTCTGATCGAACGCGACGATCTTCTCCATGCCGCTGATCCAAGCTTCTCCCGGTTTGCCTGCGCGATGTAATGCGCGGGCATCTTCGGATCGGTCCAGCCAAACATGGCCATCATCTGGCTCTCGGTGCAGTTGGCATAGGCGGCGACCTCCGCGCGGGCGACACCTTCGCCATCGATCGTAACTGCGTTCCCTCCGGCTTCCTTGGCGGCGCGGATTGCTCGGGCAATATCTGCTTGTGTGACCTTGGCCGGACGCCGCGGCATTGCGCTGTTCCCGTTCTCGCGTGAATTTCCGCCATTCGAGCTGGGCCTCGACTTCGTGCGAGTTGCAGCTGTAGGACGCCCGGGGCGTGCCGAACCCTCAGGCATCAAGACGGAGAAAGTCGCAGATGAAATGGGAATAATCTTTCTGTCGTGCGTCCGGTTAGACTGGAGTGCAAATCGGATGGGGGACAGCGGATTGGGGCAGTTCGAAATTACCGTCAATGCCCGTCACAGACCAATTTTGCTGTTAACCGCCAAGGCTTTGCGCGAACTACTTCAGATCGATTGTCTGATTTCTGCCGTGTTAGTTTTCAAGGCGCGCCCAACAGCACGAAGGCATTGACCGATGTGGCCGCTGCCAATGCAATCAAGACAACAATCCGGCCGTTCAGAAAGGGCAAGTTGTTTGACATGCGGCAAGGAGTGCAGCGATTCCGCACTTTGAGTCTCGGGCTATATTTGGAGGTCGGAAATCCAAGTTTAATTTTTCGTTAACGACTCGGCGGTTCTGGACTTGGCGACCTCGGGAATCCAAGTCGATTCGCGACTAATAAGGTTTCGACTGAAAGCTTATCAGTTGCTGAGCATTGAGCTCTCCTCGAGCCGAGGGCGGACAAGTGCTCACCAACTGCTAGCGATACGGCCAGCGCGATACGCAAGATTGTAGCGACGGACGTCAGCCGCCTCTTATTTGACTGGAAATGGCGTCGGCAGCCTTGAAGGCAAGCGCTGTCATGGTGATCGTGCTGTTGCCGCTAGCGGTGGAGGGCATAGCGCCACCGCCTGGAACGAACAGATTCTCATGATCATGCGCACGGCAGTCGGCGTCCACCACTGAACTATCTGGGTCGTCGCCCATAATCGTGCCGCCCATGATGTGTTTGCTCTGAGCGAACTTCGGTGCGATTTTGACCTCGATTGCACCCATCGCCTCGGCAATGCGCTTGCCTATCGGCAGCGAGTAGAGCTCAGAGGATTCCCTAACATAGTCACCGACGTCGTAGTGGATGGCGGGCTTGGGCAGGCCGAGCCAATCCTTCTTGTCTGAGAGTGTCAGACGGTTGTTCGGATCAGGCAGCATTTCGTGTGCCACCACGATGTCCGCTGTACAGGCGGTCATGCGGCGGATTTCCTCATCGAGCGCCTTGCCGACCAGGCCTTTTTTCAATGCGGCGAAAGTAATGAAGCGATTGCGTCCGAAATTGTTGTAGCGGAAATAGGCGCCGGCATGCTCGGATCGGAACGCACCTTGTGAAGTCTCCATGATGCCGCTGTTGACCACGGGGCCGACACCCGACCAATACGGCTCTCGGGTTGTGACGGTTAGCGTCAGTTGCGGGTGATCCATCATATTGCGGCCGACCTGGTCGGAGCGGTTGGCGACACCGTTCGGGTTGCGATCGTCGGCTGACATTAGGAGCAGCTTTGGATTTTCCAGCCCGTTGCAGGCCAGAACGAAAAGCTTGCCTGTTATGCGATGAGATTGCTTGTGTTCATCGTAGTAATGAACGGCTTCGATTTTATTACGAGCGTTCGTTTCGACCTTATGAACGACGGAGTCGACCAAGATGGTCGCGCCTTTTCTTTCAAGCCGTTCGAGCGAGGTTGCCGCGTCGTACTTGGCGCCGACCGGGCAGATCGGTACACAGCTATTGCTGGAGCAACAGGGCGGCCGGTCGTCGTAGGAGACGCCGCTATTGCGGGCCTGCGCGACGGGGATGTTGCTGTAACCCAATGTTTTGACAACCTCGGTGAACCGCTGTTCGCCCGGTGAAAACGGCAGCGCTTCCATGGGGTAGGGCGCAGAACGGCGTGCAGGCCATTGCAATGCTGGATTCGATGGACCACAAATTCCGAGTTTGTGCTCGGTACGGACATAAAAAGGCTCCAGCGTGTCATAGTCGAACGGCCAGTCGCGGCCGACACCGTAGAGCGATTTCAACCGCATGTCCTCGGGCGTGAGGCGCCAGCAGGTGCCGGCCCAGTGCCAGGTCGTGCCACCCGCGTAGCGGACGTAAGTCTGAGCATAGGAGTCGGGGCCAGTCAGCTGCAGATACTCATCTTCAGGCTTATCGGCAGCAAACGGATGAGGTGCCCACGGTCGAGGTGGATATGAAGCGGAGGTATCACCCTTGGCGCTCAGCGGAACCTTGCGAAAGTTTTCTACGATCTCTTCCCGCGACACGCGCGGTCCGGCTTCGATCATCAGGACCGAATGACCTGCGTCCAACAGCTGCTCGGCGATCACAGCGCCAACCGCACCAGTCCCGACGATGACGACTTCAGCACCAGTCTCGCTAGCCATCGAAACCGATCTTTCTCGAATAGGCAGGTCAGAATTTCGGCATATTTGCCAGCGGAACTGTTGTCTGACTCCAGCCGTTCGAGCCTGAAAAACAGTAGGAAGGAATAGCTGCTACATCGGCCGTCGTCTTGAAGGTCAGCGCGTCTTCGTAGGTGAAAACCGTGGCGTCGGTTTGTTCGGATGAGCAACCGCTGTACCAGGCAAGAATAACCCAATAAGCGAAGTCCTTGAGATTGCCGTCAGGAATGTCGCCAAAGAAATCCTCGACAACGGCTGCGCGTTTGCGATCTGCGATAGCGATGATCGAATCGAGTACTTCAGGCAAATCCTTGTACCGATCGGCTGCTGCCGCGACGATGTGGGCACCGATATCTGGGCGCAGTTGGTGATTGATCAACAACTTTGACATGCGCATGAACCGGCTGTGCGTGCTCGGCTCGGTCGCAGCCAATGCGAGGCTTGTCGGGGCCGATGCGACTAAAACGCCCGCGAATATCGTGACACCACCGGCAATCGTATCGCGCCGTGATAGCGTCTGTTTTCGGACTGGCTTTTCCGGCTGCATGTTTTTTATTCCCACCGACTTAACCGGGGCAACAGCCTATCAAGTCGGCTACTGATAGGGAAATAACTGAAAGCAAGGTTCAGCCTGAAACTGATAAGGAAATGGCAGAAGGCTTATCAGTCGTGATGGATTTTCAGCTTTGCAACAGCCTGCGCCACGGCGATGGCAGATTTTGATTCCACCATACGGAGGGTCGAATCCTCCCGCCCCAGCCAGGCACTCACTCAACTTAAGATGGTTTGCAACTATATCACAAAAAGTCAGCTAAATACAGGCTTTCCCGCATTTTTCGCGGCGTCATCGTGTCCGGAAAATAGCAACCTGCGCGAGAAATTTCCGAAAGTCTCCAGCCCATATGCGTGATATTCCCGTTTTCGGGAGACTTTGCGCGGAGACCTTTTTCGATCTGCACTGCGCGATAGGGCTGCAGTCGGCTTTGTCCTTTAGACGTCAGTGTCCTAATCCGATTTCGCGAGTGTCCTGATTTGTCCCAGAACGCTGCCTGGGGCTTCTCGCGCTGCAGGACGAGGCGCTTGGCATTAACACCCAGGCGCGCCAGAGGCGCTGCCTTGTCGGGCGGCAGAGTTCCCGCGAGAACCCCCGCCGAGCGATTGGCACAGGGCACCCAGCGCGCGCGCAACCGTTCGCCGCACCGCCTCCTCGGTTGCGATCGGAATAGTGAGTGCCGACGGATCGAGGCAACCCGTCAGCGCCAAGTTTCGATCTGGAAGCAGGCGCTCAACAAAACGCGTGAAACTGTTGATGATCGGCAGCAGGACCGCGACCCCGATAACATTGTAAACGGTATGGTACCCGGCGAGCAATGTCACTCCGTCGATTGTGTTTGATGCCCGGACGAGAAGAGGCGTAACGATTGGGAATAATACCAAGGCAATTACCGCAGCGATCAACTTGAACAGGATATATGCGACCGCCAACCTCTTGGCGGTGGTACTCGCGCCGATCGCGGCCATTGTCGAACTTGTCGCTGTTCCGATGTTCTGACCGATAATGAGCGCGAATGCCTGATCGAGTCCTACCGCTCCCGCATAGTGAGCAGACAGCGTCAGGGCAATCGAGGCCGTGGAGGATTGCATCACCGCAGTCATCACCAGCCCGACCAGTACCAAAGCCAGAACACCAAGCATACCAGACCACCAGGCGGCGCCCGGGGCAGCGACGACGGTTGGAAGGTCTGCCGGGTTCAACCGTTCGGCCAGCCCGCCCATGCCTTGCTGCAACGTCGTTAGCCCAAACAGCACCAGAGCAAAGCCGGCCAGCGCCGCACCGGCGCCAGCAACTCGCCCGCTGCCTAGCAGCTTGACCAACGCGCCGACAAAGATCATCGGCAGCGCGGCCGCGGTCAGTGAAACGCGAACGCCAATCAGGGCAACTAACCAGCCGGTCCCTGTCGTTCCGATATTCGCGCCAAACACCAGCCCTAGTCCCTGAGGAAAGGTAAGCAGCCCCGCGCTTACGAGTCCAATGGTTGTCATCGTCGTCGCACTCGAAGATCGGACGATCAGCGTGGCGATGGCGCCCCAGAAGGCACCGCGGAGTGGGGTAGCCGCAGCCTTGCTCAGCACCGTCCGCAACGCGGAGCCGGCCATCGCCTTGAGCCCGTCGGTCATGACCGTCATGCCCAGCAGAAATAGGCCCACACCGCCGAGGATGGAAATGGCTGTCGACATGAAGGTTTGAATTAAGTTTCGAACTCAACGGGTCTGCAAGTACGATCTGCTTTGCTTCGGAGGAATTCCGGCGTCACCATTGGATTGGACCTTCGCGGCAATGTCTGAAACGGAACACGAAAGGCAGCCGCGGGTCGCAGCCACCCCTGCTTGGTTATATTACAGTCTCCTCGCCTCTGCGTTTGTCTTCAGATTTATTGCTTGGCGGCTTCGCCGGGATCTCCCTTGGGTCCGGCCGGACCCATCGCGCCCGCGGGTCCCGGAGGACCTGCCGGTCCGGGCGGTCCCGCTGGCCCGGGAAGCCCGCAATTTTGTATCACCACCTCTCTCTTGTCCTCCCCCGAGCTAATTTCGATTATGCAAGTGAAGGGGAACTCGGGTCCAATCCAACGAAACCCTCCAG